>WNGG01000862.1_pt1 | contig 42062 bp, 48 predicted proteins | sample 5400661 | NCBI WGS metagenome assembly WNGG01 (sample SAMN13153372, study PRJNA577476) | soil metagenome | isolation source: 100 cm soil or saprolite under Garry oak tree replicate 1 | place: USA:California | collected 2016-06-15 | reverse complement strand
GACACAGGCCAAAGCGAACGTTTGGCGCCAAAGACGCGAAATCCGAAGCACGCAAGCGCACGTTTGGCGCCAAGGATGCGGAATCGTGAAGCGAGGCCCGCAACTTCCTGGGTAACGCCTGAGGCCTGAAGCCCGTTAAGATCGGCGACTCACGTGAGGAACCTCAATCGACTTGCATTGCTGCCGGTCGCCTTCCTGCTGATCGCAGCCTGTGGTGGTGGCGGCACACCAGGCCAGGTTCATTCGCCGGAGCCTGTCGAGGGTGCCCTGGACCAGGGCCTGATCGCGTACGTCAACTCCAAGGGACTCGGCGTGCTCGAGCCGAGCACAGGCAAATCCACCATGGTCTCCCCGCTCCCGCAAGGTGGCGCGTTCAGGGTCGCCGGGCCGGTGTGGGGCCCGGAGCCGGGTTCCTCGACGGCGGTCCTCTACTTCACGATCCATGACGACCGGCCGGCCGAGCGGCGGACCACCTCGGGCGTGGTCCCATACGACTGGCTTTTCCGCGTCGACCCGTTCTCGGGCGCCATCGAGCCCCTGGCCGCCTCATATGACTTTCAGAGCGAGGGGCCGTTTGGCCTGGTCGCGAATTCCCGGTACCTGGCACTGACAGTTGGCTGCTGCACCAATTACGAGGTGGACGCGCTCGACCTCACACAGCCTCTGACTTCGCTCAAGGTGCTGGCCAGGCCGCCCGCCCAGGCGGCTCTGTTCACCCAGGGCGCAGCTCCCGGCGCGGAGGGCCTCATCGCCGTGCGTGCGTTCGGCACCGGCCAGTGGTACTGGCTGAACCCGAGCGCCGGCGTGCTCAATCCGTTTCCGTTGAAGCTCGGTCCGGACGACGGGCCGATCGCGATCAGCGCCGACGGCACGATGGCGGCGATCTCGCTGCCCGACAAGGGACCAATCATCCAGCCGATCAATTCCACGCTCCCAGTGGCTTCGCCCTCCGGGACCGGGACAGCGCCCGCAGCATCCACGCCGAGCGCATCACCGCTTCCGTCGGCCGCAGCTCCCCGACGCGTGAACTCCAAGCTTCCTCACGCAGACGCGCTTGCTTGGAGCCCCAATGCGAAGCAGCTCGCGCTGGCGGTGAACGGCGAGATCCAGATCTACAGCACGAACGGCACGGACGGGACGGCTCCTGCGAGCCGGTACCTGACAGGCACCGGCGTGACGGCCCTTGACTGGTCAGGCCCGCTGACGGACAAGAGCCTCGCGCTGGTGAAGGCCAACGACGGTCCGCAGCCGTTCGTCGACAAGCTGCTCGAAGCGACCAGGCTGCCGGCTGCCGCGGACACGCCGGCGGCGCGGCCCCTGACCAAGATCTACCTGTGGCAGTGGGACTCCACCAGGCCTTCACCGGTCTCGGCCATCACCGATCCCACTCCAGCCGTGCTGCAGCAGCACCCGGTACTTCCAGCTGCGGTCGTCTATCACCACTGGGCGCCCTCGGCCACGTGGGCCCTGCTCGGCGGTTGCTATCGCTACCGCGTCGTCATTGCGGGCAGCGTCGCGCCGACCGCGTCGACTTTTGGGTTGGCAGGCACGGCCGTCTGCAGCGGCGCGACTCCAACCCCCACCAAGTAGGAGGACCTCCAACGCGAGCGTTCGCCACCCGCGGTCAATACGATTGATGCGTGGCCGACATCGATTTTCTCGCTGTCCACGCCGATACCAATCCCCATAAACCGGCCCTGGTCTGTGGCCCAGACACGATCGACTTCGCAACACTGAGCCGTCAGGCCAACAAGGCGGCTCGCATGTTCCTGCAGACCGGCTGCGAGCCGGATGACCGCGTCGCGATCATGACGTTCAACTCGATTCACGGCTTCGAGATCAGCAACGGCCTGCGGCGGGCGGGTCTCGTCGCGGTACCGGTGAACTATCGCCTTCGTGGATCGGAGGTGGCGTACCTGCTCAACGACTCCGGCGCCAGCGCCGTGGTCGCGGACGCCAACCATGTCGATGTCGTCGAGGAGGCAAGAGCGGGCGTAGAAGGTCGGCGCACGTTCATCGCCATCGCCAAGACGTCCCCTGACGGGTGGCTGTTGTTCGACAGGCTGATGACGTCAGCGCCGGACGCGGCGCCTGACATTGAAGGTGCCGGCGGGCTCGGTGCCTCGATGATCTATACCTCGGGCACCACCGGCCATCCCAAAGGCGCCTGGCGTCCAAATGGGGTCAACATCGAGAACGTGCTGCAGGTGATATCGATCTTCGAGCTGAGCCAGTCGGATGTGCATCTGATGTGCGGGCCTGGTTATCACAGCGGCGTCGCATTTTTCGCGGCGCTGCACCAGGTGCTGGGCGCGACGGTCGTCATCCAGCCGAAATTCGACGCAGAGGACGCGCTCGATCTCATCGAGCGCCACCGCGTGACCACAACGTTCATGGCCCCCACCCTGCTGCAGCGTCTTGTCGATGCGCAGGAGGCCCGCCCTCGAGATACGTCCTCGCTCCGCGCCCTGATCCTCGGCGCAGCCCCATGTCCGATCACGCTCAAGCATCGCGCCGAGGCGGCATTTGGCCAGGTGTTGTGGGAGTTCTACGGCGCAACCGAGACAGGCATCAACACCGTGCTGCGTCCTGAGGACCAGCTTCGCAAGCCCGGTTCGTGCGGCACGGCGGTGCCCGGCCAGGAGATCAGGCTAGCCGACGCGGAGGGCCGTGAGGTTCCCGACGGAGAGCCGGGTGAGCTCATGGTCCGCAACACCTGGCTGGCCGAGTACTACAGACGCCCCGATGCCACCGGCGATAGCTTTCACGATGGGTTCTTTTCAGTGGGCGACGTGGCGTATCGCGACCACGAGGGCTACTACTACATCTGCGACCGGCGGGTGGACATGATCATCTCGGGCGGCGTCAACATCTACCCCGCCGAGGTGGAGGCGGTGCTGCACGCGCATCCCGCCGTGATGGATGCGGCGGTGATCGGAATCCCGGACGAGCATTGGGGCGAATCGGTGAAGGCGGTGGTCCAGCTTCGTCGTGGAACATCCGCGACCGAGCAAGAGCTGATCGACTTCTGCGCGGCGCAGCTGGCCGGCTACAAAAAGCCGCGCTCCGTGGACTTCGTGCACGAGCTCCCTCGTGATGCCGCGGGCAAGCTGCTCAAGCGCAAGGTCCGTGAGCAGTACTGGGCTCGCGCCGGCCGCAAGGTCTAGCGACCAGTCTTATTCCTGAAAATTAGCCCGATTCCGCGCGTTTGGCGCCAAAGGTGCGCTTTGGGGTCCGAATTCCGCGCGTTTGGCGCCAAAAGCGCGAAATGCGGTGTCACGTACCTATAAGAAGTTCGCTAGCCGACCAGCGGCCGCACGTACTCGAGCGCTTGCTTGACGCGTGGTACGGGGTCGTCGCCATCGGACTTGAGCCTCACGTCCTCATCGAGCACGTACCAGCCGCGATACCTCGAACGCCGCAGGCCCTCGAGCACCCGATCGACATGAGCATCGCCCGTGCCCAGCGGCTTGAAGAGCCCGCGGCTCACAGCGCTCGCATAGCTGAGGCCCTGCTCACGCACCTGTTCCGCAATGCCCGCATCGACGTCGTTCAAACGCACGTGCTGGATGCGCCCGCCGGCCAGCTCCAACACCTCCATCGGGTCGGCGCCGAGGAGCACGAGCTGGCCTACGTCGAGGCACAGGCCTGCTTCGGTGCCCACCAGCAGGCGCTCGATGTCCGCGGGCCCCTGGATCATGCTCCCGTACCTCGGCAGCACCGCCAGCCGCAGGCGGTGGCGCGCGCACGCGTGCTCCGCCGACCCGATCAGGTGCAGCAGCCGGGCCCAGCCGGAGCTGGACAGGACGATGCCGTGAGCCTCGTTCGAGCCGCGAGGTGGGATCGCCGCCAGCACGAGCGTCTCCGCGCCAACCGCGGCCAGCCAGCTCGCGTGACCATCGACGTGGGCCAGCTCGGCCGCCGTGGGATCGTGATGGTGAAGCACGGCGTGCGCCTGACCTGCAACCACGCGCAGCCAGTGGCGCCGCAGCAGCGGCCGCGCCAGGTCGCTGCGGTCGGGGAGAAACCCGGGCGGCCCGGCCTCGATCGCGCTCATGCCCATCCCCCAGACGTCGGACAGCACTCTTTCGGCGTCGAGCTGCCGGCCCCAATCGGACACCTCGCTCACGCCCCACGACGACGGGGAGAGAGCGATGCGCTGACCGCCGACTCGATCGCGACTCGGTTTCAGGCCCGGGACCTTATCCAGCGCGCGCCCAAACACGGCGCAGAGATTAACCGGATGCCCGGTGCTAGGCTGGTCGTCCGCTCATGCCCAATCCGCATCAGTGCCGGGTCGTGTGATGGAGGCGCCGTACGGCGTCAAGACCCTGCCGGAGCTCTACAAGGAATGGGCGGCGAGCGGGATGATCGCCAACATCGGAACGCGACTGGTCGAGGTCGGCTCAGGGACCCTGGTCCTCGAGGGCAACATGACCGCGGAGGCGCACGGGTTCCCAACCGGTCGCGGGCCGATCATCCACGGCGGCGCGATCGCCACCCTCGCCGACGAGGCGCTTGCATCGGTTGCGTTCACGCTCGCGGATCCCGGCGAGACGACAGCTACCGCCGATCTGAAGGTCGACTACCTGCGGCCATGCAAGCCTGGCCACCTGATCGCCCGGGCCACTGTGCGCCACCGCACGCGAAGGCTGGCTTTCTGTGAGGCCCGGGTGGAGCATGAAGGCGGCGACATCGTTGCCGAAGCGCGAGCAGTGATCGCTTACGTCAGGGCATAGTCCGACGTGATCGGGGGCAGCAGGTACATGTTCCAGTGGACTCCGCCATCGACAGTGCGTTCGAGCACCGGCCGGCTGCCGGCCATCGCGCCGAACCAGGCATGGTTGGCGTCGAGCATCTGCAGCGACCCGGGCAGAGGCTCAGGCACCCCGATGCTGCGCACGCGCGTCCAGGTGCGGCCGGCGTCGGAGCTGGTCGACCAGCGGCCTGAGCCGATCCACCACCAGTTGAGGGCGTCGGAATAGCCGATCGCTCCCAGCGTTGAGGGCGGCAACATCATGCTCCAGGTCGCACCCGCGTCGGCCGAGGTGAGCTGGACCTGGCTGGACAGCATGAAGCCGTTGAGGCGGACCGGCTCGCCCGCAGAGTCATAAGAGATGAACTTGAAAGGCGTTGGATCTACGAACCTGGGATAGATCCAGGTCACCCAACCGCCGCCGTCGAATGCTCGCACTGTGAGCGCGGGATAGCTCGCGGCCTCGCCGCCGGCGGGCCGACCGTTGGCGAACACCATCGCGATCACCGTGGCCAGCACGCCGGCGCCAACCGTGGGCCTGGCCGCAACCATGAACCTGTCTGGCTCCCGACCCTTGCTGGTGGGCCCGAGCCATCCGCCGGGCGGAGCCGGCAGCCATACGCGGCGCCACGTCTCGCCTCCATCGGAGCTCGTGTACGCATATGGGCCGGTTGAAGAGCTGTAGAGCCAGCCGTGCCGGGAATCGGTGAAGACAACCCGGTACGCAATGTCCTGCGGCAGGGCTGGAGCGCCAAGGCTCCTCCAGGTCTTTCCCCCGTCTACGGTCCTGAGCAGCTCCGACGACTGTTTGCTTCCGGTCGTGGTGTCAGCCAGAAGCCAGCCGTCGCGGGCATTGGTGAAGGCCGCCGACACGATGTTGCCGCCGCGCTGCTCCAGCGCGCGCCGGCTCCACGTCTTGCCTCCGTTCTCGGTCTTGAACATGACGGCGCTTGGCCCGAGCACGATCACCACGCCATGTGAGCGGTCGAAGAATTGGAGGTACTCGCCCAGCCTTCCCGACGGACCTGCGAGCTGCCTGGACCAGGCGTTCCCGGCATCTGTGGTGTGCATGATCACGAAGTCGCGGGCACCTTCTGCGAGAACCCAGCCCACGGAAGGGGTGACGAAGTCGACGGCGATCAGCCGGTGGGGAGTCGCCGCCAGGACATCGGCGCCGGCCTCGGCCACCGCTCCATGCGGCGCCGGGTTCAGGTAGACAAACCCGCCGATTCCAATCGCCAGCACCGACGCGACCATGAGCGCCAGCGCGCGCCCGGCGCGAGCGAGGCTGGTGAGCGGCTGGACCTCGTCCTCAGGTTCCATCCCCTTCAGAGATAGATTGTGAGCGCTGATGATCCGTGCGGCCACAATTCTTGACGCGCCGGCGATCGCGCGCGTTCACGTGTCGAGCTGGCGAACGACCTATGAGGGCCTGCTGCCCGACGAGTTCCTCGAGTCGCTGTCGGAGTCCGCTTACTCGGAGCGCTGGAAGCGGGTGATCACCGACGGAACCACGAGGATCTACGTCGCCGAGGCGGACAACGAGGTGGTCGGATTCGCGTCGGGGGGCCATGAGCGAGCGGGAGAGGCCGGATACGAGGGTGAGCTGTATGCGATCTACGTGCTCGAACCCGCCCAGCGCCGCGGGCTTGGCAGAGAGCTTGTGCGAGCCGTCGTCGGCGGCCTTCGCGAGCTCGGCCTCGCCGACCTGATCATCTGGGTCCTGCGCGACAACCACGGGGCGCGGTCGTTCTACGAGCGGCTGGGTGGCGTGTACGTGCGCGCGCAGCCGATCACCATCGGACCGGCGACGCTGGAGGAGGTCTCATACGGGTGGCGGCGGCTCGAGGACGTGCGCTACTGATCCTCTGGACATCCTTCCCCGCATCAGCAGCGGGCTGGCTGCTCCAAGCAGGCACACCACGCTGATGGCCAGGAAGGCGTAGGTGGGCCCGATTGTGAAGAGGTAACCACCGGCGAGGGTGCCGACGATCTGGATCGCCGTCTGGATGGTCTGAAACAGGCCCTGCGTGCGGGCCTGGTAACCGGGTTCGGCGGCTCGACTCACCTCGGCGAGGAGGCTCGGTCCGCCGGAGACCGTGAACGCGCCTTCGATCAGGCCGAGCCCGATCAGCCAGGGCACCGACGTGACGAATGGGTACACGGCGGCGAAGATCGCGGTGCCCATCAGCGCGCCACCGATCAAGCGCATCGAGCCAAACCGATCTCCAAGCGCGCCTGTGTATGCGCTCACCAGCATGGCGGGCAGGGCGAAGGTGGCGAACGAGATTCCGACCGCGAACGGTGTTGCGCCACGATAGGTCATGTACAGAGACCAGATGGTGTCGAAGCTGCCGATCATGTACGACGTCCCCGCGCCGAGGACGATCAGCGGCAGCAGCGAGCGCGCGATGTGGAGCGCGCGTGGCGGGACCTCGATCCCCGTCTCCACCCGCGCATTTGGCAGGACTGCCAGGGCCAGGGTGGCGACGCCGCAGACAACCGCGGCGACGACAAAAACGGCGTTGAGGTTGAAGAGGGCGATGAACCCTCCGATCGCGGGCCCCACCAACATTCCGGCCAGGTTGGTCGACTGCATCATCCCGTAGGCCTGGCTTCGCTGCCGAGGCGCGGTCACCGCCGCCACAAGGCCGTTCGAGGCCGGAACGTATGCGCCTCCCGCGGCGCCATGGAGGAACCGAACAGCGATAAAGGCGGGCAGCGGTAGCGGCAGTAGATACGCGAGAAAGAAGACGGAATAGAGCGCCAGCGCGCCGACCATCACCGGGCGCGTTCCGAAGCGGTCGGCCGCCCATCCTGCGGGATAGCGGATTGCGCCGTTGCCGAGGAGGCCTGCCGCGAACACCGCACCCACCAGCGCCGCGGAACCGCCCTTGCGACCGAGAAATATCGGCAGCAGCGGCAAGAAGAACCAGACGCCGATCGCGTCGAGGAAGTTGCAGCCGTACAACGTCCACAGTGTTCGCCGGTTCATGTGCATCAGCGCCGGGCGCGCGCAGGGCGCACTTCGATAAATTCTGGCAGAGCCTTGGCGCCTATCCCTCTAGCTGATTTGGAGTGGGATCTCATCGCGGCGGCGCCGCAGACGGCGCACATGCACATGGCCATCGATGAGGTGCTTCTGAATCGCGTCATCGCGGGGGAACGGCGGCCGACCCTGAGGCTGTGGGAGTGGGTCGAGCCGGCCCTTGTCATCGGCTCCCATCAGTCCGTGATGAACGAGGTCGACCTGGTCGCCGCCAGGGAGCTGGGCTTCACCGTGACCCGGCGCATGAGCGGCGGCGGCACGATGCTCTGCGAGGCCGGGCGGACGATCACCTACTCGATGTACGTGCCTGACTCGGTGGTCGCCGGCATCAGCTTCCGGCACTCGTACGCCGTTCTGGATGCGTGGGCCGTGCGAGCATTCGTCAGGCTCGGAGTGCCGGCGAGCTACCGCGAGATCAACGACATCATCTCACCGCGAGGCAAGATCGGCGGCGCGGCCCAAGCCCGCCGTCGAGGCTGCGTCCTGCACCACACGACCATCGCCCACACGATTGACGTGGAGCTCCTTCCGCGGCTGATCCGCGTCGGGCGGCCAAGCATCTCGGAACGCGGCGTTCGCAGCGCAGACAAGGCCGTGTCGCCGCTCGCCTGGTTCACCCCGCTGACCTGCGCCGAGGTCGCCGCGCACATGGCGCGCTCCTTCGCCACCGATTTCAACGCACACGAGAGCGAGGTTTCGGCCGAGGAGCAACGGGCCGCGCGGGAGCTGGAGGCGGCGAAATAGACGCCTCAGCGCAACGATCGCCACTCCGCGACGAGCTCCGGGCACTGCTGCACGTGCTCGCGGTAGTGCTCTCGCAGCCAACCGATCACGTCCTCAGGACTGGTCGGGTACGGATCCTTTCCATCGCCATAGTCGACTGGAGTTTTTCGGGTCCAGTCATCCGGCGCAACGCCGCCGGCCGCGCCCCGCACCGCTGCATGCAGTTCCGCCATCTCGTCGAGAGCGACGCGGCGCTCCCTCGCTTCGAGGCCGGATCGCGCCTTGCCATTGACCGCCTCCCACTCCGCGGGCGTGTCCAGCGGGCCCAGGGGCACGCCATTGCCGGCGATCAGCGCATCGAGGATTCGGCCGTAGTGCGTCAGGATCCAGTTGACGTGAACCTGCAGCCCACCGATCGCGTAGATGTCGCCCTTTTTCAGATACGCCAGGGCAGCGTCTGGAACCTGAGCGAAGGTGCCCTCCCATTCCGCACGCGCCGCATCAAAATCGGCTAGCGCCGCATCGCGATCCACCTAGTGGACTGTAACCGTCGACTAGCCCGAGTAGTTGTTCTTCTGCAGCCACGCGGTCGCGACAGCGTCGGCGTCCTGGTGCTGCAGCGACACCTGCGAGTTCATCGTCACGAGGTCCGCGGTGTTGAGCTTGGCGCTGATGCTGTTCAGGACCTTCTTGACCTCGTCGCTCGCGGCTGCCTGGCGGAGGATAGGGACCACGTTGTCGGCGGCTTCCAGGTGCTTGTCGTCCTGCAGGACGACGAGGCCCAGCGAGTCCAGGTCTCCGTCGCTGCTGAAGACCAGGCCGACGTCGATGGCTCCGTTTTTGAACGCGGCGCGGGTGGCCGGCCCGTCGGTGTCAAGGGCTTTGAATGCTTTGAAATGGAGGCCGTATGTCTTCTCGAGACCGGGCTGGCAGTACGGCCGGGTCGGACACTCCGGGCCCGCACCCAGGACGAGCTTGCCTGCTACCGGCGCGAGGTCGGAGAGCTTGCTCAGGTTGTACTTCGTCGCCGTCGCCTTGGTGACCGCAAACGCGTTCTGGTCCACGGCTGCCGACGGAGTAAGCGCGACCAACCCGAGGGGTCCGAGGTGCGAGTTCAGCTTCTCGGTGGTTGCCGCAGCATCGCCCGTGGCCTCCCCGGCCTTGTTGTTGTAGAACTCGAGATCGGTTGCCGCATAACCGGGATACATGTCGATCACGCCCGACTTGATGGCGGGGGCGACCACCTCGCGCGTACCGAGGTTGGGCTTGTACTTGATCGTGTAGCCGTCATGAGCCAGCGCCTGGCCGTAGATCTGGGCGAGGATGTTGCTCTCGGGGAAGTTGAAGCCGGCGATGGTGAGCGTGCCCTTCGAGGTCGTGGTCGGATTCGCAGTGCCACCGCACGCGGCAGCCACGAACGCCAGCGCGGTCAGCGCGCCAAGCCAGCGCCCCCACTCCGGGTTCCGATTCATCTGAGTCTCTCCTTGCACCTGGTGGTCTGCCCATGCAACCTCGAGGCGCGCTTTGATTGTTCCATCCAGTGCTTTCCCGCGCCCCGGGGTCACGCCGTTTTGAAGGTGGCGGCCCGCTGGGCGGCCGGCGTCCTCAGCAGGCGCATGCCGCGCGGAAGCATGAGGCGCTCCACGGCGGCCAGCGACAGCTCTGTTGCCATGGCAAGGACCGCCACCAGGACCGCGCCCGCGAACAGCTTCGTGTAATCCTGCTGCGCGAAGCCGTCGACGATGTAGCGACCGAGGCCACCACCTGCGATGATCGCGGCCAGGGTCGCGGTGGCCACCACCTGGACCGCGGAAGTGCGAATACCCGCCATGACAAGGGGTACCGCCAGCGGCAACTCCACCCTCAGCAACTGCGCCAGCTCGCGGTAGCCCATGCCGCGAGCGGCCTCCTTGATGTCCGGATCCACCTCGCGCAGCGCGACGTAGCTGTTCGTGACCATTGGCGGGATGGCGAGGGCGGCGAGCGCGATCACGATCGGTAGATCTCCGAGCCCAAAGATCTGAAAGGCGATGACGAGGATGCCGAAAGACGGCACCGCCCTTCCAACGTTGGAGACGTTGATGGCCACGTTTCCGAACCGTCCGTAGTGGCCGAGGGCGATTCCGATCGGAAGCGCGATCACCGCCCCGACCGCGACGGATTCCGCCGACAGCTGCAGGTGCTCCGCGAGCCGTTGGAGGATGCCGTCAGGCCCGCTCCAGTGGGCCACATCCGTAAACCACTTGACGACGCTCCCAAGGAACTCCACGGCTATTCGGCACGAGCCCACGGAATGGCGATCCGTTGAGCACCGGCGAGGGCGAGGTCTGCCACCAGCGCCAGGGCGATGGACAGCAGGGTCGCCACGACCAGCGGTGTGTGGAAGTTCTCGATCAGGCCGCGGAGGATGAGCTGCCCCAGCCCCCCCAGGCCGATGATCGCCGTGATCGTGACGAGGCCGATCGTGGTCACCGTGGCGATGCGGACGCCGGCGATGATGGCAGGCAGAGCGAGGGGCAGCTCGATGCGCAGTAGCCGCGCCAGCGGGCGGTAACCCATGCCATCTGCGGCATCGAGGACATCGGCCGGCACCGACTCCAGGCCGACGATCACGTTGCGGACCAGGATCAGCACGGTGTAGCCGATCAGTCCGACCTCAGCGGTCGTCTCGCTCAACCCGGTGTATGGGACGAGCAGCGCAAAGAGCGCGAGCGACGGGATGGTGTAGAAGGTGCCGAACACTCCCAGCACCAGGTTGCGCAGCATCCGCCACCGATAGGCGGCGACTCCAAGCGGCAGCGACAGCACAAGCCCGCCCACGATTGCGATCGTGGTGAGCGTGATGTGCTGCTGGAGCGCGTCAGCGAACAGAGGAATGTGGGTCGACAGCCAGGTCCAGTTGATCCACGGGTCGACCACGTCCAGGAATGCGGCGGCGGACATTGAAATAACGTAAACGACACGGTGATCCGCCTGGAGAACGTGAGCAAGGGGTTTGCCGGCGGCTCCAACGCGGTCCTCGATTTGACCCTGGACATCGCCGGCGGGCAGACGTGCGTGCTCATAGGCCCATCGGGCTGCGGAAAGACGACGACCCTACGCATGATCAATCGTCTGATCGATCCGGATCGCGGGCGCATCCTCATCGACGGGGAAGACACCAGCGGAGTCGATCCCGCCCGGCTGCGGCTGAAGATGGGTTACGTCATCCAGCAGACCGGACTCTTCCCTCACATGACCGTGGCCGACAACGTCGCCACGGTGCCGCGCCTTTGGAACTGGGAAAAGGCCCGAATCAAAACGCGTGTCGACGAGCTTTTGCAGCTCGTCGGTCTCGACCCGCGTGAGTATCGCGACCGCTACCCTCATCAACTTTCAGGCGGTCAACGCCAGCGTGTTGGCTTCGCGCGGGCGCTGGGCGCGGATCCGCCGATCCTGCTCATGGACGAGCCGTTCGGCGCTGTGGATCGCATCACCCGCGAGCGGCTGCAGAACGAGTTCATCAGCATTCAGCGATCGATGCGCAAGACCGTCGTGTTCGTGACGCACGACATCGACGAGGCGGTGATGGTCGGGGATCGCATCTGCCTGCTCCAGATGCAGGCGAAGATCGCCCAGTACGACACCCCGCAGGTCATCCTGACCCGGCCCGCCAGCCAGTACGTCGCCGAGTTCCTCGGGCGCGAGCGGCTGGTGCGAAGGATGTCGGTGGCGCCCATCGATCCGCAGGCTCTTGAGCAAGCGTTGCGGCCGGACTCGCGCGAGCCGCGCGTGCCCCTGAGCAGCACGCTGACGGAAGCATTCGCCGCGGCGCTGTCCAGCCCGACCGAGCGCGCCGCCGTTTTCGATGGTGACCGCTACGTCGGCGCGTTCACCGCGACCTCACTATTGGAATCGTTGCGACGCGCGAGCGCGGCTGGAGGTGATGACGATGGCGCAGGAGTTTGACGTCGTGTGCCTCGGCGGCGGCGTCGCCGGGGAGGCGATCGCGGGCGGCCTGGAGGGCAGCGGCCTGTCGCTGGCCGTCATCGAGCGCGAGCTCGTCGGCGGCGAGTGTCCCTACTGGGGCTGCGTTCCCTCGAAGACCCTCCTGCGATCCGGTGAGACGCTCGAAGAGGCTGCCCGCGCCCGCAACCTGGCGGCGTCCAGGGTGGATTGGGACGTCGACTTCCCAAAGATCTCCAAGCGGGTGCTGTGGATGGCACGCGACCTGGACGACAGCCGGCCCGCGGCGGCGCTCGAGGCCACCGGCGCCAGGCTGATTCGCGGCGCCGGCAAGCTGATCGACCGGCGCACTGTGGAGGTCGGCGTCGAGAGTTTTGTGGCGCGACGCGCGGTCGTCATCGCCAACGGGAGCACCGCGGCGATCCCTCCCATCCCGGGGCTCGACACCGTCGACTACTGGACGAACCGGCAGGCCACGGTGCCGCGCGAGCTGCCGACGACGCTCGCCGTCCTGGGCGGCGGCGCCGTCGGCGTCGAGCTCGGGCAAGCGTTTGCGCGGGTCGGTTCCACTGTCACCGTGATCGAAGCGGGGCCACGGTTTCTCGGCCTCGAAGAGCCCGAGGCGGGCGCGGCCCTTCGTCCACACCTCGAGATGAACGGCATCACGATCATGACCGGCGACCCCTGCGTCGAGGTCGCTAACCAGGGCTCCGGTGTGATCCTGCGCCTCAAGTCAGGAGCGACGGTCACGGCGGACCGTCTGCTGGTCGCCACCGGCCGGCGGGCGAACTTCGAGGCCTGGGACGGGGTAGGGCTCAACAGGAGCACTCGTGGCTGGCTGCAGGTCGAGCCGTCGACCCTGGAGGCTGCTCCTGGCGTCTACGGCGCGGGCGACGTCACCGGCATCGGGGGCTTCACCCACCTTGCCTATTACCACGGCCAGATCGTGGCGCGCCGCATTCGGGGCGAGGATGCGATGGCGGACCATGTCGCGGTCCCGCGAGTGACGTTCACCGATCCAGAGGTCGCATCGGTCGGCCTGTCTGAGGCCCAAGCCCACGAGCAAGGTCTGGACGTGGTGACCGCGACCACCGACCCGGGCGAGGCTGTTCGCGGCTACATCCACGACTTCCACGGCGGGGTGCTCAAGCTGGTCGGCGACCGCAGCCGCGGGGTTCTGGTCGGCGCCACGCTGGTCACCCCGCGGGCGGGTGAGATCCTCGGCGAGCTCGTGCTGGCGGTGAAGGCCGGCATTACGCTGCGCACCCTGGCCGACGTCATCCACCCGTTCCCCGCCTTCAACCGGGTGCTGGGGGCGGTGCTTCAGGAGCTTGCCCGCAAAGCCGCATAGAGGTAGTTAGCGCGCCCGAATCGAGGTCGTTAGTGATACAAGAGGGCCTGCAAAGTGATCGACATCCACCTCGACCTGGACACGGTGCTGATCTGGGTGCTCGTCGGCCTGGTGGCGGGGTCCTTGGCCAGCCGGGTGGCGCTGGGCCACGGCCTGGGCTTGATCGGGGACCTGCTGGCGGGCGTGCTGGGCGCCTTCCTTGGCGGCGTCCTTGCTGACATCCTCCATATCAACTTCCAGGTGAGCGGGCACCGCATCATCACCGAGATCATCATCGCGTTCGTGGGGGCGGTGATCCTGCTTTTCGTATTGAGGCTGCTCGGCTTCGGCCGGAAGGGCTGATTCAGGGCGCCGGTAGCGCCGTCGACCTGAGCGTTTTCTTGTCAAAGGAGGCGCAAAAGGTAAATGACCGTAAATCTCGATTTCGACACGATCTTGATCTGGCTCTTGATCGGGTTGGTCGCGGGATTCTTCGCCAGTCACCTGGCGCTCGGCCGGGGCCTTGGCCTGCTGGGCGACGTGCTGGTGGGAATCGTCGGCGCATTTGTGGGTGGCTTCCTCGCAGGCGTCTTCCATTTCACCATCAATATCGTTGGCCACCCCATCATCAGCGCGATGCTCATCGCCTTCGTCGGCGCTGTGGTCCTGCTTTTGATCGTGCGTCTGTTCCGCGGCGTCCCGCGACGGGCCTTCTAGGGTCCAGACCGTCGCGTACTAGCTGAAAAACGCCTGGAGGCACTCCGCCTCCAGGCGTTCGTTATCGGGTTGCCAGCCTCCGTTACGATTCGCGCCTCACGATGGAGCTGGTGATCCCACCCCTCGACGAGCACGCCATGCGGCTGGCGTCGGAGCGTCAGGCACGCCTGACCAAGCCGGCCGGCAGCCTGGGACGGCTGGAGGAGCTGTCGATAAGCCTCGCCGGGATGACGGGACGGCTCGACCCGCCGCTGAAGGACCGTGTCGTGTTCACGCTGGCCGCGGACCATGGGGTCGCGGACGAGGGCGTGAGCGCGTATCCACGGGAGGTCACCGCGCAGATGGTGCTCAACTTCTTACGCGGTGGCGCCGCGATCAACGTGCTCGCGCGACAGGCGAACGCGCGGGTAGTCGTCGCGGATCTTGGGGTGGACGCGGACCTCCCGAATCATCCCGACCTGCGCATGCTCAAAGTCCGGCGCGGCACGGCGAACATCACTCGCGGTCCGGCGATGTCTGTGGCTGAGGCACAGCAGGCGATCGAACACGGTCGGCACCTGGTGCGGGACGAGCTAGGTGCAGGCCTCGATGTCGCCCTCACCGGTGACATGGGCATCGGCAACACCACCGCCTCGGCGGCGCTGATCTGTGCGCTTACGGAGCTCGATCCCCAGGACGTGGTGGGACGCGGCACGGGTGTCGACGACTCCGGTCTGGAGCGCAAGCGCGACGCGGTTCGAAAGGCGCTCGCGGTCAACGCCACGCGCCTCACGCAAACTCCGATCGATGCGCTGGCCGCGGTGGGGGGATTAGAGATCGCCGGCCTGGTCGGGATCATCCTGGAAGCGGCGACCCGTGGGCGGCCGGTGGTCATCGACGGCTTCATCTCGAGCGCAGCGGCGCTGGTGGCAGCGCGAATCGCGTCCGGTGCTACCGGCTACATGATCGCCTCGCACCGCTCGCAGGAGCTCGGTCACGGCGCGGTTCTGCGCCGTCTCGGGCTCAAGCCCCTCCTCGAGCTCGACTTGAGGCTTGGCGAAGGCACCGGCGCGGTGCTCGCCCTCCCGCTGCTCGAAGCCGCAGTCCGCTTGTTGAATGAGATGGCGACCTTTGACGAAGCCGGTGTCTCCGAGCGAGCCCAGGAGGCGGCCATAATAGATCGGACAACTGAATAGCTCACGGATGAGGGGAAGCCGGTGCAAATCCGGCGCTGTCGCGCAACTGTGAGTGGGGAGCCGCCGGCTAGCGGCCACTGAGGCAAGTCGCCTTGGGAAGGCAGCCGGGAGGCAGTGATCCACAAGCCAGGAGACCGATCCGCTGGGCATGACGTCCCACTTGCGCGGATCAGTGGGGACCCTCTTGCGGCGAGGTCTCCCCAGCGATGTGGGGTCATTGGCCGCGGGAGGTTCTCAGGATGCGGATGCATCTCATTCGATGGCTGGCCATCGCCGCCGTCGCCGTCGGCGCGTGCGGCACGGCCTCGAGCCCATCGACGAGCCAGGCCGACCACTTCCCCGTCACCGTCACTACCGCCAACGGGGCGAGCGTCACCGTCGCCAAGAAGCCGCATCGGATCATCTCGCTTTCGCCGTCGGCGACCGAGATGCTGTTCGCAATCGGCTCCGGCGCCCAGGTCGTAGCCGTGGACGACCAGTCGAACTATCCGTCCACTGCGCCGAGGACCAAGCTCTCCGGCTTCCAGCCGAACATCGAAGCGATCGCGTCCTATGCCCCCGACCTGGTCATCGCCGCCGACGACACCGCGGGCCTGGTTCACGGCGTGCAGGCGTTGGGCGTCCCGATCCTCATCGAGCCCGCAGCCAAGAACATCGCGGACTCCTACGCGCAGATCCAGCAGCTGGGTACCGTCACCGGGCATCGAGCCGACGCCGAATCGGTGGTGAAGAAGATGCGCTCCGACCTGGCCGCGATTGTGGCTTCGATCCCCAAGGCCGGACGGCAGCTCAAGGTGTACCACGAGCTCGACGACACCTACTACTCGGCGACCTCGAACACCTTCATCGGCCAGGTCTACGCCCTGTTGGGCTTGAAGAACATCGCGGACGGTGCCGCCGCCACCTCCGACTACCCGCAGCTTTCAGCCGAGTACATCGTCGCGTCGAGCCCGGACCTGATCGTCCTCGCCGACACCAAGTGCTGCCATCAGGATGCGAGCACCGTCTCCGCGCGCGCGGGTTGGAGCTCGATCGCGGCAGTGCGATCCGGGCAGGTCATCAACGTCGACGACGACGTCGCCTCGCGGTGGGGCCCACGCGTGATCGACTTCCTTCGAGTGCTCGCGCCGCACGTGCGCCAGGCGGAGCTGCAGGCGGCGTGATGACGATCATTGGGCGGCGGGTAGGACGTATCAGCGCGCCGCCCGCGCTGCTGCAGGGCGTCCCGCGGCTCCCCTGGTTGTGGGCTGCGGTGGGAGGGATGGCTCTGCTGACAGCCTCGATCGCCGGCGTCCTGGTCGGACCGGTTCACATCGGGCTGGGGACCGTCTACAGCTCGTTTTTGAACCTCATCCCGGGGCTGGGCGGCGCTTCGGCGGTCGATCCCGCTCAGGCCTCGATCCTCTGGTCGCTTCGCATCCCCAGGGTGGTGCTCGGGGCGATCGTCGGCGGCATGCTCGCGACCGCGGGGGCAGCCTACCAGGGTGCATTTCGGAACCCGCTCGCCGACCCATACCTGCTTGGCGCCGCCGCCGGCGCCAACCTCGGCGCCACGCTGGCGATCGCCTTTGCCCCGGGCTCCTCGCTGCTCGGCCTCAATGTCGTGCCCCTGGCCGGGTTCGCCGGCGCCGGGGCCGCGGTCGCCGGCGCCTACGCCCTGGGGCGTACGGTGACCGGCCTGCGGAACACCACCGGGCTGATCCTGGCGGGCGTCGCCATCGCAGCTTTTTTCAACGCCATCCAGACGTACGTCCAGCAGTCGCAGACCGCCTCCATCCGGCAGGTCTATTCGTGGATCCTCGGGCGGCTCATCACAGCGGGCTGGGACGGAGTGCTTCTGGTGCTGCCTTATGTGGTACTGAGCGTGGTCATCATCGTCCTGTACCGCCGCCTGCTCGACGCGCTCACTGTCGGCGACGACGAGGTCACCAGCCTGGGCATCTCCGCCCGCCGCGTAAGGCTCATCGTCGTCGTGGCCGCCACGCTGGGCACTGCCGCCGTGGTCGCGATCGCAGGGACGATCGCGTTCGTCGGCATCATCGTGCCGCACACCGTGCGCTTGCTCGTCGGCCGCAGCTACCGCGTGGTGGTCCCGCTGTCCATGCTCTTTGGCGCCGCGTTTCTTGTCCTGGCCGACACCGTGGCACGCACCCTGGCGGCGCCGGCCGAGCTCCCGATCGGCGTCATCACCGCGCTTGTGGGCGCGCCGTTCTTCATCGTCGTGATGCGTTCGACCAGGGCCGCCGCGTTGTGACTACCCCACGAAATCTTCGATTTCGCGGTGGCCCCTGATGAGCGAAGTCGGCCTCCGCGATGTGCGCATCGCCTACGGCTCGGAAGTCGTGGTCAGCGGGCTGGACCTGGAGATCGCATCTGGTGAGTGGCTGGCGCTGATCGGACCGAACGGAGCGGGCAAGACGACGATCCTGCGCGCCATCGCAAATCTGGTCGACTTCGAGGGAGAGATCCATATCGGCCCCCAGTCGGTCCGGATCTTGAGCGGGCGAAAGCTGGCCCGCCAGGTGGCGATGGTGCTGCAGGAGCCCCATATGCCGGACGGCATGACGGTGTCTCAATACGTCCTCCTCGGTCGGAGCCCGCACCTCAGCTACTTCGGCAAGGAGGGCCGCCGCGATCAGCGGATCGTCGCCGACATCCTCGACCGGCTGTCAATTCATCACCTCGCCGCGCGACCACTCGACCACTTGAGCGGTGGTGAGCGCCAGCGGGCTGCCATCGCTCGAGCACTGGCGCAGCAGGCGCCCATCCTGCTGGTCGACGAGCCGACGAGCTCGCTCGACGTCGGCAGGCAGCAGGAGGTGCTCGAGCTCATCGACGCGCTCCGCACCGAGCAAGGATTGACGGTCATCGCCGCGATGCACGAGCTCACTCTCGCCGGCCAGTACGCTGATCGCCTCGCGCTTCTTGTTGCAGGCCGGCTGGTTGCCGTCGGCGCGCCGGCCGAGGTCCTGACAGAACCGGCGATCGCCGACCACTACCGGGCGCAGGTCAGGGTGCTGGAGATGAATGGTGCAGGTCGAGCCGTGGTCCCGATCCGGGGCCGCGCGTCTACGCCGGCGAGCGAGGCACAGCCATGAAATCGAGAGAGATCCCGACCACGGGGCCGGCGCGAGCCACGAGGAAGGCCTCCTCGATCGTGATGGTGAATACAGGTGACGGCAAGGGCAAATCGACAGCCGCCTTCGGCACGGCGATGCGAGCCGTGGCCCGCGGCTGGAAGGTGTGCGTGGTCCAGTTCCTGAAGTCGGAGAAGTGGAAGGTTGGAGAGCAGAAGTCCGCGACCAGCCTCGGCGTCGAGTGGTGGACGATCGGCGATGGTTTCACCTGGGATTCGAAGAATATGGAGCGCACAGAGGCGATCGCGCGCGAGGCCTGGGAGGTGAGCAAAGAGAAGATCCGTTCTGGCGACTACGGCCTGGTCGTCCTCGACGAGATCACGTATCCGATGAACTGGGCCTGGATCCCGACCTCCGAGGTCATCGATGTGATCCGCACGCGGCCGCCATCCGTCAACGTGATCGCCACCGGGCGCGATGCACCGCAGGAGCTGATAGACCTCGCCGACACCGTGACCGAGATGCGCAAGCAGAAGCACGCCTTCGATCGCGGCGTAAAGGCGATCCGGGGCATCGACTTCTGATGGCGGTCGTCCTGCTGCTGGGGGGCGCGCGCAGCGGCAAGTCGGACCTGGCCACGCGTCTCGCTGCCGAGTCCGGGGCACCCGTCACGCTCATCGCCACCGCCGAGGCGCGCGACGCCGAGATGGCGGAGCGCATCCGCGTGCACCGTGAGGCCCGGCCGGCCGCGTGGCGGACGATCGAAGCGCCCCTCGACCTCCTGAGCGCGGTCAGATCCGCAGCTCGTGGTGACTTCCTGGTCATCGACTGCTTGACCCTGTGGGTGGCCAATCTCCTCGAGCAAGGCGCCGGGGAGACCGAGATCGAGCTCGCCGCGGATCAGATCGTGGCCGAGCTCGAGACACGTCAGGGCGTGGTCGTCACCAACGAGGTCGGGCTCGGGATCGTGCCTGCGAACGAGCTGGCGCGGCGATTCCGCGACGCGCTCGGTGCGGTCAACACCAGGTTTGCCGCCGGCGCCACCAGGGCCCTGCTCATGGTGGCCGGGCGGGCGGTAGAGCTGGCTTCGAGCGCGTCCTGAACCTCGGGTGAGCATCCGATCGCTCCGCTCCGCCATGGCCTTTCTCACCGTCATCCCGGTCGCGTCCGCAACGGGAGAGCCCGGCGAGCGGCTGGGGCGCGCCTACTTCCCGTTGGTCGGCGGCCTGGTCGGACTGATCGCGGGCGCGGCGTTTGTCGTCACGTATTCAGTCGCAACGCCGCTGCTGGCGGCGGTGGTGGCGACCGCATGCCTTGCACTGGTGACAGGAGGACTGCACCTGGACGGCCTCGCCGACGCGGCGGATGGGCTGCTGGGAGGTGGCGATGTGGCTCGCCGTCTGGAGGTGATGCGCGACCCGCGCGTCGGCTCGTTCGGGGCCACCGCGATCGTGCTCGTCCTTGTTGGAGACGTTGCTGCGCTGAGCGCGCTGTCGCCGGCCAGCGCGGTCGCGGCGCTGGTCGTGGCAGGCGCGCTCTCGCGCTGGGCGATGCTGGGGATGGTGGCGCTGATGCCGTATGTGCGGGACAGCGGGCTCGGCATCGCCGCATGGGGATCCAATCGAAAGTTCGACCTGGTCCGCGGGACCGCCCTGGCCGCGATCGCCTGCATGCTGGACTGGCGCCGCGCCCTTGTTGCGGTCCTGCTTGTCTCGCTGGCCGCGCTGGTCGTGGGCGCAGTGGCGCGACGCCGGATCGGTGGCGCGACCGGTGACGTTTACGGGGCGACAGCAGAGCTGTGCCAGCTCGCGGCGCTGACGGCATTCGCGTTCCACGTCTGACGCTGTCACCGGCCGCGTGTCAGCCGCAGGTGGCCGTCCCGCCTGGTGGCAGGCATGGCGAAATCGAACCGGTCGATCGCGAGCGCAAGCTCGATGTCGGTCGCCGGGAACCCCGGCCATGTGCCGCTCAGATGCATGTGGTAGCGCTCGCTGTGGCGCAGCGGCGCGAGCAGCGAATCGACGTCTTCATGAGCACCGCGCAGCAGTGCCTCGAGGTACTGGGCGCACGCGTGGTCCTCGGGAAAGTCCGCAGACGCGATCAGGGTGATGACCTCAGGGCTTCTTAACAGGCAGGCTTGCGCTGTCGCCCCAGCCACGACGAAGCTGCCCGCCAACATGCCCTCGGTCGTGGTCACCGCTGCCATCGCCGGCGTGCCCGCGCTGGAACGCTGGATGAGCGTCCGGCCGCTCAGGTTTGCGGCCTGGATCTGCGTGGGTGAGTTGCTGATCGCGATACCAGGCACAGGGAGGCCGTCGACCTCCGCGCACACGACGGCGTCTGGAGTCCTGGCCGCGAGCGCCAGCGCCTCGTCAACGGTGGAGACGAGAAGGCATTCGCGCGCACCGCCGGCGAGTGCGTAAGCGCTGACGGTGAACGACCGGAGGACGTCGATAACGACGACGACGCCGCGTGCGCTGCGGGCACCGTCGACACCGGTCGCGTGGACGATCTCCACGCGCTGATGTTGACGCCTCGAGAGCCGGAGCCGGGCATGATATGCCGCGAACGTGTCATCGGTTGGACCGGGTGGGTCGCATCACGCCTTTGGTTTCGAGCAGATCGCCGATTGCGGAACGCTGCGCGTCGTCGGATTGCGGCTGGAGTCGGGTCAGAAAATTCCAGAGCATCGCAATGCCATTCCGGTCGCCCTGATCGTCACGGAGGGTCGGCTCCAATTTGACGACGGATCGACCCAGAGCGAGGTTGGAGTGGGCGAGATGCTGCTCATCAATCCGGGCGAGCGCCACACGTATCGCGCCGACGTTGAGACCTCCGCCTATCTGGTCTATGCCGGACTTCCAGGCGTGCGGAGCCGGACATGGAGCCTGCGCACGAGGCGGTAAGCCCTGCCCGGGCTACGGTGAGTTCCACATCGCGATCACGCGGCCGTGGTCGCCATCGCGCAGCAGGCTGAGGGTGGCGACGTCGAGCTGCAGCCCGGCGGCGACCCTGATGTCCAGGTGCAGCCAGCCCACGGCCACGGCGCGAAGGATGTGTCCGTGTGCGAAGACCAGCACCCGGCTGCCGGCGGCGGTGGCGAGGCGAATGAATTCGAGGCCTCGTGAATAGACCTGGGCTGGGGTCTCACCGCCCGGGCACCCGTCTCTGTAAAGCTCCCAACCTGGACGAGACTCGTGAATGATTTGCGAGGTCAGGCCCTCGTACTCCCCATAGTCGAACTCGCGGAGAAGCGGGGTGACGCGATGATCCGGGTAGCCCGCGATCTCGGCTGTGCGGCGCGCGCGCTGGAGAGGGCTCGTGAAGGTGGCGGCGAACTCGATGCCGGCCAGCCGGCTCCGCAGCGCATCCGCCTCGGCTTCTCCCTTGGCCGTGAGCGGGATGTCAGTGCGCCCTGTGTGTCTGCCGTTCAGGCTCCACTCGGTCTCGCCATGCCGGGCGAGATAGATCTCGACCGTCAGGCGGGCTTGCCCATCATCTCGGGCCGGCCGGACCGAAGCGAGCGGCTTGCGCTCTCGATCACGGCTCCCGCCCGCACGCGCTGGCCAGGTCGGATGCAGACCAGGCCGACGGCGGCGTGCCCTCCTTGCTGCTTGAGCGCTTCGTTGACCGCGGAAAGGACGCGGTTTGCGGCATGGGCGGTGCCGGCGACATCGGTGTCGGGGAGGATTGCCAGGAGCTGAGGCGGCGTGCGGCCAAGAACTCCCGGCGTGTCGACGTCGCGCACGGTGCCGGCGAGGGCGGCTGCCATCGTCTTCAGGGCCTCGTCGTTGACGCCCGCGCTGTTGGCCTCGACCAGGAGCACTCCGAGATTGCGTTGGTAGCGATGGGCGCGCGCCAGCTCATCTTCGAGCACGGGGCGCACGAAGCGGTCGTTGAACAGCCCGGTCGTGCGGTCCACGATGTGGAGCGGCTCAGCCTGCGGATCGTCGACCCTCACCCCGCAGGAAGGACAGAAGACCGCTCCGTTCGGCAACGGTGAGCCGCATGCCTGGCAGGTGAGGGTGTCCGGCCGGCGCCGCAGGAAGTCGCCAATCGGCATTGGCTAAAGCCTATCAGCCGGGTGCGAATTAGCCCGATTCCGCACGTTTGGCGCCAAAAGCGCGAAATGGGCTCAGAATTCCGCGCGTTTGGCGCCAAAAGCGCGAAATCCCCCCGAAGGGAAGCGCCTGGTCAGCCGACGGCGGCGGCTGCGGTCGCGAGCCAGGTCTCGGCCCATTCCGCCACGGCAGCCAGCACGGGTTGGAGCGCGCGGCCACGAGAGGTCAGCCGGTAGCTCACCCGCACGGGCGGGCCGGGATCGACAAGCCGCTCGACGATGCCTTCCGTCTCCAGCTCCCTGAGCCGTTCGGTGAGCACACGATCACTGATGCCGGGTATGCCGGCCAGGAGCTGATTGAAGCGCGCAGGTCCCGGGATCAGAGCCTTCACCACTGCCCCCGTCCAGCGCTTCCCAATCAGCTCGATTGCGCGCTGAAAGGGCGCGCTGTAGTCGAGGCCCCCTCCGACCATGGGGAGTGATTCTATGCGCTATCGCTGCTCTCGGAAACCACCCGATTCTTTATTTCTCCGATTTTCTCCACGGCGCATCTGACCGTCTCACCCGGGACCAGCCAGCGTTGAGGTGTCCGGGCCATTCCGACGCCGCTCGGTGTTCCCGTTGCAATCACGTCCCCCGGCTCGAGCGTCGTGAAAACAGAGAGGAACGCGATGAGGTCAGCGATTCCATGCACCATCAAAGATGTGGCGGATCGCTGAAGCATCTCCTCATTGCCATCGGCGCCGATGATCGTCGTCGTCAGCTCGAGCGCCTGCGGATCATCTATCTCATCAGCGGTCACGATGAACGGTCCCAATGGACCGGTGCCGTCGAAGTTCTTGCCCGGCGTCCACTGTGTACCGGCAAGCTGAAAGTCTCTGATCGACACATCGTTGAACACGCAATAACCGCCGACGTGAGCCAGCGCTTGCTTGCCATCGATGTTGCGTCCCCCGCGGCCGATCACTACTGCCAGCTCGACCTCGTAGTCCATCTGTTCGCTTGCCGCCGGGCGAACGAGATCGTCGAACGGGCCCGCGAGACTGGTGATGGTGCGCAGGAAGACCTCGGGTCGGGCGGTCACGTCATGCCCTGTCTCCTGTGCATGCTCGGCGTAGTTCCTGCCGATGCACATGATCTTGCCGGGGCGTCCGGCCGCCGGCCCCAGGCGGCTCGATTCCAGGCGGTGGGATCTGGTCGAGGCCGCGATTGCCCTCGATATCCCATCTCGCCCGCCGGCCAGCAGCGATGGGATTGATTGCCCGAGCTCGACGAGCTCGCCGTCGCGCAGAGCCACCACGCGAAGGCCCCGATCCTGCGTGACCACGGTCCCCAGCCTCACCGACGGCTCAGGTTATCCGATGCCTGCAAGAGGCGCGCGCGACCCGGGAGTTAGACTCGGCCAGGCATGGATCCGGCCGACCGCGTAGTTGTGGTCACGGGGGGCGCGCGAGGCATAGGGCGAGCGCTGGCGCGACGATTCGCAGCCAGCGGTGCTGAGGCCGTCGTCGTCGCGGATGTTGACGCTGATGGCGCCTGGGCGGTGGCCAGGGAGATCGGCGGCATGGCCATCAAGTGCGACGTCTCGCGCGAGAACGACGTGGCCGAGCTTGTGCAGAAGGTGGTGACCGCTCACGGCCGCATCGACATCTTCTGCTCCAACGCCGGGATCGCCGTCGATGGAGGTCCCGACGCGGCGGATAAGGATTGGCAGCGCATCTGGGACGTCAACGTGATGGCGCACGTGTACGTCGCTCGCCACGCCATTCCCGGGATGCTCGCCCGGAAGGAGGGTTATCTGCTCGGCACCGTGTCGGCTGCAGGTCTTTTGAACCATGTCTTTGCGGCCCCCTACGGCGTGACCAAAGCCGCCGCGCTCTCACTGTTCGAATGGCTTGCGATCGCGCACGGAGACGAGGGAATTCGGGTGTCGTGCCTCTGCCCGCAGGGCGTGAAGACCGACATGCTCGCCGCCGAGCGCCGCCTCGGCCTCGAGTTCCTCACCGCGAGCGCGCTCGAGCCCGAGCAGGTGGCTGACATGGTGGTCGAAGGGATGAGAGCCGAGTCGTTCCTGATCCTCCCGCACCCGGAGGTCGCCGAATACTTTCAGCGCAAGGCCCAGGACTACGACCGTTGGCTGCGCGGGATGCGGCGGCTGCGAACCAACATCCTCGCTGCGTCCAGCTGAGCATGCGCTGGCAGTTCGTGATCGCCGGCGCGATCTCAGTCGGCGTCGCGTTCTTCGCCGCCACGCACGTGGCCGACACCCGCGAAGGCCTGCTCTACGAGGTGGTGACGCTTTTTGCCGCGTTGATCGGGGTGATCCTGATCCTGCTCGGCCTGTTCTCGAGCACCTTGCGCTCGAGCGCATCGGTTCGTCCGCGAGCTGTGAGTGGATCATCCGAGCCGGAGGTCCATTTCGCGAGCGAGCTGCTGGTGGGCGCCGGCGGCCTGGTGGTGGCCGCTCTGTTGCTGACCGGGCTCGCCACCAGCGCAGGACCGGTGTGGGGCCTGCTTGGGCTGGCGCTGCTGCTGCCGATGATCGCCGGCAGCGCATACCTTTGCGTCCGGTTCATCCGCGGCCCGAAGCGCGAGTGGAAGATCGACCTGAAACGTCTGACCGCCCGCCGCTGACGTCCGCTTAGATCAGGGCTTACGTTCCAGGTTGCGCACGAGCAGCACGATCCCGATCGTTATCAACGCCGCCGGCCAGACGACGGCCCAGTTGATGAGTCCGATGTTGCTTCCCAACAGCACAAGGCCGATGACGACGAAGATCAGGCCGATCAGCGATGGCTGCTGCAGCCATCCAGGCTGCGTGTGCGCGCCCGGGGTGGCAGGCGTCGAAGCTGTCTGAGCCAGCGGTGGCGAGGGGCCGGTTCGCGTCGGCGCGGAGCTCCCTACCTGGTGGCGAAGGTCGGCCGACACGCGCCTGAGATCAGAGGTCATGGCATCGAAGCCTGCCCTCGTCGCGCCCCCCTCGAGCCGCTCTGGCATCACCAGCCAGAGCACGACATAAAGAAATATGCCGACTCCCTGCAGGAAGATGAGGAGCACGAAGAGCACCCGCACCACCAGCGGGTCCAGGTGGAACCCCTCGGCCAGACCGGAGCACACGCCACCGAGGATCCGGTCGCGGCCGCGGTAGAACCTCTGGTCGTTCACGTGCTGCATGTTCTCATTGCCGCTGGCTCTTGGCGAGGATCTCACCAACGAGGTACAGCGAGCCGCAGACGAGAACGTTGCCGTCCAGGGTTGCGAGCTCTTTGGCCTTTTCAAGCGCCGCCGGCGCCGGCACGATCGCGCTGCCGGTGGCGCCGTAACGAGCGGCCAGCTCCTCGGCCGAAACGGCGTGGCCGCCGGCGCTGTCCGGCTCGGTGAACACCACCGCGTCCGGGAACATCGTGCGCAGAGCAGACAGGAGCTGCGCGGGATCGCGCTCGCTGAGCATCGCGAAGACGGCGACCAGACGCTCGGACCCGATCAAGCGGCGAAGCGCCGCTCCGGACTTTGTCATCGCGGCGGGGTTGTGGCCTCCATCCAGGATGACGCGCGGCCGCGTTGCGATCAGCTGCAGCCGGCCGGGCCAGCTCGTACAGGCCAGACCGCGTCGTACGGCGCTGTCGTCGACGTGGTCCAGAGCGTGGGCCGCGGCCACCGCCAGCGCCGCGTTGAGCGGCTGGTAGTCGCCGACCAGCGGCAGGTCCAGGCCCGAGTGCTCGAAGCCAGGACCCGAGACGGCGATGGTGTGTCCGTCCCATCCCCTCGACACCGATTCGACGTTGATCTCATGACCAAGGCGCCAGACACGCGCATCAGCAGGGCGCGCGTGCTCCTCGACGATCTGGAGGGCAGGACCCTCGCACCCGGTGACGACGCGGTTGCCCGGCTTGATGATCGCGGCCTTCTCATGGGCGATTTGTTCGATGGTGTCGCCCAGATACTTCTGGTGGTCCAGGTCGACGTTGGTGATGACCGCGACGCCGAGATCGAGGGCGTTGGTGGCGTCAAGCCGGCCACCCAGACCGACCTCGCACACCAGGCGGTCGATCCTCTGCGACAGATACACCAGCGCCATCGCGGTCAGCATCTCGAACTCGGTCGCCTGACCCATGTCCCGAGCGACCGCGTTGAGCGTCGGCATCAGCTCCTCCAGGGTCTTCACAAAGTCGCCTTCGCTGATGGGAGTGCCGTCGACCTGGATTCGCTCTGTGTATGAGATGAGGTGCGGTTTGGGCATGAAGCCGACTTTGTGGCCGGCTGCCTGCAGGATCGAGGCCAGGCACGCGGCGGTGGACCCCTTGCCGTTGGTGCCGGCTATGAGCGCGCCTGTCAGGCCTCGCTCCGGGTTGCCCAGGCGGTCGAGGATGGCTCGCGTCCGCTCCGTGCCGAGCTTCATCCCGAAGCGTCCCAGGCGCGAGATGTAGGCAAGCGCCGCTTCGTAGGTCACTGGTCCATTCTCGCGACGTGGCGGCGGGGCTAGGGCCGGCGCCGAACCTCGGCTTCGTAAGTGTTCCTGACCAGCATCGCGCGAGTCATCGGGCCGACGCCCCCAGGGTTGGGTGTGAGCCAGCCGGCCACCTCCTCCACGCCTGGACCGAGGTCGCCGACCTGCCGGCCGTCGACGCGGTTGGTGCTCACGTCTACGACCGCGGCTCCCGGCTTGACCATTTCTTTGGTGATGAGGTTGACCCTTCCGGCCGCAGCGACAAGGATGTCGGCGCGCCTGGTGTGGTCGGCAAGGTCCCTGGTTCGCGTGTGACAGAGTGTCACGGTGGCGTTTCGCTTCAGCAGCAGCGCGGCTGTCGGCTTGCCGACGATGTTGCTCCGGCCCACGACCACAGCATTGGCGCCTTCGATTGGCACCTGCGAGCGCTCTAGCAGCTCGATGATTCCCGCCGGAGTGCAGGGCTCGACGCCGCCTGGCAGCCCAAGAGCCACCAGCCCGACATTGACCGGATGGAAGCCGTCCACGTCCTTCATCGGGTCCAGCGCCAGCACAACCCGCGCCATGTCGATCTTGTCGGGCCCTGGCTGCTGGACCAGGATGCCGCTCACGGATGCATCTCGATTGAGGCCGTCGATCAGCTCCATCAGCTGCTCGGTCGTGGTCGCGGAGGGTAGGCGATGATCCTCGGTCTCGATGCCAACCCCACTGGCATCCCGCTGCTTGAGGCGGACGTAGGTCGCCGAGGCCGGGTTGTCGCCGATGAGCACGGTGGCGAGCGTCGGCCGTGCTTTGCCCGCGGCAATGCGAGCGCTCACCTTGGCCGCGATGTCGTCGAGGATCTGCCGCGCAACTGCCTTGCCGTCGAGCACCCTCGCCGTCATGCGGCTAATTCTCGCGGGTGCGTATCAGGCCAGGCCCAGCTCCTGTTGCGCGGCCATTCGCACCGCGCTCATCACCGCGCGAATGTCCTGACCCGTCTGTTGAGCCAGGCGGCGGCAGTCCTCGTACTCCGGCGCCACCTCGACCGGCTTTCCAGCAAGCTCTTTGACCTTCGCTCTCGCAACTCCAAACGAAGTCTTGACCTCGATGATCCGTCGCTGTGCGATCACCCGCTGCGCGCTCGTGATGCGAACGCCAAAGGTGGTGCTGTGCCGCAGGAGGTGATCTGTCAGCCGCGCCACCATTTCGGGAGCCGCCATCACCGTCAGCAGATGACCAGGGCGTCCCTTTTTCATGAGTGCCGCCGTCACGCTCACATCGAGGGCTCCGGCCGCCATCAGGTCCTCGACGAGCACAGCGATGAGATTGGGGGCCATGTCGTCGATGTTGGTCTCGATCAGGCTCACTCCGGTTTCGGCCGGGACCTCCTCACCGACCCAAACCCCAAGCGCGTTGCCGGGAACATCGCGCGCTCCGATGCCGTAGCCGATCGCTCGCAGCGCCATCGCCGGGCGGGAGAACGCGGCCACCTCGGCCAGGATCGCGGCGCCGGTCGGCGTGACAAGCTCGCGCGTTTCATCCGTGTCTGTAAAGACCGCCCCCGTCCCCTCGAGCACCCTGACGCTCGCCGGCGCCGGCAGCGGCATGTCTGCCATGCGTCCGCGTGGGGCAGGCAGAGATGACGAGTAGACGCGGGCGACGTCCAGATCATGCAGCAGCCAGAAAGCCCCGACCAGATCGACCAGGGTGTCCGCGCCGCCCAGCTCGTGCAGGTGCAGCCTGTCATCGGGCAGTCCGTGCAGGCGCGACTCAGCACGCGCCAGCCGGCCGATTGCGCCCAGGGCGGGTCGCTTCACGGCGTCGGGGATATCAGCGCGGTCGACGACGGCGATCAGCTCGGGCACCGTTCGCTCGACGCGCTCGGTGGTGTCAACGAGAACGCGCGTGCCGCCAACGTGGCCGCGCTGCTCGTGGCGCACGCCCAGTCGGACCTCGGCCGCGAGGCCCAGCGACTCTACCGTCGCGTCGATGATGGAGCGGTCCGCACCTGCGTCGATAAGCGCTCCTAGCGTCATGTCGCCGGAGATGCCCGCGAAGCAGTCGAAGTACGCGATCGTCATCCGCGCGTCCTTCTTATATGCACGGCAGCAGCTGTGATCGGCATCATGCTCGGTGGCCGTTTGGCAACTCGGACGGACACCGCCTCGACCATGGGGAGATCCAGTATGCCCGCAGCGATACGGGCAGCCAGGGTCTCGATCAGGCTCACTGGGTCGCCCTCGATGACTGCTTTGGCCACGGCGCGCAGCCGCGTGTAGTCGACTGTATCCGCGAGGTGATCGGTCCGTCCTGGCAGGCTCAGGTCGGATTCGACCTCGACGTCGACGGTGAAGTCTTGGGCGTGCTCGCGCTCGCCGGCGCGTGCCCCGTGCCGCCCGCTGAACACCATGCTCTCGAGGACGATGCGGTCCATGCTCCAATTCTCGCCTGCGGCGGGCGAGCACGACCCCCTGGCATCGCGGAATAATCTGGGGTCATGATCCAATCCAGGCCGGCCGTCCGCCCAGCCGCGGAAGAAGACCTCAAGAAGCTGAACGACATCTACAGCCACTACGTGCTGGAAACACACTTCACGTTCGACATCGAGCCGATGACGATGGAAAGGCGGCGCGAGTGGTTCAGCCACTACGCGTCCACCGGCCGCTACCGGCTCATGGTCGCGGTCGCCGGCAGCAGCGTTGTTGGTTTTGCGTGCAGCAGCCGCCTCCGCCCGAAGCCCGCCTACGAGACCTCGGTCGAGACGACCATCTACCTGGCGCCCGAGGCGGTCGGACATGGCGTCGGCAGCCAGCTCTATGACGAGCTGTTCAAATCGCTGCGCGGCGAGGACGTGCATCGCGCCTATGCCGGCATCGCCCTCCCCAACCAGGCCTCGATCGCCCTGCACGAACGGTTTGGTTTCAAACGCGTGGCGCATTTCACGGAGCAGGGCAGGAAGTTCGATCGCTACTGGGACGTCGGCTGGTACGAGAAGCAGTTGGGCTGACCATGGTCGAGAAAGGAGGTGGGCCGGTGCTGGACGCAAGAATGGAAGCCAGGTTCCGCATGTGGGCAGAGCGCGGGGGTCAGCTCCGCCTGGAGCCGACAGAGCGGCGCGTCCGAGCCGTGCTTGGGGGCGTCACCATCGTCGACAGCAAGCGCGCCCAGCTCCTCTTTCTCCCGCCTCCCTTCAACACCTACGTCTTTCCAAGAGATGACCTGCGCTCGGAGTCGATGAAGCAGGCCGGGACGGACGGTGTGTTGCCGGGTCTCGGTGCCACCAAGCGCTGGACGGTCGAAGCCGGAGGCAAGATCGCCGAAAACGCGGCATGGTCAGTCGCCGATCCGCCCCCTGGCCTGGAGGCGCTGAGCGGCATGGTCGCTCTCCGATGGAACCTCATGGATCACTGGTACGAAGAGGACGACGAGGTGTTCGTGCATCCGCGCGACCCGTATCACCGCGTCGACGTGCTCAACTCATCGCGGCATGTGAAGGTGATGGTGGGCCCTGACGTTGTGGCCGAAACGGACCGGGCGCGGCTTCTCTTCGAGACCAGCCTGCCGGTGAGGTACTACATTCCGCGCGCTGACATCACGATGGATCTGCTCGAACCGACCACAACCATCACCCGCTGCCCATACAAAGGCGTCGCCACGTACTGGTCGGTCCGCGCGGGCGGAACCTCGCACCAGGATCTGGCCTGGTCTTACGAGCAGCCCATCCCGGAGTGCCCGAAGATCGAGAAGCTGATCGCGTTTTTCAACGAGCGGGTCGACCTCGAAGTGGACGGCGAGCGTCAGGAGCGGCCACAGACTCCCTGGTCGGAGCCGCCCCCGGCTTTCGAAGCTGCCCGCTAAGCGCAACTCGATGGACATCCATACGCTGCAGGTGGATACTGGACCGGGACAACGATGATCAGCAGGAGTGTCCGCCGTGACGATTGGTTTGTGGCGTTCGCGCGCCGGCTGAACGCAGCGGCGACGTCGTTGCCCACGTGCGTCATCTGCGGGCGGGGTCACGCGCAGACCGACTGGGTGGTCGACTCCCTCGGCAGGATCCACGGACGCTGCGCGGGCTGCGTCGACAGCGACGAGCCCCAGCACGCACGCCAGGCAACGGCTTAGACCGTTCTCGGGCGCCGGCGAAAGGTCACGCCTGGCCGGGGCCCTCCCTCATTTTTTGGCTTCCTCCCCCAGCCAATGCACACCTGGCGGGCCAAGCTACTCGAGTTTGGCGGCCGGCGCCAACCCAGGACGTTAAGACATCCCGCCAGGAGTACTTGACGGCGGATATCTGAACTTCATATACTCGATATGGAGTATATGACCGAGCCCGAATCCGAGGTCTCCCCCCTCGCCCTGTCGATCCTGCAGCTGCTCGATGAGCGGCCGATGCACCCCTACGAGATGGCATCGACCATGCGCGATCGCCACCTCGACATGTTCGTCCGCTTGAACTTCGGCACCCTCTACCACACCGTCGACGTCCTCGAGCACAAGGGCTGGATCCATCCCCTCGAGCGCGAGAAGGAGGGCCGGCGGCCGGAGCGGACCATCTATGAGCTGACCCCTCCGGGGCGCCAGGTCCTGACCCGCACCCTCGGCGAGCTTCTGCGGCAGCCGGTGCGCGAGTATCCCCGCTTTGCTGCGGGGCTGATGTTCATGCACCACCTGAAGGCCGAGGACGCTGCGGCACACCTCGCCGAGCGCGCCCACTCTCTCGAGGCGCACATCAGCAAGCTCGAGCACATACGCGGCGAGCTGAACGACCGCGGCCTCAGTCGCCTGTCACTGATCGAGGTCGAGCACAAGATCGCGATGCTCGAGGCAGAGCGCTCATGGGTGCGCAAAGTCGCCGGCGAGATATCTGAAGGCACGCTGGAGTGGAAGGTCGGCTTTGACTCCGGCCTGGAAGCGTTGAGGAGGAGACATGGCGCAAGCACGTACTAACCCCTGGCTGGTTCTGGTCGTGCTCACAACCGGGTTCTTCATGATCCTGCTCGACACCACGATCGTGAACGTGGCCATCCCGGCCATGAGCGCCGGGCTCAACACCACCCTCGACGAAGTCCTGTGGGTCCTGAACGGATACATCCTTGTCTACGCCGTGCTGCTCATCACGGCCGGCAGGCTGGGCGACCTATACGGCCAGCGCAACCTGTTTGCGATCGGGCTGACCATCTTCACCCTCGCGTCTGCGCTGTGCGGCTTCTCTCAAAACGCGAGCGAGCTGATAACTGCACGCGTGCTGCAGGGGATTGGCGGCGCGCTTTTGACACCTCAGACGCTGGCCATCCTCACCTCGCTGTTCCCACCCGAGCGGCGTGGCGCCGCGTTTGGGATCTGGGGCGGGGTCGCGGGGCTGGCCACCATCACCGGACCGACAGTCGGCGGCGCGATCATCACCTACATCGACTGGCGCTGGATCTTCTTCATCAACGTTCCGATCGGCATCGCAGCGCTGGTCGCGACCTTCTTGATCATCCCCGACCTGCGTCCGGGCCGGCATCACGGATGGGACGTGGTGGGCATCGTCCTGGCGACGGCGGGGTTGTTCGGGATTGTGTTCGGCCTGATCGAAGGCGAGCGCTACAGCTGGGGTGAGATCGCATACGGCATCACCATCCCCGAAGTGCTGATCGCCGGCGTGGCGCTGGTCGTCCTGTTCATCGTCTGGGAACGGTTTCAGACCGAGCCGTTGGTGCCGCTGTCGCTTTTCGAGGAGCGGAACTTCGCGGTCGCCAACTGGATCGCGGCTGCCATCGCCTTCGGGATGATGAGCCTGTTCCTGCCGTTCACGATCTACCTGCAGTCGGTGCGCGGGTTCTCGGCGCTGGTCGCGGGACTCACACTGGCGCCGATGTCGCTCACGTCGATGTTGACGGCGCCCTTTGCGGGCCGCTTTGCGGACCGTTTCGGCGGCAAGTACATCCTCATGACCGGAATCTCGCTGTTCACCCTGGGCTTTGGTTACGTGACCTGGGTCGCCGGGCCCGATTCCAACTGGCTGACCTTCCTGGCGCCCGCGATCGTGGCCGGCGCCGGCATGGGTATGACCTTCGCGCCCATGACAACGGTGGCCATGCGAAACATCGCGCCTCGGGTGGCCGGATCTGCATCCGCGGTTCTGAACACAACGCGCCAGCTCGGTGCAGCGCTCGGGAGCGCTGTCGTCGGCGCGATTCTCCAGAACCGCCTCGCCACCACCCTGCACGATCAGGCAGTGAGTCATTCGGCCGCGCTGCCGCCGAACTACAGGGACCAGTTCGTCGCCGCCTTCAACTCCGTCGCGTCAAATGGTTTTCAGATCGGCATCGGGCAGAGCGGCGCCAAGCTGCCTCCCAGCATCCCCCCCGCGGTCGCGCAGCAGGTGACGGCTCTCGCGCACGAGGTCTTCGTGAGCGGCTACATCGACGCCATGAAGTCGGCGCTGCTGCTTCCGATCGGGTTCCTGGCCCTCACGGCGCTCACCACGATGTTGATCAAGCGGCGCCAGAGGCCCGCTGCCGAGAGGGGCGAGCCAAAGCAGGAAGAGCTGGCGGCCGCGAGCTAGGGTAAGGGGGCGTGTCCACTCCTAAGGACGGTTGGCTGGATCGCGGCGGCGTGCGACTCCATTACGTCGAATGGACGCCTGATGGGAGCGGGCCAGACGCTCCGCCGGCGCTGCTGCTCCATGGACTCAGCTCGAATGCCCGATATTGGGATCGCGTGGCCGGTCATCTGCAGGATCGGCGCCTGATCGCGCTGGACCAGCGCGGGCACGGACTGACGGGCTTGCCGCCGAACGCGCCGGACCCCGCCGGCGGCTACTCGATGGACGAACTGCTCGACGACGCGGTTCACGTCATCCGCGAGATGGGATTAGAGAAGCCAATCGTGGTGGGCCACTCGTGGGGAGCAACTGTCTCGCTCGAGCTCGTGGGCACCAGGCCCGGCATCGCGTCTGCCCTGGTCTTCATCGACGGTCCCGTGGAGAGCGCATCCAATTTCTTCAGCTGGGAGGAGGCGCAGACGGTCATGCAGCCGCCGCTGCCACGCTATGCCTCCTTCGCCGAGGCGGTTGCGGAGTCGCGGCGCGATCTCGAGGGCGCGTGGGGCGACGACCTCGAGGCATTCGTGAAAGGCAAGTTGGTCGCGGACGGCGACGCGCTCGTGCTCACCCTCACTGCCAGGATCCGTTTGGAGCTGCTGCGGGGCCTCTACGAGTCCCAGCCCGACCTGCTGTGGTCGCGCCTCGACGTGCCCGCGGTGGCGCTCCTGGCACGGCAAAGCACAGCCAGGGTTGCCCGATCGAAGCGGCTGGGGGTGGAGCGCCTGGCCAAGCTGGCGCCCGCCGTGCATATCCGATGGTTCGACACCGGCCATGACATCCCCCTTTTCGCGCCCGCCGAGATCGCGGCTGAGATCTCCGGGATCAGCGCCGAGGCGACTTCAGAGGCGGCCGCCGGATAGCAGCTTCAACGCCGCCAGCAGCACGGCGGCGCCGAGGAAGGCGACCACGATGCTGCCCCAGAAGCCGACGGTCCCGCTCATGTTGAAGATCGCGCCAAGCAAATAGCCGCCGATGATCGCGCCTGCGATGCCGACGACGATGTCGGCGATGCAGCCGAAACCACGCCCGGCGACTACGCGCGCAGCGATCGCGCCGGATATGAGGCCGACCAGGATCCAGGCCAGCCAGTTGCCGGGCTCGACACTCACCGCCAGCACAGGCGCGGCGATGGCGACCATCACGACTTCTTCAGCCAGCCGGCAATCACTGCAAACACCTCCTCGCTACCGACGTCGTTGAACGGTTCGTGGAAGCGGCCCTTGAAAAGCTTGAGCTCGCTTTTCGCGGCTGACTTGCGGTGCAGCGCCTCGCTGCCCGCCGGGTCGATGAGGCCGTCCGCGGTCCCAGCCAGGATGAGATAGGGGATCTTGATCTCGCCTGCGTGCTCGAGGACGTAGCGCGTCGCCGCCTGCCACTCGGCGTAGAGACGGCTCGAGATCTTGCTGTGGACGAGGGGATCTGTGCGGTACGCCGCGACCACCTCAGGGATCCGCGAGACAAGGTTCGGATCGACCTCGTTGTCGAGCGCAAGCTTCGGCACCAGCTTCGATGTCGCCCTGCCCAGAGCAATCTTCCACGCCGGCACCGGGACCTTCACTTTCAGCGCAGGGCTGGAGACGACGAAACGCCGGCTTCTGGGCAGCTTGCCGGCGAGGACGGTGCTCAACATGGTCGCCCCACCGAAGGAGTGGCCGACGGGCACCACCTCGCCCTCCGCCTCCTTCTCGACGTGGCTGACAAAAGCCGAGACGTCGTCGATCCACTGCGACCAGGAGTCGACGTGACCACGTTGGCCGGCGCTCTTGCCGTGGCCCCTGAGATCGACCGCGAAAGTCGCCATGCCGTGTTGCGCCATTCCGTCGGCGAATTGCTGATAACGGCCCGAGTGCTCCCCAAGGCCGTGGACGACCGCGAAGGTTATCGGCGCACCCGGCTTCGGCCACGCGCGATACGCGATCTTGGTGCCATCAGCCGACGCAATCGTTCCCTCGCGGGCGAGCGTCTTTTCAGTGGCCAAGATGCCCGAAGCCTCGCAGAATCTTGAGCGCTTCTTGCTCTGCCTCCAGCAGGGTTGGCGCATAGGCGCGAATCCCGAAGAGCGCGTACGCCCACTCAGGGCTGGCCGGTCCCTGGGAATGGAGACGGAAGGTGGGCGGATAGAAGAGGATTCGCTCGCCTTCGACCTTCTTGATCACCGGACGCTTCGCCAGCACGTCTTCCAGCGATTGCCCGCTGGGAAGGCGTCCATGGTCGAACTCGAGCCGCCGGAGCTTGGCGAGCGGGTGGTCCTCGTCCTTCAGCGTGGCTTTGACTGCATACTCGGCGCTCAGGTCGCGCAGGAAGATGGCGATGATCAGCGCATCGGTCTCGTCGCCGGCCATCTTCACAAAGCCGGCAGCGCTGGTGTCCGTCGGGTCGTCGGCTTTGATGTGGCGGAAGTACTCCATCTCGAACAGGCCCTTGGAGCGCGAGCTGGCCACCCAGGGAGGCTCGCAGCGCCAGGTGCGCGCCGCAGCCAGAGCCTCGAACTGGGCGTGAACTCGTTCGAGGCGGTGTTCGGGAAGGCCATGTAAGCGATGGTGCAGAACGCGTCTCACAACAGCAGCTAAAGCCTAAACGGTTTCTCAGCAGGGTCCGTGCTCGCGTGCGCGGCGCATCGCTTCCTCCTGCCAGGGCGGGGCCTGGACGCGAACCGCAAGCCGGTCAGCGCCGGCCGAGACCAGAAAGTCTCCCCGCCGTGCTGCCTCGAGAAAAGCCCGCTGCTGGGGGCTGAGGTGGAAGGTGTGCTCCAGCTTGGCCGCCTCTCCCGGACGCTGTGCACCGAAGAAGAGCACGGCGGGGTTGGTGGCGACGACAGCCCCCTGATCGGAGCTGAGCAGGTCGCCTGGATTCTGGGTCGCAAACACCAGCGATCCGTTGTACTTGCGGATCCTCCGCGCCAGGCTGACCACGAACCTGCGGATCGTGGGGTCTTCGAAAAGGAGACCGAGCTCGTCGACGATGAGCATGCGCCGGCGATTCTTGCGCTTGATGCGAGCCCACAAGGCCTCGGCGAGCAGAAAGTGCACCGGCGCCACCATCTCTTCCCGCAGCTCGCGCATGCCGAAGACGACGATCGGAGATTCGAGGTCGATGTTGGTGGCGGCGCTGAACATCTGGCCCAGGCTCCCGTTGACCCAGCGCCTGAGGATTGCCGCCGTTCGCGACCGAGCCGGCAGGGCCGCCGCGACATCGCTCAACAATGGTTGCTCGTGCAGCTTGAATGCTCTGCGCACTGCCAACTCGAGCACTGCGCGCTCGGATTCGTCGAGGCCGCCGCATATGGTCGCGCACAGATCGACCGCGTCCGCTGTGGCAGGGCCGAGCCAGGACTCGTCACGGCGATCTTGGAGCCGGAGGTCGAGGACGTTGAGGGAGTGGCCCGAACCCAGCGCCAGCTGAACGTCGAGGCCGCCCAGCCGGCGCGCCAGGTTTCCGTACTCGTGCTCGGGATCGATCACGAAAACCTGCGTGCCTCGCCCGAGCGCCCCCATCGCGAGCGTCGACAGCAGGTAGGTCTTACCAGCCCCGGAATAGCCGAACACGCCGATGTTGGCGTTCGCATAACGACTCTGATCGAAGGGATCGAAGCGAACCGGAGACCCGGTGGCGATGCTGCGCCCGACCACCAGGCCGTCCGGCTGTTGGATATCAGCCTCCAGCCACGGGAAGAACGTGACCAGGGCACTGCTGTCGAGGACTCTGGTGCGGGCAAGCCGATCGACACCAGCCGGTAAGGTGGCGATGTAGCCATCGAGCATCCGGAACTTGCATGGCTGCAGCTCGCACAGGCTGGTCCGGGCGGCAGTCCGAACTCTCTCCGAGCCGTCCTCGAGAGCGCGACGCGTGGGCGCGGTCAGTGTGATGTAAGCAGAGACGTGGAAAGCCTTCTCCTGGCTGGATGAGATGCGCCGCTGAAGGTTCTCGGCGTTAGGCAGCGCGCCCGCGAGCAGGGGATCGTTCATACCCGTGCTCAGCTCACGCAGCCGGGAGGCGCGCATGTTTGTGAGCTGCCGCTGCAGGTAATCCACGATCCACGCCGCCGGCAGCGGACCGGCGTGCCAGGCCAGACGCAGGCTGAGCCCGGCGGGCAGCAACCGGAACAGCCAGCCGGCGTCGAGCTCGGTGCCAGGCAGACGGGCAAGGTGCCATGTGCGACTCCAGCCACGTTGATGCAGCAACTGGTCCGGCTCTTCCTGGCCAAAGGCGAGCTCCGGCCTGCCCACCCAGGTCTTCACGGTGACCCCGATCTCGCGCAGAGCAGCCTCGACGCGCGGCGCCTGGTTCCTGGTTGTTATCAGCGTGGTGAGCTGACGGTGTGCCGACTCGGACTGGACGATCTCGTCGACGAACGACAGGTCGGCGCTGCGCATGTCGTCGAAGTCGATTGGCACCGCGGCATCGCCCGAGCGTTCGAAGCCAGGCCCAGGTTCGATCTCGATGAGAACCTGAAGTGGCGCGTCAAGGCCGTCGAGCAAGCGGCGAAAGCCGGTGAGCCAGCGCGTCTGGTCGGCGTCGGTCGCGCCCGCGAAGCCGAATGGACCGGTCTTCAGGACCGCGACTTCGTCGTCATGGGTCCAGAGGACCGACGGTTGCCGCGCAACGATCCGGACCGGGCCGAGGCTCAGACCATTGATCACCTCTTTGCGGTTCGATTTAGCCTGACCGCAGTCCATCTCACGCGATATCGCCTGGCGATGAACACCGCGATGTCAGAGATCCAGTCATCGGCAGCCCGGCCACGCCAACGACCCCAAGCGGCCGCCGCACCCAACCCGATGACCAGCAGGCATGCTGCGGCACGTACCGGCTGGTCCGCCCAATGCGCCGACCACAATGCGAAACCGCTCAGCAGCGCCACTAGGAGGTAGACCAGGCGCGTCGCCGTCAGGCCATACAGCAGCTTGTCTTCGAGGTCGACGTCCAGCGGCACGGTTGCACGCATGCCGACAAACACTAGGAGCGACGTCCATCGTCCGGCACCCAGGCTGTTAAGGGCGTGCGACCTTTAGAATCGACAGGCGGTTCGGATCGCGCTCGCGTAGCTCAACTGGCAGAGCAGGGGACTCTTAATCCCAAGGTTCAGGGTTCGACTCCCTGCGCGAGCACCATCATGTTGTGTCTCAGCGTGTCAGGACGTGTCTCTCGTGTACCTGACATGCCAAGTGTTGTCCGGCAAAATGCGCCCAGTTGTGCGCTGACAGCTTATTTGACAGCTTACGGATGACGAAACAGCTCCCAAACGGCCGACGATTGCGCCCTGGTTTGAACTCAATCTGCGGCTTCGTCACGGGGTTGAGCTGTATCGCAGTGAACCAGAAATCCCCTGCCTTCGCTCCGGCTATTGTCGTTCGGTGCGCCGCCAGCAGATTCGCATATACGGCGACGACGCCGAGCTCTACGATCGAGTTCGTCCTTCGTATCCACCACAACTGATCGATGACGTTGTCGCGCTGGTCGGCGGCGACTCGTGGATGCTGGACGCGGGCTGCGGCACCGCGCGCGACCTCGCTCCACTCCTGACTGTCGCGATGACGCTGTCTTTCTCTTGCCCACTCTGAGTTCCGCCGTGCTGCTCTCGGCGCTGGATTCTCCAACCCAGCACGAGCTAGGGCTAACTGGGGCGAGGAGGATCCTGTGACAATGCTGGAGCGCCGCCTTGCCCGAGACCTTCTGTCGAATCAGGAAGTTCGGCGGCAAGCCGAGGAGTTAAATCTGGCAATCATCGAGATAGACGGTCGAACTTCCAGTGAGGTCTTGGCAGCGGAACTCGCATATCGTTTCGACCTTGCCACGGCTTGAGTCCACGGTCGTGGGGGGCCGAGATCCCGTGCCACCGACGCTGTTTGTCCTAGTTGGGCTGCCCGGAGCCGGGAAAACGAAGCGAGCCCGCGAGCTCGAGGTGACGTGGCAGGCACTACGTCTGACGCCGGACGAGTGGATGATTCCTCTCTTTGGGGACTCTGAGGCCGGTGGACGGCGCGATGTGCTCGAGGGACGATTCGTGTGGCTTGCCATGCGTGCCCTCCGCATAGGAGTCAACGTGGTCTTGGACTTCGGTTGTTGGTCCACGGATGAGCGCTCAGCGCTTCGGCATCTCGCGCGGACCGCCGGAGCAAATTGCGAGCTGGTTTACCTGGCGATTAATGAGTCAGAACAGCAACGCCGGATCACGAGTCGGTGGACGGATGCGCCCGAATCGACATTCGAGATGGGAGCTAGTGATCTGGAGCGATTCAGCCGACTGTTCGAGGTGCCGGATAACGAAGAGCTGAGCGGATCGAAGATCGGGCCGCCACCTCTCGGGCACGCAACGTGGGAGTCATGGGCCGCACAGCGTTGGCCGACCTCGGTGGCATAGGCTCCGGCCCTGGGGGCGAATGGGCATCTTGCAACGCAGGAGGCTTACCTTACGCATGTCATCGCCCTTTGAGCCGGGCGATGTGGCCGTCCATCAAGACGTTTGGAAGGACCGCACAGACCGTCGTCGCGCTGCCCCGGCATCGGCCAGCACGTGTCCGGCATTGGCCTCCGAGGGCCCGGATGTCGCGGCCCTCTGTAGACAAATCACCGCACAGCTCTCCCGGTAGCGGTCGGGTCATAGCTCGGTTACGCCTGCGAAGCGAGTTCTAAGTGAGCATCAATGCGTGCGCGAGGGCCGTTTCCGTGGCTCGCGAGATCCAGGGCGCTCATGCCTGCAAACGCCACGCACCAGCCTAAGATCCGCTCTGCTTCTTCGGCGGTCGCTGCGAGTTGCTCAATGCGCGCGGCGATCGTCTCGAAATCATCGGCTTGCCAGAGGATCAGGTCGACCGCGTCGAAAGCAGCATCACCGAGGCACGGTGCGGGGTCGATCGCCACGAGACCGCGCTCGGCTCCGCCGTCGAGGATATTGCTGGGCGTCAGGTCACCGTGGAGCAGGACGATCGGCGAGTCTTGCTGCGCGAGCCGTGTTGCGAGCCGGCGCCCACGCTCGTAGAGCTCCGGAGGGATAAGCGTCGTGAGCCCCGCCTGATTCTGGTAAAGCTTCGCCGCTGAGTCGAATAGGTAGGCGACGCGTTTCTCAACCGCAGGGTAGGACGGGTCAGGAACACCGCCCGCATGTAGGGAGCTCAGAAGCTGAGCGACGCTGTCAGCGTCGGGGTAGATTGACGAGACGACGAGCGGCGTGCCAGGTTCGATCGCCTCGATCAGAAGCGCCCCGCGCTGCTCGTCGAGCGCGATTACCGTCGGGGTGTGAACGGTGTGCCAGGCGCCGAGCGCGGCCGCTTCGAACGCCAGGCGCGCGCGGTCGGGGCTGGCCTTCAGTACAGCCCGCCGCCCGTCAGCCATCCGGCAATGGAAGACGGCCGCCACGCTCCCCCGCGGGATATGGGGGCCGAGCTCGAACCGCCACTCCTCGGCAAGGGTGGTCAGTACGCTTGGCAGCGTGTCGAACCATCCCTTCACTTCGCTGCCGAAGCGAAGAGTGAGACGCTGCTGAACCCCCGGGTCGATGCCGGGAAAGGTCGGACCCATGTGCCGACCCTACCGCAGCCCTAGTGCGCTGGCCAGGCATGGCCATCTCGAGTATCGCGCCCTACTGGCGGTCTCTACCGGGGCTGTCTGGGCACCGCGTTGATCACCCCATTTTCCAGTGAAGAACACGCGCTGGTCCATCGCCACTCGGATTCAAGAAGGTGGCCGTTGGCCGAGGGTTAGTTGGAGCCCGAGTTGGCCATGGTGGGTTTGACAGCTTATTTGACAGCTTAGCCAGGGCAGTCTGTGACACGCCAGGACGCGCTGTGACACAAACGCGTCAAGCCGCCGATATATGAGACACGCCCTGGCACGTCCTAACGCGCCCTGGCAAGTTCGGTCAATCTCCTCTTAATCCCAAGGTTCAGGGTTCGACTCCCTGCGCGAGCACCATGATGTTTGTGCAAGTTCGCCTGACAGGTCCCAAAAGGCCTTCGGCTGATGGGTCACACACCTTCGGTTGATGCGTCACAGCTACTTCGGCTGATTTGTCACGCTCCCGCGCATGAGGGAGATGAGCGTGACTGAGCAGAGGTACAAGGCGGTCCTGGCGGTAATTGGCGACGGTCGGACGGTGGACGAGGTGGCCAGGGATTGGGGCGTCTCTCGGCGGACGATGCACCGGTGGCTGGCGCGCTACGAAGGCGACGGACTGGAAGGCCTGAATAATCGGTCGCACCGACCAGCTCAC
>WNGG01004154.1_pt1 | contig 42138 bp, 48 predicted proteins | sample 5400661 | NCBI WGS metagenome assembly WNGG01 (sample SAMN13153372, study PRJNA577476) | soil metagenome | isolation source: 100 cm soil or saprolite under Garry oak tree replicate 1 | place: USA:California | collected 2016-06-15 | reverse complement strand
CTTGCCGCCGCCGTCGGGCCGCGGGGCCAGTGAGTACCGCAGGATGGCTTCGAGCCCGACCCCGAAATGGTCGAGGCGCGTCTTGTAGTCGAGCCCCAGCCCCGCGCCCGCCGCCCCCTCCTGCGTCCGGCCGTGCTCGCCTGAACGATTGCACCACGGAGCCCACGGAAACCTGATCTGCTCCGATCGTGCAACGGTGCACGATCCGAGAAGATCAGATCGCCTCCGTGTCCTCCGTGATCTCCGTGGTGCAGTTGTATAGGCGAGGCTACTTCACGGCGGGGCGGATGAAAACCAGCTGCTTGCGGTGGCCGGGGATGGAGCCGCCGACCAGCAGGAGGTGGTTTTCGGGGATCACGTCGATCACGGGCAGGTTCTGCACCGTGCGGCGGTCCACGCCCATGTGCCCCGGCATGCGCTTGTTCTTGAACACCCGGCCCGGCGTCTTGCGCTGTCCGATGGCGCCGGGGTGACGGTGCAGCTCATGGGCCGTGGAGCTGTCTCGCGCCGCGCCCTTCATGTGGTGCCGCTTGAACACGCCGGCGAATCCGAAGCCGCGCGTGGTGCCGGTCACGTCGACCTTGTCGCCCTTCTTGAACAGCTCGACGGTGAGCTGCGAGCCGAGGGCGTTGCCTTCCAGCTCCTTCTCCTCGACGCGGAACTCGCGCACGTTGCGGTGCGGCTTCTGGTTCCGCTTCTTGAAGGCGCCGAGGTCGGGCTTGCGCGCGTTGCGCTGTTGCTTCTCCGACAGCTCCTCGTGCGCCACCTGCAGCGCCACGTAGCCGTCGCGCTCCTTGGTGCGGTGCCCGAAGACGAGATTCGGCTGCACCTCGATCACCGTCACGGCGTACGCGGTGCCGTCCTCCGCGAACACCGTCGTCATTCCCACTTTCCTGCCGATCAGACCCTTGGACATGACATGCTCCTGCGCTGCCTCCCGCGCCATCGCGCCCACCACGGTCAGGCCGGATTGCCTGCCGGCGGGTGAGGGACCGATCGGTCCGGAGGGGTTGCATCCGCGGCCTCGAAGGCCCTGCGGGGCGGGGCTGAATAGCACGGCTGTCCGGAAACGCGCAACAGAACTCCACCGCGCAACCAGGGCGTGGCGCTGGCCCGCTTGGGAACCAGGTTTCCCAGGCCGGAGCCGGCCGGCGTCCGGAGTTCCGCGGTGAGTGCGCCCAGGCGCTCGCTGGCACGCCGCCTGCGAGGGCCGACCCGCGCAGGGGTGGCGTGCGGGGGGAGACCGGGATGGCGGCGACTGCGGAGAACCTGGCCGTTCTGGGGGCGCTCCCGGCGGGCCGGCAGGGCGCGGCCGGCCGGCGGCCGGGCGTCGGATGGGGAGCGTTGCTCGCCTTCGGGGCGGCGGCGGCGGGAGCCGCGCTCGGGCTCGTCGCTTCTCCGGGGCCGGGCAGCGACGAGACGGCGGCGAACCTGATCTGGACGACCGCCGCGGCCGTGCAGGCCGCGCAGGGATCGGAGCGCCGGGCCGAAGTCGCCGAGAAGGCCTTGGCGGAAGCCCGGGCCCATCTCGCCCGGCTCGAGCAAGCGGGCGCGGTCCAGGAGCTGCGCGACTGGCAGGAGGCGAAGCAGCTCGGCCTCGACCGCGCGCTGAGCGACCGCGGCGGCCTGTGGGGCGACGACCGCCGGCGCGTCCTCGCCAGCATCGTGCGGGAAGCGCGGCGGCACGGGCTCGATCCGCTGATGGTCGCCGCCGTGATCGAGATCGAGTCGCGCTTCGACCCGTTCGCCGTCTCGCACGCGGGCGCGTACGGGCTCATGCAGCTGATGCCGCCCACCGCGCAGGAGCTGTTCCCCGGCAGGAAGCCGGTCAAAGCCGCGTACCTCTTCAACCCCGTGTTGAACGTCGAGCTGGGGACGGCGTACATGGCGCAGCTCCTCCGCCGATTCGACGGCGATCTGCAGCGAGCGCTGATCGCCTACAACGCCGGCCCTTCGGTCGCGCGCGCTCTGGTGCGCGGCAGCAAGTCCCACCGCCGGCTGCAGGCCTATCCGCGCGCGGTCCTCGGCGCCTACCGCGACCTGCTGCTCGCGCAAGAGCAGGCCGGCGCTCGCCTGGCCCGGGAATGACCGCCCTCGCAGGCGCGCCCTCGCCGCCTGCATTCCGCGGATCCGCGCCTCAACGTAGGAGCGGAGGAGGCAACCATGGACAAGAAGAACCTCGAGGGCAAGCTCGACAAGGTGACCGGCAAGGTCAAGGAGATCGGCGGCGTCGCCACCGACAACCGCGACTGGGAGGCGGAAGGCAAGCTCGACCAGATCAAGGGCAAGGTGAAGGAAGGCCTCGGCAACCTGCGCGAGGGCATCAAGAACAAGGTCGACGAGCTGGACGAGAACAAGAAAGACGAATAGCCAAGACGATTGCACCGCCGAGGGCGCAATCCCTGCGATCTCCGCGACCTCTGCGGTGCAGTCGGTTCGTCTCGAGGCCCTGCCGTCAGCGCTTCGGCAGGGCGATCAGCAGCGCCCCTTCGCGCTCTTGCAGCGACCCGCCGTGCGCGGCGAAGATCGTCTCGGCCAGCGCGTATCCCAGGACCGATCCGATCGGGTCGCCGGAGGGGCGCTCTTCGGGAACCGGCGGCACCAGGGGGTCGGGCGGCTCCGAGGACCGCACCATCAGCTCGCCCCCGGAAGGCACCGCGTGTCCGACCAGCGTGAGCGGCGCCTGGCTGCCCTTGGCCATGTGCTCGAGCACCACCCGCAAGCCGCGCCGCAGCATCTCGACGTCCCCGCTCACCAGCACCTGGCCGGGCACGTCCACCGCCCAGCCGTGGGTCGCCATCCCGTCCTTCTCCGTCAGGGCCGCCATCGCCGCGTCGACCAGCGAGCGCAGCTCGACGGTCTCGCTGTGCAGCTCATACGCGTGCTCGTTGAGGCGCTCGATGGTGAAGAAGTCGTCGACCAGCCTCCGCATCCGCCGCAGCGCCCGCAGGCTCGCGTCCACCATCTTCTCGGCGCGAGGCCCCGACCGGTCCGCCGTGTCCATCCGCTTGAGCAGGTCGCAGGACCACAGCGCGGTGGCGAGCGGGTTCTTGATCTCGTGAGCGACGAATCCGAGGTATTTGCCGCGGCGCTTGCCGGCAGGGGGCATCCCCGCAACGTAGTCCGGCCGCCGGGCGCTCGCAAGGAGCCGGCCACCCCGCTTTACAGGCTCGGCTGGCCGCTGATCCTGAAATTCCTACCGGCTGCGCCCCGCCTGCCCGGCCGCTCCAACCGGCAAGAGGCGGTCCTGCGAGGGCAATTGCGCGGAGCGCCAACCCTGGCATCCAGCTTGCTCATGGTCCCTGCGTCGCGCAACGCCACGAGCACCAAGGGGAGGACCGCATGCAACCGTCCACCGTACCCTCGAGCGCCGGCTCGCTCGCGATGTACCTGGCGGAGATCAACCGCTACCCGCTGCTCACAGTCGACGAGGAACAGCGTCTCGCCCGGCTGTACGCGAAGAACGGGGACCTCGACGCCGCGCACAAGCTCGTCACCTCGAACCTCCGCTTCGTGGTGAAGGTCGCCTACGAGTATCGCTCGTACGGCATCAAGATGGCCGACCTCATCCAGGAGGGGAACATCGGCCTGATGAAGGCCGTGCAGAAGTTCGACGCCGACAAGGGCATCCGCCTGATCAGCTACGCGGTCTGGTGGATCCGGGCGTTCATCCAGAACCACATCTTGAAAAGCTGGTCCTTGGTCAAGCTCGGGACCACCCAGGCGCAGCGCAAGCTGTTCTTCAGCCTGGCGCGCACCCGGCGCGAGCTGGAGAAGTTCGACGGCACCGAGCAGGTGGGCGCCGACGAGAAGGCCATCGCCCGCAAGCTGCGCGTGAAGCCCGGCGAGGTGGTGGAGATGCAGCAGCGCATGGAGGGCCGCGACCTCTCGCTCGATGCTCCCATTGGCGAGGACGGCGGGTCCACCCACGTCGACTTCGTCATGGACGGCGCCGATCTACCCGACGCGGAGCTCGCGGAGCAGGAGGAGCGCCACATCGTCCAGGAGCGCGTGCTGGAGGCCCTCTCCCGCCTGGACCCGCGCGAGCGCTACATCATCGAGATGCGCGTCATGCAGGACAAGCCGATGACGCTCAAGGAGCTGGGCGAGCACTTCGGCTTCTCGCGCGAGCGCGCCCGTCAGCTGGAGATCCGCGCCAAGGCCAAGCTGGAAGCGGAGCTGGGCGAGCTGATGGAGGACCTCTTCCCCGGCGAGGAGCGCCTGCCGGGGGCCGAGTCCGCCTAGTCGCCGCCGGACCGGGGCCAGGACCGCAAGCCTACGGACGTCTTTACCCTGACCCGTCCGCATGGTGTCCTCTTTCCGCACGAGGTGCGAAGATGACCCACATGCTTGGCCTCGCCCGAAAGCTGTGCCTCCCGTTGCTCGCCGCCGGCTTGTTCGCCGGTTGCAGGACCGCTCAGCCCAAGGGCTCGGCTGCGCTGTTCGTCACTCCTCTCTACCGCCCCGCCGCCACCCCGGTGTATCTCGGCGTGGACGGCTCGCACCTCTTCGCGCAGGGCACGGATGCAAACGCCGTCTTCGACCTCGAGCTGCAGCAGGATGGGTGCGCGCGGGGCGCCGTCAACGGCAACCCCGTAGAGGTCTGCCCGGTGGCGGGGCAGGCCGGGCAGACGGACACGGTGAAGACGTACCGGTTGAACGGGCCTCTCGGCGCGCGCACCTTCACCATCGAGAACCGCGGCGACCGCGCCTACGTCGACTTCGGCATCGGCCTGGGCCGCGCCGAGTTCCTCGTCCCCGACGGGCTGCTGCGCCAGCACCCGGAGATGGTCGCCGCTGCCTGGTTCCACGGCGCGTTCGGGCGCCTCATCCCCGGCTCGGACACGCAGGCCTACCTGATCCAGCCCCGCGGATCGTAAGCTGCAGCCCCGTCAGGGGGCCTGGACGCCGTTCATGGAGGCGAGCTACGGCCGGGATTGAGGCGCCCGGGGAAAGGCGTCTTTCCCCGCGTACCGCGCCGACAGGCCGAGCTCCTCCTCGATGCGCAGGAGCTGGTTGTACTTCGCCATCCGGTCGCTGCGGCTCGCCGAGCCGGTCTTGATCATCCCGCAGTCGCAGGCCACCGCGAGGTCCGCGATGAAGGAGTCCTCGGTCTCTCCCGACCGGTGCGACATGATGGTGCGGTAGCCGTTGAAGTGAGCCATCCTTACGCAGTCCAGCGTCTCGGTCAGCGAGCCGACCTGGTTCACCTTGATGAGCACCGCGTTGGCGACCTGGTCGCGGATCCCGCGCTGCAGCCGCTCGGTGCTGGTGACGAAGAGGTCGTCGCCCACCAGCTGCACACGCGCCCCGAGCCGCTCGGTGACGAGCTTCCACCCTTCCCAGTCGTCCTCGGCGAATCCGTCCTCGATCGAGACGATGGGGAACTCGCGCGACCATTTCTCGTAGAGGTCGGCCAGCGCCTTGCGGTCCATGGACTTGCCGTCCAGCTCGTAGCCGCCGGTCTTCTTGTCGAACAGCTCGCTCGCGGCCACGTCGAGCGCCAGGACCACGTCGCCGCCCAGCTCGTATCCCGCCTTTCCGATCGCCTCGGCGATCGACTCCAGCGCCTCGCCGTTCGAGCGCAGATCGGGGGCGAACCCACCCTCGTCGCCCACGCTGGTCGCCTGCTTGCGCGACTTGAGCACCGCCTCGAGCGCGTGGAACACCTCGGCCCCGCAGCGCAGCGCCTCGGCGAAAGTCGGCGCGCCCCAGGGGACGATCATGAACTCCTGGACGTCCACGTTGTTGTCGGCGTGCGCGCCGCCGTTGAGGATGTTCATCAGAGGGACGGGCAAGGTGCGCGCGTTCACTCCGCCCACCCAGCGGTAGAGCGGCACGCCTTGGGAGAGCGCGGCCGCGCGAGCGGCGGCGAGCGAGACCCCGAGGATGGCGTTGGCGCCCAGCGACTTCTTGTTGGGCGTGCCGTCCAGCTCGATCATCAGGCGGTCCAGCGCCTCCTGTTCGGCGGCGTCCATCCCGAGAAGGCGCGGCGCGATCTTGCTGCGCACGTTCTCCACGGCCGTGCGGACGCCCTTGCCCCCGTACCGCGCCTTGTCGCCGTCGCGCAGCTCGTGGGCCTCGTGCGCGCCCGTCGAGGCGCCGGAGGGGACCGCCGCGCGCCCCACGCTGCCCGAGGCGACCGTCACCTCGCACTCGAGCGTCGGGTTGCCGCGGCTGTCGAGGATCTCGCGCGCGTGGACGTCGACGATCTCGGTCATGGCGGTCCTCCAGCCCGGGGAGCGCCCGGGTAGCACGTGCGTCGAGCCGCAGCAAGGCTGCGGGCCGCCAGGCTTGCGATCCGACCTTTGCCGGAGGTAGGTGTCATCCCCACAGGGGGATCACCATGAACATCCGATGCGGACTGGTCGCTGGTGGCAGCCTGCTGCTCTGCCTGGCGGGGGATGCCTTCGCCGACCGGGACAAGACCTTCATCCTCGCCACGGGGCGCCGGGATCCGCGCATGTATGCCATCGATCTCCAGAAGGCGCTCCGGCCGGAGAACGACGGCACGCCGAACGCGATCGTCAGCCGATCGAAGACCGCGCTGGACCGGCTCGACGGCAAGCTGCTCGGCGATCCGGCGAACATCGTCATCAGCGAGGACCGCAAGACCGCGTTCGTGGTGAACCACCACGGGGCCGTCGACAACGACGAGTTCCTCCAGCACGGCGGCCGCGGCGGGATCGCGGTGATGAACGTGAAGAAGATGATCGACCGGAAGAACGACGACACCGCGGCGGCGCTGGAGCGGCACATCGACACGGGGCATTTCGGCGCGGTGGGCCTGGCGCTGCTCCCGGACCTGTTCATCGTGGGCAACGCGGAGAGCCATCTCACCGAGGACGGCGGCAACCGGATCACCTTCGTGGATCGCAGGACCGGCAGCCTGCGCGGCGAAGTCGAGCTGGCGCTGGCGAGCGAAGAGTGCGAGACCGCCCGGCACTTCCCGGTGAAGTTCGTTTCTCCGAACGGGCCGCCATCCCCCGTCGCGCTCCTCTCGCCAGACGCCACCTGGGGATGCTTCCCCGATACGAACGGCATCGCCATCGGCCATGGCAGCGACGGCAAGTCGTACCTGTTCACCGCCAACGGCGGTACCGACGACGTCTCCGTGATCCATCTGGAGCGCGCCCTGGCCGGAGATCGGAGGGCCGAGCTCCCGCGGCGCATCCCCACCCAGATCGGTCCCTGGGGGATCGCGGTCAGCCCGGACGGGCGCACCATCGTCGCGGCCAACCGCGAGAGCCAGAAAGTCGCGTTCGAAGGGAATACGATCTCGATCATCGAGGTGGACCGCGCGCGCGCAGGGCGTGCGGACGCCGAGGTCGCCCGCGTGCTCGTCGGCACCAGCGACCCCGCCGTCCAGACCCGGCCCTTCATCCCCTCCTTCACGCCGGACGGAAAGGAGATCGTCGTCCCCAACTTCCGCGCCAACAACGTGTCGATCGTCAATCTCGCCCTGGCGTTGGCCAAGGACCCCGGGGCGGAGGTGGCGCGCATCCCCATCGTCCGGCCGGCCGAACCGGACGGCGCGGCCAGGAGACCTTCCCGCCCCAAGGGGTCCGCGGTGACCTCCGACGGACGTTACGCCGTGATCTCCGCCGGGCCGCGGGTCACGCTGACGCCGTTCGTCCCGACCGGGACGGTGTCGATCATCGATCTGAGAAAGCGCCAGGTGGTGGCCACGGTCACGGGCGTCGGCAACGACCCTTACGGGCTTGCCCTCGTCGAGCGCGAGGACGACTGAGGCTCATGCGCAGGAGGGCGGGCGGGGACAGTCAGCGCCCGCGCAGCTCCGCTTCCACCATGGCCACCTCGCAGCTGCCGGGCGCCTCGTCGTGGGCGTCCTCGCACGCGTCAGCGAGCGGAACGTACACGGGGGCGTATGCAGTCGCGGTGACGACCACGGTGCAGGCCAGGCTGGGGCCCGGCCCCCGGCCACCCAGCTCGAACAAGCCCTCGTGGTCGGTCCTGGCGGCGAGGTCCTGCTGGCCCGGGCACCTCAGCGCGACGCCCGCGCCGCGCACGGCGCCTGCGTCCGCGCCGCGCACGTGCCCCTGCACGCTCCAGGCGGGCTCGCACGCGCCGGCTGCACACAGTGCAAGGATGGCGAAGAGGCGACCCATCGATCCCTCGACCCGTGAGATGCCGGAGCGATCACTCGGTCGCGCGGGCCGGTGCGGCGTTCCGCCGCGGTGGGGGTTGCCGCGGCGCGCGGGAGCCACTCGCCGCCGTATTCGGCGGCGGTGCGCTTTTCACATCGCGGACGGTATGGGAGTGTTGTAGAGAGCGCCCCTTCCGAGGGAGGCTTCATGGCGGGTCTGCTGGAAGGCAAGGTCGCGATCGTCACCGGAGCGGGCGGCGGCATCGGCCGCGAGCACGCGCTCACCTTCGCGCGCGAGGGGGCGAAGGTCGTGGTCAACGACCTCGGTTCCGACCGCCACGGCGGGGGCAAGGGCGGCGAGATGGCCGACCAGACGGTCGCGGACATCAAGGCGGCCGGCGGCGAAGCCAGCGCCAACTACGACAGCGTCGCCACGCGCGAGGGCGCCGACGGCATCATGTGGACCGCGCTGAACAAGTACGGGCACATCGACGTGCTGGTGAACAACGCCGGCATCCTGCGCGACAAGACGCTGCTCAACATGAGCGAGCAGGACTTCGACCTGGTCATCGACGTACACCTGCGCGGCACGTTCCTCTGCACCCAGGCCGTGGGTCGCATCTTCAAGACGCAGGGCAAGGGTGGGCGCATCGTCAACACCACCTCCCTCTCGGGCCTCCTGGGCAACTTCGGCCAGGGCAACTACGCGGCGGCGAAGGGCGGCATCTACTCGCTGACGCGCACCGCCTCGATGGAGTTCCAGCGCATGGGCGTCACGGTCAACGCCATCGCGCCCGTCGCGCTCACGCGCATGACCCAGGATCTGCAGATGTTCAAGGGGCTCACCGGCGAGCAGATCGGCCCGCAGTATGTCGCCCCCGTGGCGGCCTTCCTCGCCTCCGACCTCGCCGCCGACATCACCGGCACCATCGTCGGCGTGCAGGGGCCGAAGATCTTCGTCTACAAGATGGTCGAGACGGAAGGCGCGACCCGCGAGGGGGGACCCTGGAATCCCGCGGAAATCAAGGAACGCTGGGGGGAGATCAGCAAGGTGTAGAAAGCTCGACGTCGAGGTCGGTCTTCGACATCGACGTCGAGTGTTCGGCGGGGGCCCGGCTTGCGCCGGAGCCCCCGCGAGAGACGGGACCTGCCCGCCACCCGCCCCTAAGGAGAGGCGGGAATCGTGTAATCGATGATCACCACGCCGCGCTGCGGAGCGTCGTCTTCCTCGTGCGTGTCGTTCTGCTGCGCGGGGCGGCTGGGCTCCGGGATGGGGAGCTGCGGGCGGGGGCGGTGGCTCTCACGCTCCTGCTCGCGTCGCCGGATCTCCTCGATGATGAACGCGTCGAGCATGAGCCACCTCCAGGTTCACATCGGTCGCCTACGTCACGTTCGATGCAAATCCGGCACCATCGGTTCCGCCCCACCTCCGAGGTTCCGAGCCAACGAGGGCCTGCTCGCCCTCTTCCTTCAGATACCAAGAACTTCCACGAGGGTCAACTTACGGCCCCCGCGGTCCACGGGCCACCCGTCCCCACATTCTTGTGACGATTTCCGTCTCTGCGCCATTCACTTCGTGACAGGCGCATCAGTGCGGCGGGGTCCTACCCCGGTGCATCGCCTCGGCGCGCGCCTTGAAGTTCGCCAGCATCGCAGGGAGGCCCTGCTCGGCAAGGACCTTCTCCAGCCCACGGGGTACCCGGGGCTGCCACTCCAGCTCAATCGCGTACGTCGCGGTCGTGCCGCCGGACGGCGACACCTCGAGCGTCCAGCGCCCCTCGTCGCGCTTCATGAGATCCCCGCGCACCAGCCGCCACTCGATGCGCGAAGGCGCGCTCTCCACGTGCAGCAGGGTGAACTCGATCAGCTTGATGCGCGCGTCGAGCCGGTACGTGACCTCGACCGAGTCCCCGGCGCGCGGGCCGACCGAGACGGCCTTCACGTCGGGCAGGAACTCCGGGTAGCGCGCGTAGTCGCGCACCACCTCGAAGAACCGCTCGGGCGGCACGTCGACCTCGATGCTGCGGCGCGCGTTCGCCATCCTCGTCAGGGTAGCACCAGCCGCCCCGGACGGCGCGAACGCGTCCTAGAGGGCGAAGTTCGGCTTGTGCTCGAAGAAATGCGTGGTCTCGAGGTAGCGAATGGTGTGACTCTTGGAGCGCATCGCCACCGACTGCGTCGCCGCGCCGCCCTTGAAGAAGCGGACGCCCTTGAGGAAGTCGCCGCTGGTCACGCCGGTGGCGGCGAAGATGACCGGCCCCTTCGCCATCTCCTCCACCGTGTAGATCTTGTTCGGGTCGGCGATGCCCATCTTGCGGGCGCGCTCGATCTCCTTCTCGTTGCGGAAGGCGAGCTTGCCCTGCATGTCGCCCCCGCAGCAGCGCAGCGCGGCGGCCGCGATCACCCCTTCGGGCGCGCCCCCGATGCCCATCAGCACGTCCACGCCCGTCTCGATGAAGCAGGTGGCGATGGCGGCGGACACGTCGCCGTCGCCGATCAGCTTGATGCGCGCTCCGCTGGCGCGGACCTCCGCGATCAGCTTCTCGTGGCGAGGCCGGTTCAGGATGATGACGGTGAGGTCCTCGACGTACACGCCCTTCCGATCGGCGATCGCGCGCAGGTTCTGGGTGGGCGGCTTGCGCAGATCGATCGCGCCCGCCCCGCTGGAACCCACCGCGATCTTGTCCATGTACGTGTCGGGCGCGTTGAGCAGGTTGCCCTTCTCCGCCATGGCAATGACGCTCAGCGCGTTCGGTCCGCCGGTCGCCGTGATGGTGGTGCCCTCGAGCGGATCGAGCGCGATGTCGACCTCGGGATCGTCGGCGGCACCCCGCCCGACCTTCTCGCCGATGTAGAGCATGGGCGCCTCGTCCCGCTCGCCCTCGCCGATCACGATGGTGCCGCGGATGTGCAGGGCGTTGAACGCCTTGCGCATCGCATCCACCGCCGCCTGATCGGCCGCCTTCTCGTCGCCGCGGCCCATCAGCCGGGCCGAGGCCATCGCCGCCGCCTCGGTCAGGCGCACGGCTTCGAGACCGATGTTGCGATCCATCATGGTTCGTACCCCTCCGGAAGCGTCGGGCCACCCGTCGCCGCGCCCTTCATCGCCGCCACCAGCCAATCGGGCGCGCGGGTCGGACGGCCGTCCTTGGTGATGCAGGCGTGCACGGTGTGGCCCAGGATCAGCACCTCGCTCGAGCCCGCGCGGAACACCTTGTACTCGAACCGCACCTTCACGCGCGTGTGGCTGACCCGGAGAGGGATCTCGAGCACGTCGTCGTACCGCGCGGGCTTCAAGTAGCGCACGCCCGCCTCCAGGACCGGCAGGTAGATCCCGCGCTCCTCGATCTGCGCGTACGTCAGCCCCAGCTCGCGGATCCACTCCCCGCGCGCGCCCTCGAAGAAGCGCAAGTACGTCGCGTAGTACACGACTCCCATCTGGTCCGTGTCGCCGTAGAGCACGCGGTGCCGGTACGGAGCCACGGCGGGGTAGTAGCACAGACAAAGGGAGATTTCCGAAGCCAAGCTGCGCGGGCGGCACGTCTTGTTCGACTTCAGCGCCGCGGACCTACTGCACGCGGTAGGCCGCCAGGTCCAGCCGCGACTGCTCCTGCGTGCCGCGGGAGGAGACGGTCTGGGTGCGGACCTGCACCAGGCCGACGTGCGGCGCGTAGGTCCACTCGGTGACGAACTTGCCGGCCCCCTGCGGGAGCGGCGACTCGTTGCGGACCACCACGCACTTGCTGAAGGCCCCGGCGCGCGTCTTCACGGTCGCGTCGACCGCGGCGACCGTGAAGTGCTGGACCACGAGGTTCTGCACCGCCGTCCAGTGCGCGCCCGGAGTGAGCGGAGCGTGGAGGAGGTACTGGTCGGCGTCGCGCACGCCCTCCGCGTCGGCGCGCACGCGGCCGCGGTGGTCGTCGACGAACCAGGGGCCGTCGCGCCCCACGATCTGGATGGTCTCCCGCCGCGCGCCGGGCGTGTACTCGTAGGTCCAGGAGTTGCCCACCGCGAGCGGGTAGTAGATCGCCGGATCGGCACCGGAGGGCGCGGGAGGCTTGTCGCGAGTCTCGGCGGTCTTGCAGGAGGCCAGCGCCAGCAGGAGGAACGCGGACCGCTTCAATGGGACCTCGGGCGCGGCGGGTGGTGGTCGCTGGCCTCCTCGCGCTTGCGACGCAGCTCGGCGAGCGCGTCGGTGGCGGCGTGGCGCACCTCGTCGTCCGGGGCGCCGCTCTCCAGCGTGTAGAGGAAGGCCTCGGCGGTCGGGCCACCCAGGCTGGCCAGCGCGTACAGCACCTGCGCGACGAGCTGCGGCGGGCGCTTGCGGGTCATCTCGATGAGCGGCTCCACCGCGCGCCGATCGCCGATCGCCACCAGGGCCCCCACCGCGCGCAGCGCGACGGCGGGGTTGTCGTCCTCGAGCCGCGCGATCAGCTGCGGCACCACCGCCGGGCTGCGCCGGTCCGCCAGCGCCCGGATCGCGTAGTCGCGGACGCGCGGGTCGCCGTCCCCCAGGTCACGGGACAGCTCGTCATCGGTCTTGCGGCGCGACTCGAGCTGCCAGGCGAGCCCGCGGGCGGCGTCGTCCAGAGCGCCGCGCAGCGCGCCCTCGAAGGCGGCCAGCCTCACGGCCACCTCGGTGCCCGCGTCGGCCGCGCTCGCCGCGCGACCCGCGCCCTCCGACACGGTCCGCTCCGGATCTCCTTCCGGCGAGGCCGCGGTCAGCTCCAGAACGAGCTGCACGTCCGCGATCGCGCCGTCGTCGCCGGCCAGCCGGCGCGCGGATTCCAGATCCAGCCGCACGCGCGCCGAGGCGCCCTCGCGGATCGCGAAGTGCCGCGTCCTCTCCAGGGCCGACTTCATCTCCTTGCGCACCTGCTCGGCGGGAATGGCCAGCTCCGGCACGCGGGCGAGGTTGCCCTCGGAGACCGACAGGGTCCCCACGGCGACGGCGCCCGGCGGGAGCCGGTTGCAGGACAGGGCAGCGGCGCAAGCCGCCAGCACCCTGGCGCGGAAACGAGACATGCTTCGCGGATGCTAGAGGGTGGCGCCCGCACGGTCAAAGACGGTCGCCGCCGATCGGCCGGCGCTGGGCGATTCCGCTCATTCGTGCGGCGGCTCGCCCTCGCCGGACGGCGAGGAGGCCGCTTCCGGTGTGGTGGGCTCGGGGACCGGGGTGGGCTCCGCCACCACAGCCGGAGGCGTCTGCGCCCGGCGAGGCGTCCCGATCGGCTGGCCCCACGCCTGCTCGGCCGCGCTGGTCGCGCGGGCAGACCGATCGTCGCCCCGGCGTGGGCGCCGGCTGCGCTCGCGATCCTCGCCCTCGCCCCGTTGGGGCGCGGTCTCGGGCACGACCGCCGCCTCCGCGACCGCCGCCTCGGCGACCGCCGCCTCCGGCGCGGCGGGCTCGGACGGGCGCGCCTCGGCAACCGCCTCGGGCTCAGGCTCGGGCGGGGAGAGCGAAGGGGGGACCGCCTCGGCCGGCTCGAGCCGCTCGATGCGCTCCTCGGGCGGGCGTTCGCGGCGGTCGCGATGCGAGGAGGCCCCCTTCGCCACCGAGGCGAAGAACGCCTCGTCGACGTCGGCGAGCTCCACCACCTGCACGCAGACGCCGACCCGCAGGGAGACGAGCTCCTCCGCCAGCGCGTCGCCCGCGTAGAGCGCGACCGGCGGCTGGCCCGCGGCCGACGCCTCGGCGCGCGCATCGCGCCCCGCCTCGCCCGCGGCCAGCACCAAGCCCATCTGCGCGCTGTAGTGCGCCAGGTCCTTGCGCAGCTCCTGCACGTCGGCGCGGCCGATCTCGCGCGCCCCCCGCGTCAGCTTCACCGCCACGCGCAGGTCCGAGACCCCGCGCCGCTGCCGGGCCAGGTAGAGCGGCCCCTCCTTGCTGCGCTTGGCGACGCGCACGTCGCGCATCCCCATCTTCTCCAGAAGCTGCGCGCAGAGCTGCTCGAAGCCGCTGGTCTCCAGGTCGGCGACGCGGCGGCGCAAGGCGCGCACCACGGCGCGCCGCCCCTCGGCCAGGAGCTGCGCGGCGGACATGGGCCGGCCCAGGCCGGTGTGCGAGCTGCGAGCCTCCTCGGGCATGGCGGAGGGCGCGGGGAACTCGACCAGCGTGACGCGCTCGCCGTCGACGATGAAGACGGGCTTGCGCCCGGCCTCGGTGCGCCGGCGGTTGTCCTCCAGCAGCGCCTGCACCAGCGAGGCGTGGTCGCGCACCAGGGCCTCGCTGAGCAGGTTCTTCTTGAACAGCGCGTCGGAGAGCTCCGAGATGGGCGCGCCGGACTGGCGCTGCGCGAGCCACTCGAACACCACCTCGGCCGGCGGGGGGAAGCGGCGCTGTCCGCGCTTGCGGTCCTCCTCCTGGTCCTCCGCGCCGGGCTGCAGCGCCTCGATCCGGCGCCGCGCCTGCGCGTTGATGGCCCGCGGCTCGCGCTCGCGCGGCCGGTAGAGCGCCAGGCCGTCGTCGGCGGGGTGGAGCGGCGGCGCGACCGGCTCGACCACCTGCTCCGGGGGCACGCTCCACTCGACGAGCGCGAAGGTGCCCTCCGGCGCCACCGCGAGCACCTTGCGGTCGTCGTCGCGCTTGGCCATCGCCGCGAGGCGCTGGCCCATCGTCACCTCCGGATCCTGCCCGACGTGGCTGAGCAGGTTCTCGCGGACCGCGACGTCTGCGATTTCCTTGTAATGCAGTGGCTTTCCGGCGCGCCGCAACACTTCGACGGCGGCTTCCGTGAACGTCATGTCGAACCGCTCCAGTTGCCCGCGGGGCTGTGGAAGCTTCCCTTGGGCCGGTGGAAAAAGGCGTGGAACTGTAAAGAGTTTGCGCCCCCGGTGTCAACGCGCACATAGTTTGACACCGTGATCCGCATCCGGCCCGGCAGCTCCTGGCGCCTGAACCCCGGCTACCTCGACGAGCTGCGGGCGCTCTCGCCCCCGAGGGCGCGCAGCTTCGACGGAGGCGGCATCCTCGACGTGGTCGGGATCGAGGTGGACGGCGTCGACATCGCCGCCGGCGTGGGGGAGGCGGAGGTGCTGGTCGCGGTCGACGAGCTGCTCGCGGCGCTGCGGCACCTCGCGGAGGGGAGCGCCGCGGCGCAGGCGACCGTCGGCCGAGGACCGACCGAGCTGGTGCTGGAAGCGCGCGGCCCCGACGTGCTGCTCTCGCTGGTGACGCTCGCGCCCCCGGCGCGGATGCTCGCCTCCGGCCTGCTGCTGGACTCCGCGCGGCTCTGGTCGGCGGCGGCCGCCGCGGCGCGGAGCCTGGCGGCGGACCTGGTCCGCATCAGCCCGGCGCTCGTGCAGTCGCCGCTCTTGCGCCGCCTGCGCGGGGCGGCCCGGCAACCGGCCGGAAGCCGGGTCCGCTCGGCGGCGTGGCCTCATGCGGAGGGGCGCGCGTTCGTGGCGCGGTCCGGGCGCGGCGCCGTCCGCTGCGAGGTGCAGGTCCCGGCGGCGGCGGCGGCGCGCCTGGCCGATCGCTCCGAGGTCCCGCGCGCGCAGCTCGCTCCGCTCCTGGGATCGGGCGCGGTGGCGCTGCGCTTCGCCGGCGCGCCGGCGCTGCAGTGGGAAGGCCCGGTCTACCTGGCGCTGCGCAACCTGGTGCGCGAGGCGGAAGCGCTGGTGCGCGCATGGGAGGCCGGCGAGCCCGCCTTCCAGCTCCACTTCTCCTCGACCGATCTGGCGTGCGACCTGACGCACGACGAGGTGCGCGCCCCCGGCTGGCGAGCGCCGGCCGCCGTCGCGCCCGCGGCGCTGGCGCTTTCGCTCGCCGGCGCTGCCCGGGCGTACGCGGAGAAAGCGCAGCGGCTGGGCGACCGGCGCACCGACCCGGACGATCCCCTGCGCGATCTGCGCGCTTCCGCCGCCCGCCTCGCCCGGCACTGCGCGGAGCTGGTCTCGGGCGAGCTGCGCCGCGCTCCCGAGATCGTCGCCGCGCCGCCGCCGCAGAAGGCCGTGCGCGCGCCCCAGCCGCCGCTCTCTCACGGCCGCATCCGCCGGCTGGTCTACCGGCAAGGCTGGCGCGCTCCGGCCGAGGAGCGGCCAGGAGCGCCTGGGCCGGCGACGACCTGTTCGTCTCCGGGGCGGAGTCGCTCGCGCGCATCGATCCGCTCACCGGCTCGGCGCGCTGGCGCCGCCGCACGTCCGCGGCGGCCGAGCTGTGGCCGGTGCCTGGAGGGGTGGTCCGGGCGGGGACCGCCGGGCTGGAGCGGTTCTCCGACGCAGGCACGCAGTCGTGGCGGTCGCGGTTCCCCGGCGGTGCGCCCACCGAGGCGCTGCACGCCGAAGGCGTGCTGGCGTGCGCCGGCCGCGGGGTGCTCACCGCGCTCGACGCCGCCGACGGGCGCCTGTTGTGGAAGCGCCGCGCTCGGGTGCTGGCGCTCGCAGCGGCGCCGGGGCGGCTCGTCGCTCTCTGCGGGGACGCCCGGCCTGCCAATCTCCTGATTGCCCTGGATCCGTACTCGGGGCGCGTGCTGTGGGAGCGGCCCCTTCCCGACGGAAGCGAGGCGGCGCTCTGCCTGTGGTCCGATTCGGCGCTGATCGTCTCGGGCGAGCGGCGGCGCGAGCTGACCGCGGCGCGGCTCGCCGACGGTACCCGCCGCTTCTCCACCGCGCTTCCCTTCCCCGGGCACGCGCTCCTGGGCGCCGACGAGCAGGCGCTGATCGCGACCGGGCCCGGCGGCGCCGCCGCCCGGATCGACGAGCGCGGGCGCGTGGCCTGGCAGCTGGAGCCCGAGGGAGACGCTCCGGCGGAGCGCGCCGTGCTGCAGCGCGGAGTGGTCCTGCTGCGGCGGGGAGGCGTGCTGCTGTGCGAGGCGGCCTCCGGCCACGAGCTGGCGCGGCTCGCCCCCGAGCTGCCCAAGGTGGCTGCGGTGGCGGACGACATGTCAGTGGCGTTGCTCGACGAGGACGACGTCCTGTCCCTGCACCGACTCGCGACGCATCTCAGCGTCGTGTAGCCGCTACCACCTGACCGGCGACAGGTCCTGCTCGGCGTGGTCGTTGAAGGTGAGCGTGCGCTCCTGGTTGACGAGCGGCAGCCTCACCTTGCGCTGGTAGGTGAACCAGATGTTCACGTACTTGGGGACCTGGGTGCGCTGGATCTGCAGGTCGCCTTCGTCGAACACGAGCGGCATGCGCACCTCGCTCCGGCCCACCTTGTCCTCGCCGGCCACGTCGAAAGACATGTGCAGCTTGTTGAGGATGAGCTGCCTCACCGCCTGGTCGTCGGGCTGGCGATAGCACTCGTTGGCCGCCTGGCGCAGGATGCCGTTCACCTCGAGGTTGTCCCAGAAGGCCTGCCCGAAGGCGAACAGGCAGTACACGCCGGCCGCGAGGGCGACGAAGATCAGCACCGTCATCAGCGTGATCCCGCGCGGCTTCCGCATGGGGCGAATCTAACCCGCGGGGTGCGCGCCTCAAGAATTCGGAGGTGGGTGCGTGTCAGTGCACCGCGCGGAAGATGCGCTCGAAGCGGATGCCGGCCCGGCCGCCGAAGGAGATCCAGATGATGCTGGCCCGGCCCTTCACGTAGCTGAAGGGGATCTGCCCGATCCCGCCCTCGACCCGGCTGTCGGCGGAGTTGTCGCGGTTGTCGCCCATCATGAAGAGCCGGCCGGGGTCGACGACGAACGACATGTTGCGCGCGAATCCGGCGTCCTTGCGCTGGAGCACGGGGTGGCGCACTCCGTCGAGGTCCTCGACGTACTCGTCGGTCGTCACCTCGATGTCGGTGTCCGTGTATTCCGAGTGCTCCGTGTACCGGTACTCGCCGAGGTACTCGCGCTTCTGCTCGACCCCGTTGATGTAGACGACGTTCTCGCGGATCTCGATGTGGTCCCCAGGCAGTCCGACCACCCGCTTCACGTAGTCCACGTCCGGGTGCTGGGGGACGATGAAGACCACCACGTCTCCGCGCTTCGGCGCGCCCTCGCCGATCTTGTGGACGTGCGACGGATCGGTGAACGGGATGCGCAACCCGTACGCCATCTTGTTGACGAAGATGAAGTCGCCCACCAGCAAGGTCGGGATCATCGAGCCCGACGGGATGTGGAAGGGCTCGAAGACGAAGGCGCGCAGGAGCAGCGCCACCAGGATGGCGCCGCCGATGCTCTCGGTGTACTCGCGCGCCGCGCTCTTGCGGGCGAAGGCGAGGTGCTGATCGAGCGAGGCGTCCAGCCGGGTGCGCGCCTCCAGCGCGGCGGTTCCGGTCCGGCTGCCCTTGAGCGCCTCGTCGACCCCGCGGATGCCGCGCTCCACCTCCTGGGCGGCGGCCTCGGGGATGCGCGAGCGGTTGCGCCGCAGCATCCGCGTCGCCGCGCGGCGCACCGAGCGCGCCTCGTTGCGCGCGCGCTTGCGCACGCCGTACGGCATCGCCGAGCCGAACAGGGAGAGCACGAAGACCGCGGCGAACACGGCCAGCGACCCGAACAGGTAGTCCTGGTGGCGAAGCTTCCATTGCGCGAACACCGCCAGCGCGGCCGCGGCGGCGCCGATGGCGAGCAGGCGCCCGTACCCGGAGACCTTGTAGAAGTCGCGCGCGCCGCGGTCGGCCGCCGCCACCAGCTGGGCCTCGCGATCCTGCTCCTCGCGCTTGACGCTCCCGGCGCGCTCCTTGGCCGTGTTCATCCCTCCACCTTGAGCACCGCCAGGAAGGCCTCCTGCGGGATCTCCACCGAGCCGATCGCCTTCATCCGCTTCTTGCCTTCCTTCTGCTTCTCCAGGAGCTTCCGCTTGCGCGAGATGTCGCCGCCGTAGCACTTGGCGAGCACGTTCTTGCGCATCGCCTTCTGCGTCTCGCGCGCGATCACCCGGCTGCCGATCGCCGCCTGGATGGCCACCTCGTACATCTGCTTGGGGATCGATTCTTTCAGTTTTTCGCAGACGACGCGGCCGCGCTGGTAGGCGCGCTCCCGGTGCACGATGGTGGAGAGGGCGTCGACCGGCTCGCCGTTGATGAGGATGTCCAGCTTCACGAGGTCCGCTTCCTGGTAGCCGACCGGCTCGTAGTCCAGGGAAGCATAACCGCGCGAGATGCTCTTCAGCTTGTCGAAGAAGTCGAACACCACTTCGGCGAGGGGGATCTCGTAGGTGATCTGGACGCGCTTGGTCCCGATGTACTTGATGTCCTTCTGCGTGCCGCGCCGGTCCTGGCACAGCTGCAGCACCGCTCCCACGTACTCGTTGGGCACGTAGATGTGGGCGTTGAGCATGGGCTCGAGGAGCTTCTCGATCTCCCCTTCCGGCGGCAGCTTGGCGGGATTGTCGATCAGGTGCTCGCTGCCGTCCTTCTTCACGATCTTGTACACGACCGAAGGAGCGGTGGTGATGAGGTTGAGGCCGTACTCCCGCTCCAGGCGCTCCTGCACGATGTCCATGTGCAACAGGCCCAGGTAGCCGCAGCGGAAGCCGAAGCCCAGCGCCTGCGACGTCTCCGGCTCGTAGACGAAGGCGCTGTCGTTCAGGCGCAGCTTCTCCAGCGCGTCGCGGGTCGATTCGTAGTCGGCGGAGTCCACCGGGAAGATCCCGGAGAAGACCATCGGCTTGATCTCCTTGAACCCGGGCAGCGGCGCATCGGCTGGTCGCAGGGCGTCGGTCAGCGTGTCGCCGACCTTGGCGTCCTGGATGACCTTCACGTTGGCGACCACGAAGCCGACCTCGCCCGCGATCAGGTTCTCCTTCCCCCCCGCCTTCGGGGCGAACACGCCCACCTCGCTCACCTCGTACTCGCGGCGGTTGGACATGAACACGATCTTCTGGCGGGGGCGGACGGTCCCCTCGACGATGCGCACCAGCATGATCACGCCGCGGTAGCTGTCGTACCAGCTGTCGAAAATGAGCGCCTTGAGTGGAGCCGCCGGGTCGCCCTCGGGGGGCGGCACGTCATGGATGATCTCCTCGAGCAGCTCCTCGATGCCCACCCCCTCCTTCGCGCTGGTGGAGACCGCGCGCGAGGCGTCGAGCCCGATCACCTCCTCGATCTCGCGGCGAGTGCCCTCCACGTCGGCGCTGGGGAGGTCGATCTTGTTGATCACCGGCACCACGGTCAGGTCGTGCTCGAGGGCGAGGTACACGTTGGCGAGGGTCTGCGCCTCCACGCCCTGCGAGGCGTCGACCACCAGCACGGCGCCCTCGCAGGCGGACAGGGAGCGGCTCACCTCGTAGGCGAAGTCGACGTGGCCGGGCGTGTCGATCAGGTTCAGCACGTAGTCCTTGCCGTCCCTCTTGCTGCGCCAGTTCATCCGCACCGACTGCGCCTTGATGGTGATCCCGCGCTCCCGCTCCAGCTCCATGTTGTCGAGGAACTGGTCCTGCGCCTCGCGCGCGGTCACCGTCCCGGTCTTCTCCAGCAGCCGGTCGCTCAGCGTGCTCTTCCCGTGATCGATGTGCGCGATGATGGAGAAGTTGCGCAGGTGCTGGTTCTCGGCGGGCATTGGCGAAGGGCGGGGTCTAACACGGCGATCCCGGTGGCACAATCAGCCGCCGCCGTATTCGGCGGCGCTGTGCTTTTCAGAGCGGCGGTTCGGCCGCCGCCGTATCCGGCGGCGCTGCGCTTTTCAGAGCGGCGCTTCACGGACGGGCGAGCTCGCCGCGGAACCACTCGATCGTGGGGCGAAGCCCGCGGTCGAGGGGGACGCGGGGCTCCCAGCCGAGCAGCGAGCGGGCGCGGGAGATGTCCGGGCGGCGCTGGCGGGGGTCGTTCTCCGGGAGCGGACGCACCGATCGCACCTTGCCCCCGCCCCCCGCCGCGCGGCGGACCGCCTCGGCGAGCTGGAGCAGGGTGAACTCGTCGGGGTTGCCCAGGTTCACGGGCAGCCCGTCGCCGCGCTGCCAGAGCGCGAGCAGGCCGTCGACCATGTCGTCCACGTAGCAGAAGCTGCGCGTCTGGGTGCCGTCGCCGAAGACGGTGAAATCCTCGCCGCGGATGGCCTGCGTGACGAACGCCGGCACCACCCGGCCGTCGCCGACGCGCATCCTCGGCCCGTAGGTGTTGAAGATGCGCGCGATCCGGACCTTGGTCCCGTGCACGCGCGAGTAGGAAGTGACGAGGGCTTCCGCGAACCGCTTCGACTCGTCGTAGCAGGCGCGCGGCCCGACCGGATTGACGTTGCCGAAGTAGGTCTCGCGCTGCGGGTGCTCGAGCGGATCGCCGTACACCTCGGAGGTCGACGCCTGCACCAGCACGGCGCCGGCCGCGCGCGCCAGCTCGAGCGCGTTGCGGGTCCCGGCGGACCCGACCTCCAGCGTCTCCAGCGGCAAGCGCTCGTAGTCGAGCGGTGAGGCGGGGGAGGCGAGGTTGAACACCACGGCCGACGGGCCGATCACCGGGATGGGCCGGCAGACGTCGTGCTCGACCAGGCGGAAGCGCGGCGCGCCTTCGAGGTGGGCGAGGTTCTCGCGGCGGCTGGTGAGATAGCTGTCCACCGCGACCACCTCGTGGCCGGCGCCGAGCAGCCGATCCACGAGATGACTGCCGATGAACCCCGCACCGCCCAGCACCACTGCCCGCATTCAGGGCACCCTACCGTAGCGATCCTCGAGGCGCACCACGTCCTCGAGCTCCGGAGTCGAGGCCTCGAGCACGTCGCTGTCCGCGAGCGCGGTCATGCGGTGGCGCAAGCCGGCGGTGATGTGGAACGACTCGCCCGGCGCGAGCACGCGCCGTTCCAGCGCGTCACCCTCGCCCGTCTGCAGCTCGAGCCGGCCGGCGAGGAGGTGGATCGTCTCGTCCTTGGCGCGGTGGTACTGCAGGCTGAGCGCGTGTCCCGCGCGGACGTGGAGGATCTTGCCGACGTACCGGTCGGTGTGCGCCCAGATCAGCTCGTAGCCCCAGGGCTTCTCGACGCGCACGGGCTTGTGCTCGGGCATCCTGAAGTCCCTCAGCGCGTCGGCATGACCACGGCCGACGTGCGCAGCTCCCGCTCGACGTCGCGCCGGAAGCGCTCCGCCGATTCCTTGTCGGCGAAGGCGCCGACGCGCACACGGTACCAGACGCCCTTCCCGGGCAGGCGCGCCTCGGCCACGTACGCCTTGAGCCCGACCGCGGCGGCGCGGGCGGCGAGCTGGGCCGCGTCGGCGCCGTCCTGCAAGGCCCCGAGCTGGACGGTGAATTTGCCCGGGTCGGCGGGCGGCTCGGGCAGCGCCGGGGGGCCCTCGGGCGTCACCGCGACGGTGCGCGCCGGCGCCACGCTGACCGTGGTGGGGGGCGGAGGCAGTTCCTTCTTCGCCGCCTCGGGTCGCGCCGGCGCCGCCGCGACGGTCGACTCCGCGGCGGGCTTCGGCGCGGCCGGCCCCGGCTCCGGCACCGCCGCGGCCCTCGGCGGCGCGCTGCGCTGCGCGTGCGCTCTCTGCTCGTCCAGGGCCACCAGGTCTCCGGCCAGCGCCGGCTGCGGCGACCTGCGAGCGATCTGCATTCCCACCAGCAGCCCCAGCGCAAACATCCCCGCGAGCAACAGCAACGCTCCGACCGCCAACGCCGCCACCTGCCGGTCGTCGATGGTCAGCTCGATCTTCTCGCGCAGCCGGCGCCCGTCCATCCCCGCGTCTGTACCATCTGGCGCGGGGGCCCGGCCAGAAAACGCGGCGCCAGGAGCTCGATGTCGAAGGTTGGTGCCCTACGCCACCTCGGGCTCTTTTTCGGCCTCCTCCATCCGCTCGGGCGCGGAGACGCCCAGTATCGCCAATGCATTCCGCAAGGTCTGCTTGATCGCCCAGACCAGGTAGAGACGCGCCTTCGTCTTGCGCGGGTCATCGGAGATCACCCGCTCCGTCTTCTTGTACTTCGTGTAGTACGCGTGGAAGGCGGCGATCGTCTCCTGCAGATAGAACACGACGCGGTGCGGCTCCAGGGCGAGCGCCGCGGCCGCCACCAACTCGGGGAAGTGCAGCACCCGCTTGAGCAGATCCATCTCCTCCGGGAGCCGCAGCGCCGACAGGGACTCCGGGTCGTACACGGGCGCAAGGCCGCGCTCCTCCTGCGCCTTGCGCAGGATGGCCGCGCAGCGGGCGTGGCCGTACTGCACGTAGAAGACCGGGTTGTCGAGCGTGTGCTTGCGGGCGAGCGCCACGTCGAAGTCGAGCGCCATGTCGCTGCGGCGCAGGAGGAAGAAGAAGCGCGTCGCGTCGGCGCCCGCTTCCTCGAGCACCTCGCGCAGCGTGACGAAGTTCGCCGCGCGCTTGCTCATCTTGAACGGCTTGCCCTCCTTGAGCAGGTTGACCAGCTGCAGGATGAGCACCTCCAGCTCGCCGCCCATGGCGCCGACGGCCGCCTTCATGCGCCGGACGTAGCCGCCGTGGTCCGCGCCCCAGACGTCGATGAGCCGCTGGAACCCGCGCTCCAGCTTGTCCAGGTGGTACGCGAGGTCGGCCGCGAAGTAGGTCGGCTCCCCGGTGGTCTTGTAGATGGGCCGATCGCGATCGTCGCCGAAGCCGGTGGTCTTCATCACCAGGAGCGGCTTGGGCGTGACCTCCTCGTCGGCCTCGGGCTCGGTGCCCTGCGGCGGCGGCAGGACCTCCTCCGCGAGCACGCCCTTGCTCCGCAGCACCTCGACGGCGTGCGCGATGGCGCCCTTGTCGTGCAGCGTCTTCTCGCTGAAGAAGCTGTCGAACCGGACCCCGAACAGCTCCAGGTCCGGCTTGATCAGGTGGTCGAGGATCCAGCCGGTGGAGAACCGCCGGAGGGGCTCTCGCAGCTCGGCGAACGGCTTGCGCAGGTCGGGCCGCGTGGCGAGCCAGGCGCGCGCAACGTCCTTGACGTACTCGCCCTGGTAGTCGTCCGGGTCGAGCGGCTCCGCCGGCACGGTCCCGTCCAGCTCGGTTGCCCGGGCGTAGACCGCGTGCGCCAGCCGGAAGACCTGCCCCCCGGCGTCGTTGACGTAGAACTCGCGGACCACGTCGTATCCCGCCCAATCGAGCAGGTTCGCCACGGTGTCGCCGATGACGGCGCCGCGACCGTGTCCCACGTGCATGGGGCCGGTGGGGTTCGCGCTGACGAACTCCACCATGGTCTTGCGCCGCGCGCCCGCCCCGCTGCGGCCGAACCGTTCGCCCGCCTCCCACACCACGCCCAGCGCCCGGTGCCACACGGCCGGCGAGATCTTGAGGTTCAGGAAACCGGGACCGGCGATCTCGACCTTCTCGAGGATACGGTCGGGGTCCTCGATGCGCTCCACGATGGCCTGCGCGAGCGCCCGCGGATTGGGCTTCGCGGCGCCCGTGGCCTGGGCATGCTGCTTCTGCAGGACCATGGCCGCGTTCGAGGCGAAGTCGCCGTGCGCCGGGTTCTTGGATGGGTCGACCTGCACCGTCGGCCGATCTCCGGCGGGCAGGAGCCCGTCGCGCGCGCAGCGGTCGAGCGCGCGCTCCAGGACGCGCGCCAGCTCCTCCTTCACCATGAGGCCACCGGCGCGCCGCGGCGGTACTCGGCGTCGAAGAGCGGGCGCAGCCGGTCCCAGGTCCCGTTCAGGTGCTCGATCATGACCTTGGTGTCCGCCAGCACCGGCATGAAGTTCGTGTCGCCGCCCCAGCGAGGGACCACGTGCCAGTGCAGGTGGTCGGCGATCCCGGCGCCCGCGACGCGGCCGAGGTTCATGCCCAGGTTCGCGCCTTGGGGAGCGTACGCGCGGCCGACGAGCCGCAGGGCGACCCGCAGCATCTCGCACAGCTCCTGGTAGTCGTCGCTGGAGAGCGCGTGCACGTCGCTCGCGTGCGCCCGCGGGATCACCATCAGGTGGCCGTTGTTGTACGGGTACTTGTTGAGCATCGCGAAGGTGCGCCCGGTGCGGCCCAGCACGAGGTTTCTGCGGTCGTCACGGGCGAGCGGCAGCTCGCAGAAGATGCAGCCCGAAGGCGTCTCGCCCTTCGAGACGAGCTCCATCCGCCACGGCGCCCACAGCTGATCCACCGGCTACTCCAGGAGCTGCGGGGCGAGGAACTGCAGCCCGCCGCCCCGGGCCGCGCCGCGCACGCCGTCGCTCACTCCCGCGGCGGCGCCCCCGAACGCGCCGCGCATCAGGTCGCGCAGCGAGACGGCCATGTCCCGCGGGGGCATCTGCAGGCGCGGCTCGCCGCTCTGGCCGGCGAGCTGCCACGCCTTGGCGACCGCGTCCTGGAACCCGCCCAGCTCGTCCACCAGCCGCAGATCCTTCGCGCGGCGGCCGGTGTAGATGCGCCCCTCGGCGAGCTTGCGCACCTCTTCCTCCTTGAGCCCGCGCCCTTCGGCGACGTCGCGGATGAACTGCGTATAGACGTCCTCGGAGATCGCCTGCACCTCCTCGCGGTCCAGCTCGTTCAAGGGCCGGAACGGCGAGAGGGTGTCCTTGTACTTGCCGGCCTTGAGCGTCGTCTCCTCCACCTTCACCGCCTCGAGCAGCCCGCGCACGTTGAAGTGCATGAAGATGACGCCGATCGAGCCGGTCAGCGTGCCGGGGCTGGCGTAGATCTGGTCCGCCGCGGCGGAGATGTAGTAGCCGCCGGAAGCCGCCAGGTTCCCCATCGAGACGACCACCTTCTTCTTCTTTCGCAGGGCCCGGAGGGCCGAGTAGATCTCCTGCGAGGGCGCGACGGCCCCTCCGGGCGAGTCGACCCGCACCACCACCGCCTTCACGTCCTCGTCGCGCTCGTACTTGCGCAGCAGCTTGACCACCTTCTCCGAATCGATCCCGCGCTCCCCGTCGCCGACCGTGCCCTTGCACTCCACGATGCCGACGCGTGGCCCGGTGCTGGTCGACAGCTCCGCGTCCAGCCCCGAGGCGGTGGTCGCCTTCACCGCCGACCAGGCGAGCACCAGGAACCCGAACAGGACGAGGAACAGGCCCCCGAAGATGACGGCGAGCACCACGGCAGCGCGCTTGTCCAATTCCACTCCTTCGTCGCCTCGGCGAAGGGGCTTTGACTAGCAGAGCACCCTCGTGAGAACAAGCGAACGTGTCGTTCCGGCCAGCGCTGCAGGAGCTGGTGCTGCGCGCGCCGGGAGCGCGGGGCGCGATCTTCTGCGACGGCGAGGGCGAGTCGATCGACCTGCTGGTGGCGGAGCCGCCGCCTCGCGGATGCGAGGGCCTGAGCGCGTACGACCTCCGGCTCACCGGGGCGCAGGTGGCGTCGGCGTGGCTGCAACTGCACGCCGGATCGGTCCAGCGCGGCGCCGGCAACGCGGTGGAGCTGCGGCTGCGCTGCGACAAAGGGTCGCTGCTCTGCCGGGTGCTGCGCGAGGATTACTACATCGTGCTGGTGCTCGCGCCCGGCAACCCGCCCGCCGCGGCGGCGTTCGCCCTCCGCCAGGCCGCCGCCCGCGTACTGGCCGACCTGTAGCCTGTCTAAGAACGTTTCAGGCAGAGCGCGCAGAGTGCAGAGACCGCAGAGAAAACGCCTTTGTTTCTGCTCTGCGATCTCTGTTCTGCGAGCTCTGGGTGAAACAGAAAAGGACGTTCGCGGCCCATGCTCAGGCTCATTTGAGGTGCTCGCGCGCGAAGCGGACCAGCTGGCGGAGATCGGTGCGCGACGAAGAGGCCAGCACCAGCCCGGCCTCGATCTTCGTCTCGGGATTGATGGCGACCACTCCGGCGAATCCGCCCGGCTCGCGCTCGAGCAGCTTCGCGGCCACCGCCGAGCCCGCGCCGACCGCGATCAGGAGCGGCTTGCGCGCGTCGAGGTCATCGCGCGCCCGCAGCGACCGCAGCGAGGCGAGCAGGTCGGCCACCTGCGCGTCGACGGTGACCCGAGGCAGCAAGGGACCGCGTGGATTGAGCCCGATGGCGGCGATGCCGGAGGCGGAGAGCGCCACGGCCGGCGGATCCAGCACCGGCCGGACCGGGTCCTCGAGGCCGCGCACGAGCAGCGCGACGTGCGGCTTCTGGGGGTCGCGGGGCTTCCACATCCAGCCGGTCAGCTCGGTCGCGTCCGGACGCGCGACGCGCAACGACGCCGGCCGCGGCACCGCCTGTCTTCCCAGCCCGGGGCGAGGGCTGCGCGTGAGTCGGGTGGTGGTGCCGAAGCCGGTGCGGAAAGCGAACACGTCCGTGGTGTCGTCGGCCTGCCTCCAGCCGAAGAAGAGGCGATCTCCCTGCCTCGTCCATTCCAGCGGCGACTCTCCGTCCGCAGCGGGCTGCAACGCCCCTCCCGGCGGCTGCGGCAGCGGCTGCGCGCGCAGGCCGGGCAGCTCGAGCACCGAGAAGACGGTCTGCCCGTTCGCCTCCTCCGCGACCGCCAGCCGGTGCCCGTCCTCGGTGAGCGCGAACCCTTCCACCGTGCGGCCGGGGGCGTAGACGGTCTTGCGCTCGCGCGAAGAAACGGTGACGGCGTCGACGCCGAGGGGCTCGCGGCCGGCGTCGGTCAGGACGTACACCGTCCGGCCGTCCGGGCTCCAGCGCGGCAAGCGGAAGCGCGCCGTCCCCTCGTGCGGCGTGAGCGGCTCGGCGCGGGCGCTCGCGAGGTCCACGATCCAGATCACCTCGTCGCCGTCGCGGCGCGTCTGCACCAGCAACGACCGCCCGTCCGGCGAGACCGGACCGACCGCCGCCAGGCCCTGAAGGCCCTCCTCCAGCGGCACGGACGCCTGGCGCGCGGGCGCGGAAGCCTGTGCCGGCGGCGCGGCGGGCGTGGGCCCCGGCGCCGCTCCCCGCATGGTCGGCGGCGTGGGGACGGCGGCCGCGGAGCGCGCCGGCGCGGCGGGCGCGGCCGCGGGGAACGGGCTCTGGGGCACGATGGCTCCTGGCTTCACCTCGGTCACCTTCCGGGCCGCGTCGAGGCCCACCTGGCGCAGCGAGACGGCGCCTCCCTCGACGAGACCATAGAAGAGCTTCTTGCCGTCGCGCGTGAAGCCGCCCACGAGCTGGTCGCCCGGAGCGTGGTCCAGCTCGACGGCGCGCACTCCCTGATCGTCGAGCATCAGCAGGCGGCGCTTGCCCTCGCGCATCGCCACCGCGACCAGGACGTGCGGGTCGGACGGCGACCAGCGCACCGCGAGGACGCCGCCCGGTTCGGCCGTGAGCTGCACGGGATAGCCGCCTTCGACCGGCATCGCGGCTGCCTGGCGCGAGCCGAACAGCGTGGTCACGAACGCGAGCTGGCGGCTGTCCTCGGCCGGCCGCGCGCCTTCGGCGCTGCCCAGGTTCTCCAGCGCGCGCAGCACCTCGGGGACCGGCTCGTCGGCGGCGAAAGCGCCCACCGACGCGGCAAGCAGGATCAGTGGAACACTTCTCATGGGGTCCTGTTTACCTGAGCGCCGCCCGCGTGTCCGCCTGGGAGGACCGCGGGTCCTGCGACCGTGGGCACCTTGACGCAGAGGGCGCCACACCACCATGAGAATCGCCATGCGACACAGCGTCCTCCTCCTCCTCGGAACACTCGCCCTCCCCGCCTGCGTCGCGGAGTCGCAGCAGGCGCGCCCGGTGGAGCCGGGCCCCGGCCCCGGGCCCGATCGCTCGCAGGACACGCTGCGAGAGATCGACCGCCAGCGCCGCTGGACCGCCGACGCGCTGGCCGCGCGGCCGCCGGCGGACGAGCTCGAGGCCGTACGCGATGGAGATGCGGACGCGATCTCGGACACGCGGAGGCGCTTCCGGCGCTTGCTGACCGCCGTCGAGCGGGCCACCTGGATCCGGGAGACCGTCCCGGAGGTGCTGCGCGCATCGGCCAGCCCGGACCGGCTGGTGGCCGCGTTCGACGGCGCCGGCCGCGATCGGAACGAGGCGCTGGCTGCCGCCGACGCGAGCGCGCGCGCGCTGGCGGGGTCGCGGAGCCGCAACGCGATCTCGCTGGAAGAGCTGAAGCGCGCCTTGCAGGTGGCGCGCCTCGCCCGCCAGAGCGAGCAGAGGCTCGCGGCCAACCTGGGGCGCGCCGCCCGCGCCGGCCCGGGCCCCGACCCGCTGCAGCGGCTGGCCACGGTGCCCATGCCGCCGCAGCCGCCCTTCGTCGAAGCCACCGCCCGGTACCTCGCCGCGCACCCCTCCGAGGACCGCGCGATGGACGCCTGGCCACCGCAGCTCGGCGAGGAGCGCAGCGGGATCCGCGCCGCGGCCGCGGACCTGCGGCTGCCGGAGCCGGAAGCCGCGGACGGAGGCATGGGCGAGCCTGCGGCGGGGATGGACGACCAGGAAGCCGAGCCGATCATCCCGGGGCTGGACGCCGGGATGCCCGACGCCGGCGCGGTGGCCGCCGCCGACGGCGGGAACGCCGCGGTCCCGGGCGGGGCCGATCGCGCAGCGGTCCGATGGACTGACCGCCTTCCGCTACCGCGAGCAGCGCCCGTGCGGCGTCGACCGCTGCACCGTCACGGTGGACTACCTGTTCGATTCCCAGGGCCACCTGATGCGCAGCGAGGTGGTGAAACCCTGACCCGGAGGGCCGCTCAGGACTGAAAGTCGTAGACAGGGCCGAGCCGGAGGATGCGGGTCAGCTCGTCCAGGGCGGCGAGGCTCTCGCGATGCAGCAGCGGATCGCGCAGGTCGTCGCCCGCGACGCGGTCCCGGTAGTGGCGCGCCACCCACCCCTCGAGCTCCGCGCCGAGCGCCTCGTCCCAGAAGACCCGGGCGGTCACCGCGGCGCGCTCCGCCGCGGTGAGCACGATGCGCTGCCGCAGGCAAGCCGGGCCGCCGCCGTTCTCCATCGAGTCGCGCAGGTCGAGGTAGCGCACCTCGCGCACCGGTCCGCCGGACGCGGCCACGCGCTCGAGGAAGGCGCGCGCCCGCGGCTCCGCGCGCGACTCCTCCGGCGCCAGGATGGTCATGCTCCCGCCGGGAAGCGTGAGCAGCTGCGAGTTGAACGGGTACGCGGCCACGGCCGAGGCGACGGGCAGCTCGGCCTCGCCCGCGACGTACGCGGTGAACGATTCCCCGAGGAGCTCGCGCAGGCGCGCCAGCACCGCCTCGTGCTCCACGAAGGCGAGCTCGTGGACGAGGAGCACGTCCCGGTTCCCGACGGCGAGCACGTCGGTGTGGAAGGCGCCGGCGTCGATGCCGCGCGGATGCTGCTGGGGAAAGAGGGCGCGCGAAGGGTCGAGCTGCCCCAGCCGCGCCACCGCCTGCGAGGCCTCCCGCGACTGCCGGGCGGGGAACCGCAGCGGCTGGCCCGAGGCGGGCAGCGCGCCGTACGCCACGCGCCCCCAGGCGAAGAGGTGCACCGCCGCCCGTCCCGGCGCGGTGAAACGGGTCTGGTTCGCCGCTCCCTCGTCGGAGAACTGCGCGCCTCCGGGCAGGGGGTCGTGGACGGCGAACCGCGCCGGGTCGGCGAAGATGGCCCGCAGGACGCGCGCGGTGGTGTCGGCCTCGAGCACCCGGTGGAACATCGAGCTGAGGTTGGCCGGGACCAGGTGCAGGCGACCATCCGCGCTGTCCTCCGACGGCACGCAGGTGGCCGCGTTCGCCGTCCACATCGCGGCGGCGCTGGAGCACAGCCGGAGCAGATGGCCGTCGCCCGCCGAGGCCGCGGCGAGCACCTCCTCGTCGCTGCCGCGGAACCCGAGCTGGCGGAGCGTGCGCATCCGCGGGCGCTCGTGCGGCGGGAGCACCGCCTGCCCCACGCCGAGCGAGGCGACCAGCCGCATCTTCGAGAGGCCCTGCAGCGCCGCCCGCCGCGGATTGGCGGCCTGGCCCGCGTGGGTGAGCGAGGCGACGTTGCCAGGAGACAGCCCCGCGTAGTTGTGCGTGGGGCCGACGAGGCCGTCGAAGCTCAGCTCGGGCACGCGCGCTTCTCTCACGGTCGCGGCGCGGTGGCGCCGGACTACGTTGCCCCGTAGAAGCGGTACACCACTTCCGCCGCGCAGGCGGGCTTCGACTCGCCCTCGACCTCGATGGTGGCGGCGAGCAGCGCCTCGACCGCGTTCCCCGCCTGCTTGGCGTCCTGCAGCCTGATCGCCAGTCGGTAGCGCTGGCCTTCCTTGAGCGGAGCGGGGAACCGCACCTTGTTGAGCCCGTAATTGATCAGCATGGCGAAGTTGCGGGGCTCGACCAGCTCGAAGAACAGGGCCGCGACGAGCGACAGCGTGAAGTAGCCGTGCGCGATGGGCGCGCCGAACGGCGACTCCTTGCGCGCGCGCTCCCGGTCGACGTGGATCCATTGGTGATCGCCGGTGGCGTCCGCGAAGCGCACGATGTCCTCGAACTTCATCGTCCGCCAATCCGACTTGCCCAGGTCCTTGCCGGCGAGCGCCTCCAGGCCGGCGATCCCGTCGATCACGGTCTTGTTGGCCATGGCCCAAAGCCATATCACGGGGTCCGCGGGGCGACGACGAGGCTCTGGGCTGCGCGTCCGAACGGACCCTCGAGGTCGCTGAGCGCGCTCTGCGCGAGGCCCATTCCGTCCGCGTGGGCTTCCGAGACGATCTCCAGGCCGACCCAGTGGCCGCGCGGCTCCCGGCCGAAGTAGACGGTCAGATCGGGGTTCAAGAAGCTCCACCGGTCGGGCTCGAGCGGCGGGCACACGCCGCTCTCCGCGTCCGCAAGGATGAGCACGCGCTCGCAGGCCGAGGTGGGCTCCCCGCGGACGAGCGGAAACAGCGGGCGCATCCAGGCGTCCACCGGCCCCTTGGCCCAGGTGCCGCGCGCGATGCGCAGCTCGATCGCGGTGTGGTAGGCGACCTCGTGCCGGAAGAACGAGAAGCGGTGCGGCGGGAGCGTGTCCGGGTGCGGGAGCCGCGGCCCCGAGGGCCGCTCCGGAAGCTCCAGGCGCTGGCGCCGCAGCCGCAGCCCGAGCGCGCGCGCCACCTCGACGCCGCCTGCCGAAAGCGAAGCGCCGACCCGCTGCGCTTGCCGGCCGGCGCGCACCATCTCAGTCGAGATCTCCAGGGGAGCGATCGGGACTGGCCGCAGGAACTCGACCGTGACTCGCGCCAGCCGGAACTCCGCGGAGTCAGTCCCCGCGCGCTCGATGGCGCCCGCGAGCAGCGCGGCGGGCGGTCCTCCGTGCTGGTGATCGTTGCTCCAAGGTCCGCGGGTCAGCCCCGTCGCCACGAGCTGCCCGCCGTCGCGCACGAAGAAGGCGTCGTCCACCGCCGCACGGTAGCACCGAAACCCGGCTACTTGCCCGCCGAGTAGCCGGCGTCGCCGATGGCCTTGTCCAGCTGCTGGCGGGTGACCTGCTGGTCGTCGTAGGTCACGACGATGATCGTCCGGGCGTAGTCGGCCGAAGCGTTCGAGACGCCCTTGACGGCGCGGACCACCACCTCGGTCTTGTAGGCGTCTCCCTTGCTATGCCACCCCATGACCTTGATGGTCGCGGTCTTCTCGGCGGCGCGCACGGCCGGCGGCAGGAAGAGCGCCGCGGCGAGCGCCAGGGCGGTCCGAGTCCTCATGCCTGGATTATAACAACCGGGGGCGGTGCACCGTAAGCCGCGCCCGGCCTGCGGGGGCTAGAATCGGTGGATGGCGGCGGCGAAATTCATTGGGACGCCCTGCTCCGCAAGCCGTTCGAGGCGGGCGCGCTGTTCAGCGTCGTCCGCCGGCTGGCCGGGCCCCCGGCGGACAAGGCCTCCGGACCGGGATCCTGATCGCCCGGAACGTCAGGTGGAGTTGACAGCCGGCAGTCTCCACGCGACACCTCTTCCCGCATGCCCAGGCTCGAAACGGGGCTCCGGAAGGCCCGGCAGAAAAGCGGCTTCACGCAGGGTGAGCTGGCAGGCCGGGCGGGGATCAGCCGCCAGACGCTCAGCATCCTCGAGTCGGGACGCGGCCAGCCTTCCACCGTGGTGGCGCTGCGCCTCGCGCGCGTCCTGCGCTGCCGGGTCGAGGAGCTGTTCTGGCTGCGCGAGGAGGGCGGCGAGCTGCGCGCCGAGCTCGCGAGCGCCGGCGAGCGCCGGCGAGCGCCGTCGGCCCGCGCGCTGGTCGGCTCGGTGGCCGGAAGGTGGGTGGCGCATCCGCTCCGGCGCCACGATCCGCTCGGGCTGACCACCGCGGCCGATGCCCTGCTCTCGCGCGGGCCGCGCGGCGGGGAGCTGGCACGGCTCTCCGCGCTCCGCCCGCTGGAGGCGCTGCAGGCCAACGTGCTCGTGACCGGCTGCGATCCGGGGCTCTCCGTGCTGGCGGGCCGGGTCGAGGATCGCTGGCCCGGCCAGCGGCTCTGCTGGATCGGCGCCTCGAGCGACGCGGCGCTGGCGACCCTCGCGCGGGGCCACGCGCACGTCGCCGGCGCGCACCTGTTCGACGAGGAGACCGGCGAATACAACGTGCCCTTCGTCCGCCGGGCGTTTCGAGGCCGGCCGATGGTGGTCATCACCTTCGCGCACCTGGAGGAGGGATTCGCCGTCGCCCGGGGGAACCCGCTGCGCATCCGCAAGGCGGAGGACGTCGCGCGCAAGGACGTCCGGTTCGTCAACCGGGAGCAGGGCGCCGGTGCGCGCCATCTCTTCGATCGGCTGCTACGCAAGGCGCGGGTGCCCTCCTCCGCCGTGGCCGGATACGACCGGCTGCTGGGCGGCCACCTCGAGGTCGCGCAGGCAGTGGCCATGGGCGCCGCGGACGCCGGCGTGGTGGCGCGCAGCGCCGCCGTCGCGCACGGCCTCGATTTCGTCCCCCTCTCGGAGGAGCGGTTCGACCTCGTCTTCCCCAAGGAGTGGAGCGGCGACGCGCGCGCCGGGAGGATCGTCGAGACGCTCGAGGGACGCGCCTTCCGCCGCGAGCTGGGCGCCCTCCAAGGCTACGACACGCGCAGATCCGGGCAGCTGGTCTGCGAGCTCTAGGCTTCGGCCGTCGCGCGCGCTTGACACCCTGTCGCTTCCACGCGACAGATGGGAGGGGTCGAAAGGTCCGCTGCATGGGTCGGCTGCTCTGCACCTTCATCGCGCTGCTTTTGCTCGCGCCCGTTCGGCCGGCGCGCGCCGCCGGCCCGCGCGAGCTGGTGGTGTTCGCCGCCGCTTCGCTGCGCGAGGCGTTCACCGAGCTGGGCCGGAGGTTCGAGCGCGAGCACCCCGGGACCAGGGTCGCCTTCGCCTTCGCCGGCTCGCAGGAGCTGCGGACGCAGATCGAGCACGGCGCGCCCGCCGACGCCTTCGCTTCGGCCGACTGGCAGCACATGCAGGCGCTGGTCGCGGCCGGGCTCGCCTCCGCGCCGAGGACGTTCGCGCGCAACGAACCGGTCCTGGTGGTGCCGCGGGACAACCCCGCCGGGCTGCGGACGCTTTCGGATCTGCCCCGCGCGAAGCGGATCGTGGTGGGCGCGCCCGAGGTCCCCATCGGCGCCTACACCCTGCGCATCCTCGATGCGGCGTCCGCGCGGTACGGGGCCGGGTTCCGCGCCTCCGTGGAGGCGCGCGTCGTCTCCCGCGAGATGAACGTCCGCCAGGTGCTCTCGAAGGTGGCGCTCGGCGAGGCCGACGCGGCCATCGTGTACCGGACGGACGCGGACGCGGCCGGACGCGAGGTCGAGGTCATGCCCATTCCCGTGGAATTGAACGCCGTCGCGGAGTACCCGGTCGCCGTCCTGGAGCACGCCAGGGAGCCCGGGCTGGCGCGCGAGCTCGTCGACCTGCTGCTGTCCCCGGTCGGGCAGGAAACGCTGGCAGGGTTCGGCTTCCAGCCGAGGACCCGCGGGTGAGGTCCGGCCGCGCGAGCGCCTGGGGCGCGGCGCAGGCCGTCGCCTCGGCGGCCCTGGTGTCCTTCCTTCTCCTGCCGGTCGCCGCGCTGGTCTTCACTCTCCGCTGGGCCGACTTCGTCGGCGGGCTCCGCGACCCGCTCCTGGTGCCCGCGTTGCGCCTGTCGCTCCTGACCACGGGCACCAGCCTGGCGCTGGTGGTGGTGCTCGGCTCGCTGCTCGCCTGGCGCATCGCGCGCCACCCCGGCCGGGCGTCGCGCTGGATGGAGGCGATCACCCAGCTGCCGGCCGTGATTCCGCCCGCGGTCGCCGGAGTCGGTCTGTTGCTCGCATTCGGCCGCCGGGGCCTGCTCGGCGGCTGGCTGGCCGCGCACGGGATCGCGCTGGCGTTCACCACGCCGGCGGTGGTGATGGCCGAGGCGTTCGTCTCCGCCCCGTTCTTCGTGCAGGCGGCCATCGCCGCCTTCCGGCGCGTCGACGAGAACCTGCTCGTCGTCGCGCGCACCCTGGGCGCTTCGCCCTTCCGCGCCTTCCTCCGCGTCGGGCTGCCTCTGGCGGCCCCCGGGCTGGTGGCGGGCGCGGCGATGAGCTGGGCGCGCTCGCTGGGCGAATTCGGCGCCACGTTGCTGTTCGCCGGCAACCTGACCGGCCGGACACAGACGCTGCCGCTCGCGGTGTACACGGCGATGGAATCGGACCTGCGCGCGGCCCAGGCCCTGTCGCTGGTGATGGTCGCGGTCGCCTTCGCGCTCCTCTTCGTCCTGCGCCGCATGGCGCCGGGCGCGGCCCTGCCCGCCCCCGAGGTGCGCGGTGCTTGAGGCGCGCCTCGCCGGGCGCGTGGGACCGCTCGATCTGCGCATCGATCTGTCGCTCGACGGCGAGACGGTGCTGGTGGCAGGTCCCAACGGCTCTGGCAAGTCGAGCTTGCTGCGGCTGCTGCTCGGCGTCCTGCGGCCCGACGCGGGCCGCATCGCCCTGGACGGGTCCGTGCTGTTCGACGCGGAAGAGGGCATCGACGTGCCCGCCGAGGAGCGCGGGCTGGCGTACGTCCCGCAGGACTACGCCCTGTTCCCGCACATGGACGTGCTCGGCAACGCCACCTTCGGCCTCGCGGCGCTGGATCGGCGCGAGCGCGTCCGACGCGCCACCAGCTGGCTCGACCGCCTCGGCGCGGGAGATCTGGTGCGCAGGTTCCCGTCGGCGCTCTCGGGAGGGGAGCGCCAGCGCGTCGCGCTCGCGCGCGCCCTCGCCCGGACGCCGCGCGCGCTGCTCCTGGACGAGCCGTTCGCTTCGCTCGACCCGATCGCCCGCCGGCAGCTGCGCGCCTCCCTGACCGGCTGGCTGCGCGAGTGGCGGCTCCCCGCGCTGATCGTCTCGCACGACCCGGCGGATGCGGTGCTCGCCGACCGGATCGCCGTGCTCGAGCGCGGCCGCCTCGTCCAGCAGGGGACCCTGGAGGAGCTTCGCCGCGCGCCAGGTTCGGACTTCGTCGCCGGCCTGATCGAGGCGGCGCCTTTCCGTGCCGGCGCCGATTGAATCGTTCAGCGCTTCGGTCGGGGTGCGCCGGGCGATTCGCGCAGCCGGTGGCTGTCCTCCACCGAGAGGTCCAGCCCATAGACCTGTTTCAGCGCCTCGATCTTCGCTCGCGTCTCCTGCGAGAAGGGCGCCTTCCCCGCGAACGCGTGGAGGACGATGCCCTCCAGCAGATCGCCGAGGGACAAGCTACCGACCGTCGGTCAAGGCTCCTGGGCCAGCGTGAGTCGGGGTGGGCGCGGGTGGCAGCGGCACCCCTCCCGCCTCCTCTGCGTTCACATTGCCAAGCAGCCAGGGGCTCCCCAGATTGTCCGAATGGCCGTCGTGCTGCTCGTCGAGGACAACGCGGACACCCGGGGGATGTACGCGACCTTCTTCGGTTCGGAGGGGTTCCGCGTGCTCGAGGCCGGAGACGGGCTGCAGGCGCTGAGCCAGCTCGCCGGCGAGAAACCGGACGTGATGCTCCTCGATCTCGGGCTGCCCAGGCTCAACGGCGTTCAGCTGCTCCGCTTCATCCGGCAGCAGCCGCGCCTCGCCGACCTTCCGGTGGTGGTCGTTTCGGGCCAGCTCGACCTGCTCAACGCCGCCGGCGAGATCGCCGCCGACGTGGTGTGCCCGAAGCCCTGCGAACCCCAGGAGCTGATGCGCGTCGTCCGCGCCGTGCTCGATCGGAAAGGGGCCCACTGAGCGCAGGACGGACGTTGTAGGATGCGGCCATGGCCATCGAACCCGGCAGCGCGGATCTGCAGCGGTTCGGCGAGGGCGGCGGCGGACCGCTGGTGATGGTGCAGCTGCTGCGTTTCGCGGACGGAGGGCGGGATCGCTACCTGCAATACTCCGCCGCGGCGCAGCGGGTCCTGGCCAAGGTCGGCGCGCAGGTGCTGTACGGCGGGGAATGCACCGAGCCGCTGCTCGCCACGGCCGGCAACTGGGACGCGGTGGTGTTGGTTCGGTATCCCAGCCGGGCGGCGTACCTGGAGATGCTCGCGCACCCGGACTACCAGGAGATCGCCCCGCTCCGCCGCGCCGCGCTGCGCGAAGCCCTGCTGCTCCCGATGAACGACTGGCCGGCCCGGTAGCGCGTAACGTGGCGCGGCCAGGTGAGACTATCGGGTTCGTGCAGCCCGTTCAGGTGGTGTTCAGGGCCGGAGCCGAGGGTGATTGGCGCATCGAGCGCATTGCACCGGTGCGCGGCGAGGGCCTCTCCGTGGCCGCGCGCCTCGCTCGTATCGAGGGAGCGCGGGCCATAGCCGCCGCGGCCTGGGCGCTGCGCGGAACCACCAGCAACGAGCGGTACGTGACCCGCGCGGAGAAAGAAGCGCTGCGCGCGGCGCAGCCGCCCCTCGGGCGGCCGGACAGCACGCGCGCGGCCCTGATCCCGGTGCGCAAGTCTGCCGCCTGGTGGGACCTGGCGCAGGACGAGCGGCGCCGCATCCTCGAAGAGCGCTCGCGGCACGTGTCGATCGGGCTGCGTTACCTGCCAGCGGTGGCGCGCAGGCTCTACCATTGCCGCGATCTAGGCGAGCCCTTCGACTTCCTCACCTGGTTCGAGTACGCCGAGGCCGACGCGGAGCGCTTCGAGGAGCTCGTCGGCGAGCTGCGCCGCTCGCCGGAGTGGGAGTATGTCGAGCGCGAGGTCGACGTCCGGCTCGCCCGGTGAGCACCGTATAACGCAAGTTCGACCATGGCGGACTTGCGGGCGTAACCCTTTCCCAAGGAGAACGCCCGATGAAGCGCATCTTCCCTCTTCTCTTCCTCGCCGGTGCCGCGTGCGGCACGGCCAACGAGTCCGACCACTCGCAACAGGATGGCCGCAATTTCTCGAGCGGATCCGGCCGCACGCTCTTCGTCCAGAGCGCGCACGAGCACGCGGACGGCACCGTCACCCTGCCCCTGTACCGCGGCACGAGCCGCGGGCGGACCATCTGGTACATCCTGCTCGACTCGTCCAGCGGCGACGACGCGCAGGCCAGGGGCATCAACCGCTCACAGAAGCTGACAAACGCGCGCGGCAGCACCGCGGTCCAGAAGGTCGGCATCCAGAACGGCTTGGTCGACTTTCCCGCCTCGGTGAATTTCGCGTTCGGCACGAGGGCCATCGTCGCGGGGCCGAACGGCTTTCCGCCGCTCGTGGCGAGCTTCTCCGCCAAGGGCGAGGACGGCTACAGCCCTCTCATCCAGCTCCCCGACGGGACCATCGAGAACGCGCCGCAGGTGGCCAACGACACCGGCCGCGCTCCCAAGGTGACCGCCATCGACTTCGCAGCGCTCACCGTCACTCTGGAGGAGACGCCCGGGTTCCAGGGCGGCAAGGCGGTCAGGTACCTCTCCACCGATGCCTCGCTCGACGTCGCCGCGGCCCTCGAGAACGTGACCTTCGCTCCGGCGCTCAACGGCGCGCCGACCCTCGGAAATGACGGCACCGACTCCCCGCGCACGAGCCTGGCCGCCTTCGTCAACGGCCAGACCGGTACCGCGAACCCGCAGCGCCAAGGGCTCAACTCCGCCATCCTCGACGGTCTCTCGCCCCTCAACGTCCTGCGCTGGAACCCCAGCCAGGGCCGCTACAGCCCGCTCTGGGACGTGCACCTGGCCGCCTGGACGCCAGCGGCGGTCGCGGCGAGACAGAACGTCCGGCAGGAAGACTTCGGCGACATCCTGGGACTCGCGAGCCACGGCCAGGTCACGGCGCCGGACGGCAGCCGCTTCGCTGCCTCCGGCTTCATCGTCAACTGCCCGATCATCAGCTCCGAATAAGAAGATCCGTAACGAAACGCGCTCCCGCCGTACTCCGGCAAGGAGCGCGTTTTTTTTGAAAGGAGGGATGCCGTGGCGGGGAACTCGTTCGACGTGATCGTCATCGGGTCGGGAGCAGGCGGCGGGACGCTGGTGCACCGGCTGGCTCCCTCCGGCAAGCGCATCCTCCTCCTGGAGCGCGGCGGGTACGTCGCGCGCGAGAAGGACAACTGGGACTCGCGAGCGGTCAACCTGGAAGGCAAGTACCAGACCAAGGAGGTCTGGAAGGACCGCGCCGGGAACGATCTGCACCCGCACACGAACTACGCCGTGGGCGGGAACACCAAGTTCTACGGAGCGGCGCTCTTCCGGCTGCGCAAGGAAGACTTCGGCGAGCTGAGGCACCACGGCGGCGTCTCTCCCGCCTGGCCGATCCCGTACGACGAGTTGGAGCCTTACTACACGCGCGCCGAGCGCATGTACCACGTGCACGGCGAGCGCGGAGAGGATCCCACCGAGCCGCCCGCCAGCGCGCCCTACCCGCACCCGGCGGTCAGCCACGAGCCGCGCCTGCAACACCTCCACGAGGACTTCGCCCGGAGCGGCCTCCGGCCGTTCCACACCCCCCTCGGCATCCTGCTCGACGAATCGCGGCCCCAGTCGAGCCGCTGCATCCGCTGCAACACCTGCGACGGCTATCCCTGCCTGGTGCGGGCGAAGGCCGATGCGCAAGTGCTCGCGGTGGACCCCGCCCTCGAGTACCCGAACGTCACCCTCCTCACCGGCGCGTACGTGGAGCGGCTGGAGACGAGCGCGTCAGGGCGCGAGGTGACCAAGGTGGTCGTCCAACGCGGCGGCGCGCGCGAGGAGTACAAGGGCGGAATCGTCGTGGTCTCCTGTGGCGCGATCAATTCCGCGGCGCTCCTCCTCCGCTCGGGGAACGACCGGCATCCGGAAGGGTTGGCGAACGGATCAGGAGTGGTCGGCCGCCACTACATGGGGCATGTGAACTCGGTCCTGATGGCGGTCTCCGATTTCTACTTCGGGGACGCCGGGTTCCCCTACCCGATGGGTCACATCTCCTTCGTCGGCAAGCTCGACGGGGTCACGCTGAGCGCGGGGGCGCCGGCGATCGCTCCCGGCTTCACTCTCGACCTGATGGCCCGGCACTCGCTCGACTTCTGGCTCACTTCCGAGGACCTGCCCGATCCGGAGAACCGCGTCACCCTGAACGGCCAGGGCAACATCGTCCTCTCGTACCGGCCCAACAACGAGGAGGGGCACCGGCAGCTCATCGGCCGGCTCAAGGCGGCCATGAACGAGCAGCGCGCCTGCCCGATGCACGGACACCAGTGCCACCAGGGGCTGTTCGCGCGCAACCTGTACCTCAAGGAGCGAATCCCCCTGGCCGGCGTCGCGCACCAGAACGGGACCATCCGGTTCGGCAACGATCCGCGGACCTCAGCGCTGGACCGGAACTGCAAGGCGCACCAGCTGGACAACCTGTACGTAGTCGACGCGGGCTTCTTTCCCTCGTCCGGCGCGGTGAACCCAGCGCTGACCGTCATGGCCAATGCGCTCCGCATCGGCGACCATTTGATGGATCGGCTGGACCGTGCAAGATCCGTGGACGCATGATCCCGGTCCCGGGCGAGCTTAGCTGCAAGGAGATTGTCGAGCTGTTGAACGACTATCTCGAGGCCCGCCTTTCGCCGGCCGAGCTCTCCGACATCGAGCGGCACCTGGCCTACTGCGACGGTTGCGACGAATTCTTGAGACAACTGCGGCAGCTCGGGGCGGCGACGAGGCGGCTGCGGGAGGAGGACCTCCCGGAGAAGACCCGGGACGCGCTGCTGGAGGCATTTCGCAAATGGAAGCGCGAGTGAGAATGAAGTGATCGCCTACAAGTTCCTGGCCCGGGGAGCCGTCTCGCCGTTCTCGGGAGCGGCGTGGCCGGCGCCTTCCGGGACCATGCCGGGCGCGTGGCTGGCCGCCTCGCCCGGTCCGGGGCCTGAGCTCTGGATCCACGGCTGCCGTCCTTCCGACCTTCCGTACTGGGTCGACGTCGAGCTCTGGCGCGTCGAGCTGTCCGATCCGGTCCGGCCGGTCCTTCGCGAGGTCCAGGCGGAGCGCGGCCGGCTGCTGGAGCGGATCGAAGGGTGGGCGCTGGAATCCAGGCGTGAGTTCACGCTCCAGTGCGCCCTGCGGACGGCCAGCTTCGCCGCGGAGGCCCTCCGGCAGGACGGGCGTGACTCGGAGGCACGCGCGCTCTCTTCCTGTGAGACGCTCGACGACTTCGCCGCGGCCGCGAAAACGCTGGGTCAGAAGCCGCTGCCTGATCGGTGCCACCATCTCCTCGGCTACTGCGGCGACGCGGCCTTCTGGAGCCGGATAGGGGAGGCGCGCTGCGTCCCGTATATCGCCTCCATCGCCGCCGCCGACCTCCGCAGGGACCCGGCCGCGATGGAGGAGGAGCGGGCCTGGCAGGCGCGCTGGCTCTGCGGCAGGCTCGGCATCGCCCCGCTCTAGCCGAACAGGCAATCGAGGAAGGTGGTGGGGCGGCGCAGGACCATCGCCACGCAGCAGCGCAGCCACGCGCGCGGCCCGAACTCGCGCAGGATCGTCGCGCCGTTGAGCAGCACGTCCCTGCTGGTGATGGTCCCACGGATCGCCATCGGCCTCTCTCCATCCACAAGAGAGAGTCGGCCGGCGAGCCCGGAACGTTACGGGCGAGACCCGCTGTAACGCGGCGGCTTCACGCGGAACCTCCCTCTCGAACCGTGAAGCAGGAGGGCCTGCCATGCAGACGCCGTCGCGAGTCCGCGCTCGCCAGCAGAAGCTCGCGCGCATCCAGCTCGTCGCGCGCGTCCAGGTCGCCTACGAGCAGCTCCGCGATCTCGCCTGGCGCGCCGGCGCGCAAGCGGCGAGCAATCCGGCGGTCCAGGCGGCGCGCAGGCATCTCGCCGCCCTGAACCTGTCGCTTGCGCTGCTCACGCTGCAAGCGGAGTGATCGTTGCCGCCGCTGCGCTTGGCCCCTCCTGTCCTGGCCGCGCACTGGCGTCCAGTTCAACCGGTTGAACCAAATCCCGACTCCGGAACTCCGGATGGGCGCACGATCAGTTTGAGGCCGCCCGGGCACACCGATCCGGGTCGCGCCTGCCTTGGTGGGCGTAGCGGAAGCCGTTGCGACGGCCTCGTGCGACCGCTTGATGGGTGACCCGGTGCGCGCGCCGGATGGCATCGTA
>WNGG01000524.1_pt1 | contig 42154 bp, 42 predicted proteins | sample 5400661 | NCBI WGS metagenome assembly WNGG01 (sample SAMN13153372, study PRJNA577476) | soil metagenome | isolation source: 100 cm soil or saprolite under Garry oak tree replicate 1 | place: USA:California | collected 2016-06-15 | reverse complement strand
TGACGGTCTTGATGGCGGCCGCGGCCTCGGCCAGCGCCCGCGTGGTCGCCTCGTCGTGCTTGTCGACCCCATAGATCCGCGTCAACGCATCACGAACCTGGTTGACGGAGTTGCTCTTCAGGATGTGGATGGGCAGGCCCCGGCTCTCGGCCTGGCGCAGGCTGTCCGGCCGCCGGCGATAGTGATTCTTGAGAGTGAGCACGGCGCCGGCCCCGTCGAGGTTGCCGAGCACCTTCACCGGCAGCTCGAGGTCCTTGATCGATTGCTCCACGTGGTGGCGGCTGACGCCGTAGGGAAAGATGCCGAGCGGCCGGCTGGACGTGGCTGCTGCGACGGGCGACTCGGGAGTGACCGGTGCCGGCGCGTCCACGTTCGAGATGACCCTGCCATCGCGTGTGCGCAGCCGGACGAGCAGGTCGTTCAGCGTCGGGTTGACGAGAAGGTTCTCCAGCGTCTGGCCATGCGCAGTCGCGATTAGCTGCACGCCCCGCTCGGCAATGGTGCGGGCAGCGGCGGCCTCGAGCTCAGTGCCGATCTCGTCGATGACGATCACCTCAGGCATGTGGTTCTCGACAGCCTCGATCATCACCGCGTGCTGCAGGAGAGGTGTCCTCACCTGCATGCGGCGCGCGCGCCCGATCCCTGGATGCGGGATGTCGCCGTCGCCTCCGATCTCGTTCGAGGTGTCGACGATGACCACGCGCTTGCGAAGCTCGTCGGCAAGAAGCCGCGCGCATTCGCGCAGCATCGTCGTCTTGCCGATGCCGGGCCGGCCGAGCAGGAGGATGCTCTGGCCGCTGATGACGATGTCGCGAATGATCTCGCCGGTGCCGGTGACGGCTCGCCCGACCCGCATCGTGAGCCCGGTGATCCGGCTCGACCGGTTGCGAATCGCCGACACGCGATGGAGCGTGCGCTCGATGCCGGCGCGGTTGTCGTCCCCGAATTGACCCACGTTGTTGGCCACGTGATCGAGGTCCGACGTCGAGACCGGGCGGTCCGCCAGCAGGACCTCGCGGCCGGGCACGCGCGCCTCGGGCTCGCGCCCGAGGTCGAGCACGATCTCCAGCAGCTCGCCCGGATCGATCCGGTCGTGAAGGGCGCGGGCGAGGTCGGGTGGCAGCGCGCGGGCCAGCAGTTCGACCTCTTCGTCCCAGCTCGCGCCTCGCGGCGACGACGTCTCCGGCCGGCTCATCCGAAAGAGGGCACCAGTCCTTTTTCCTGCACCGGCACCCGCACGGCCAGTTCCTTGACCAGGAGGAGCTGCGTCAATAGCACGCTGAACCCACGCCCGCGGAGGGCGTCGATCATGTGCGCATCATAGTGGCGGAGGCTCGACCAGGCCGGCGTGTCGGAGTCGCCGAGGATAGAGAGTCCCAGGTCGGCCAGCTCGTCCGGCAGCGGCGCCTCAGGCAGGGCCATGAAGCTGAGCGTGTTGGGCCGCGCCCCAGAGCTGCGCTCCGCCGTCACCCAGCCCACAATCTCGCCGCGGTCGACGACCACCTCCTCGCGGTTGGAGCCTCGCGCCGCCAGCCGGCCGGTCCAGTCGCCGTGAAGCGCCCTCCACTCGCGGTAGGTCGGGGCCTCCAGCTGTGAAACGCCCTGGGGGGTGATCTTTCGGTAGAGCTGATAGAGGCCTCGGCGGTCGCCGCGGCGCAGCGGGCGGGTGCCCTCGGGTGTGAGCGCCACCCGCTTGCTCGGCTTTTCCGCGTACACCACGACCTCGGTCGCGTACTGGCGGAAGCCTCGGAGCCGGAAGACAGGCAGGAGCGGGTCGCGGTCGGGAACACGAACGAACAGCCTGATCGCGCCACGCTCCAGCGCCTGCTGGCTCAGATGCTCGACGAGCGCCACGGCCACATCCTCGGAGGCCGCAGTGTCGGCGACCTGCACGTTGAGCACCTGCAGGACCCTGGCCCGAGGGAGATCAAATCCGAGCGGCTGGCCCGACGCCTGGATGAAGCCCACGACCTTGCCGTTTTCCTCGGCAACGTAGATGAGCGTCTCCTGCGACAGGGGCAGCAGCGCCGAAAGCGTCGAGCTCAACAGCGACCAGAGTCGTGCCGCCGGGGGCGTGGGGTCGGTCAGTCGGGTGGCGGCCGACCGATGCAGCTCCTCGATCTGGGCGAGGTCGAGAAGCCCGGCCGCTCTCAGCTTCATCTAGTGCCCCGTCCCTTCCCCTGCCATGCGGACGAACTCCTGGTGCAGGCGCCGATCGTTGGTGAGCTCGGGGTGGAAGCACAGCGCGAGGATGCGGCCCTGGCGCACCGCGACCGGCCTTCCATCGTGGGTCGCGACCACCTCAGAGCTGCCCACGGATTCCACGAGCGGCGAACGGATGAACACGCCCGGGAAGCTCTTGCCGTTCATGCCGGTGATGTCGAGCGCAGCTTCGAAGCTGTCGACCTGCCGCCCGTAGCCATTGCGCCGAACCGCGATGTCCAGAAGGCCCATGCCGCGCTGATCAGCCATCCCGTCAGTGATGTCGCGTGCGAGGACGATCATGCCGGCGCACGTAGCCAGCGTCGGCAGGCCTTCGGCGATCGCCTTGCGCAGCGGTTCAAGCAGCCCGACGCGCTCCATCAACATCGTCATGGTCGTGCTCTCACCGCCCGGAAGCACGATGCCGTCGAGACCCTCGAGGTCTTCACGCGTGCGCACGATCCTCGTCCGGGCGCCGCAGGCTTCCAGCGCCTTGATGTGCTCGATGAACGCACCCTGCATGGCGAGGACCCCGATGAGCGGAGCCGTCCGCTGGGGTCCCCGTGACGAAGTCACGGGAGTGCGACTACCAGCCTCTGCCAGCTAGAAGCTCATCCTTCGGGATGGATGGGATCTCGAGCCCGGGCATCGCCTTCCCCAGCCCCGCGGAAACCTCGGCCAGGACGTCCGGCTTGTCGAAGAAGGTGGTGGCGGCCACGATCGCCCTGGCACGCTTCAAGGGGTCCTCTGACTTGAAGATGCCGGAACCGACGAAGACGCCGTCGACACCGAGCTGCATCATCAGCGCCGCGTCCGCGGGTGTGGCCAGGCCACCGGCGGCGAAGTTCACGACGGGAAGGCGGCCGAGACGCTGGCACTCCGCGAGCAGGTCGACCGGCGCGCCGATCTCCTTGGCCTCGTGAACGAGCTCTGCGTGGCTCATGCCGTGAAGCTTGCGGATGCCAGCGGTGACGGCACGCGCGTGCCGGACCGCTTCCACCACGTTGCCGGTGCCGGCCTCGCCCTTGGTCCGGATCATCGCCGCCCCCTCAGCGATGCGTCGCAGCGCCTCGCCGAGGCCCCTGCACCCGCAGACGAAGGGAACTTTGAACGGGTGCTTGTCGATGTGGTTTTCCTCGTCGGCAGGCGTCAGAACCTCCGACTCGTCGATGTAGTCGATCCCCAGCTCCTGGAGGATCTGCGCCTCGACGAAGTGGCCGATGCGGCATTTCGCCATCACGGGGATGGTGACCGCCTCCATGATCGAGCGGATCAGGGTCGGATCGGACATGCGGGCCACGCCGCCTTCCTTGCGGATGTCGGCGGGGACGCGCTCGAGCGCCATCACTGCGCAGGCGCCCGCGTCCTGGGCGATCCTGGCGTGCTCGGGCGTGACCACGTCCATGATCACACCGCCCTTCAGCATCTGTGCGAGACCGGTCTTGACCTTGAAGGAGCCCTTCACCGCCCGCTGCCCATCACGCGATCCGTTGCCTTCGGCCATCGACAAAATTCTACGCCGAGGGTTTGTCGGCTCCAGGCTCTTGCTCTTTGCGTCGATTCCGCACTTTTGGCGCCAAACGCGCGCTTTCGAGCGTTGGATTCCGCACTTTTGGCGCCAAACGCGCGTTTACGGCCCTCCCCTTGAGGGTCGACCGGCTAAAGCCGCTCTAGAACCAGCGTCCTCTTGCTCGCGTACTCGTCGTCGGAAAGGAGCCCGTCACGGTGCAGGCGCGTGAGCATGTCCATCTCCTCGAGCACGTCCAGGAGCGGCGCCATGGTCCGGCGGGCAAGGTAGGCCTCGGAGGCGGCGCCGGCGTCCTCACCCCGCGCGTCGAACTCGCGGATGAAGAACAGCGCCTTGACCGCCGAGAAAGGGATGCCGAGCTTGCGGATCGGGCTGTCGCTCTGCTCCGCATGGAGGTGCAGGACGACGCCGTAGCGGTGTCGCTCCAGGGTGCCGTCCAGGTGCCCGCGGAGAACCTCGCCGTCCAGGAAGCGGATGGCCACCTTCCGGGTGGGGGTCTCGGACGCCAGGTTGGGGTCCTTGGCCAGCTCGACCCACTTCACGGCGGTGAGAGGGATCCAGGCCGTCTCGTTGTTCTCGAGGCCGTCGGCGTCGTCGACCTCGACCAGGAAGTCGGGCTCGTCGAAATCGAGATCCCGAGCCAGCCCCTCGATGGTCTCGTCGTCGAAAAACCGAACGACTATCTTGGCCATTCCACTACCTACTGTACTAACCCTCATCTGGTTGGAGTCCTGCGAATCGCCCGCCGCCCGATCCGCCGGGAACACCGGGCGCAGGTGGCCAGGTGCCTCCGAACGGCTTCCGCCTTGGCTCGCCGAAGCTTGCCGGCGAGATACGGGGCCAGCAATGGGGCCACCTCCTCATGGGTCAGCTCCGAGGCGCCCTCGGTGGCGATGAACTCCTCTTTGAAGCGCAGACGGGCGCGGTAGAGAAGGGTCTCGACGGCGCTCTCCGACATCTTGAGCGTGCGCGCGATCTGCCTGTAGCTCAGATCCTGCAGCTCTCGGAGCGTGAGTACCAGACGATATTTCTCGGGCAGCCGCTGCGCCACCTGCCACACCTGCCGGCGCAGCTCATTTGATTCCTGCACGTCTACAGGGTCGAAGCTGCGGGAGGTGGAGGGCAGGCTCGCCAGACGGTCATCGTCATCCTCTTCGGATCCCTCGACCCGCAGGTCTCTCTGGCGCCTGCGAAGCTCGTCGTAGCAGAGGTTGCGGGCAACCGTGTGAACCCAGCCGCCGAAGTTGAACGAGTCATCGACGCGATCCATCATCCTCAGCGCCTTCATGAAGGTCTCCTGCGCGATGTCCTCGGCCAGCAGCGCGTCGCCGAGCTTGCGCCGAACGAGGCGGTAGATGGAGGCGACGTAGCGGCGGTGCAGCTCCTCGAACGCGTGCACGTCACCGCTGCGATACGCCCTGACGAGCTCGACGTCGGAGGGCTCGATGCCCACTTTCGCAGTGGATTCCGGCTCGTCGCTCACAACAACTCTCTGACGGCGTTTGCTGCGGCCTGGGTCAAGGCTGGCGCGGCGTCTCGCATTAGGTCCTGCAGATTGTGCCCTTCTGGCTCCGCATCGCGAGCGAGCGTCACCACCGCGCTCACCCCCATCCCTGCCAGCTCCTCCCAGCCCGGGCCCTTGCTGCCGGCCAGGAGCAGGGTCGGCACCCCGGCAGCCTTGGCTCTTCGTGCGACCTCGCCAGGAGCCTTTCCGAAGGCGGTCTGACCGTCGGCACGGCCCTCACCGGTGATGACCAGGCGGGCTCCCGATACAGCACGATCGAAGCCGCTCGCCTCGACGACCAGCGGTGCGCCCGGCACCAGGCTGGCGCCCAGGAAGGCGAGCAGCCCGGCACCCGCGCCACCAGCCGCGCCCGCGCCTGGCACGTCGGCCACCCGCTGGCCGAGGTCCCTTTCGATGACAGCCGCGAAATGCGCCAGAGCTTCATCCAGCTCGCGCACCGCCTCCTCGTCCGCTCCCTTCTGCGGTCCGTAAACGTGGCTCGCACCCTGCGGACCGGTCAGGGGATTGGTGACGTCGCACGCAACCATGACCTTCACTGATTGCCAACCGCTGTCGAAGCCCGATGGGTCGATCCGTTCGAGCCGGGCCAGCGCCGCGCCCCCGCGCGGCAGGTCTCGGCCGGCGCGGTCCAGCAGTCGGTAGCCGAGCGCCTGGGCCATGCCGGCTCCTCCGTCGTTGGTCGCGGAGCCTCCGATGCCGGCGATGATCTCCTGGACTCTGGCCTTCCGAACCGCATCCAGCAGCCGGCCGAAGCCGAAAGTGGAGGCCCGCCGGGGGTCGCGCTTGCCGGGTGGGACGAGCGCCAGCCCGCTCGCGGACGCCAGCTCGACCACCCCGGTGCGACCGCCTTGGATGAGCCCGTAAGTGGCCTGCACCGGTTCGCCGAGCGGGCCCTCGACCTCGACCGAGCCATGCGCACCGCGGTGTGCGGAGACGAGCGCTTCAACCGTGCCGTCGCCGCCGTCGGCGACCGGGATCTCGATGATCTCCGCATCAGGAAACGCCTGCCGCACGCCGCGCGCAATCGCTGCTGCCGCCTCCATGGCTGACAGCGTGCCTTTGAAAGCGTTCGGGGCGACCACGATTCGCATTCGCCGCGCCACACTACGCTGACGCGCCCGTCAGTAGACCGGTATCGTCCAGTCCTTGTATTTCGCCGACTCACCGCGAACGGCGCCGAAGTAGATGTTCTGCAGCTCCTGGGTGAATTCGCCGACCCGGCCGCTGCCGACCATCCTGCGATCGACCTCGATCACAGGCGAGATCTGCGCGCCCGTGCCGCACAGCAGCAGCTCATCACACGTATACAGCTCCGTGCGATCGATGCTCCGCTCGACCACGGGCAGTCCAAGCTCGTCCTTGATGACATCGATCAAGAGCGTGCGTGTGACCCCTTCGAGAATGTCGTCCGTCACCGGCGGCGTCACGAACGTCCTGTCCTTGAGCATGAAGATGTTCTCGGCCGATCCTTCTGAGACATGCCCGTCGATGGTGAGCACGATCGCTTCGTCGAAACCACTCTCGACGGCCTCGGACTTGGCCAGGGCGGCCTGCGCATACGAGCCCGTGATCTTGGCTCGAGCGGGCAGGGACTGATCCGGCAGGCGGCGCCACGAGCTGACCATGCAGCGGATGCCGTCGTCGATCTCCACGTAATTTCCGAACGGGATCGCGTAGATGAAGAAGCTGTGCTCGAGGTTGTGCAGGCGCACGCCGATGTCCTCGCTCGACGCATAAAGGAGCGGGCGCACGTAGACGTCGGACTTGAACTGGTTGCGCCGCAGGAGGTCGATCGTCAGGTTGACAAGCTCCTCAGTGGAGTGGGGAACGGTCATCTGCATCACGTTGGCGGACCGCCGAAGGCGCTCGTAGTGGGCCGGAGCCTGCAGCAGATAGAGCTGTTCTTGCTTGGCGTTCCAGTAGGCGCGGATGCCCTCGAAGCAGCCCGTCCCGTAATGCAGGGCGTGCGTCATCAGGCCGACCTTGGTGTCGTGATATCGCCCGAACTCACCGTTGTAGAAGACCCACGTGTTCGGATGAGCCGCGGCCTTCTTGGTCACCGACTTCGCTCTCGCTTCCACACCCATCTCTGCCTAGTGTAATCGCGCCCGTTTACATACCTGCACAGCCTGCCCGGCTTCTGAAAGAATCCCGTTGTGACTCTCTATGGCTTCATCGCGGACCTACGGCGGCAGTACCCGACTCCCGCCGCGACCCAGACGCTCGACATGGTCCTCGCCGAGCTGGGACGGACACGCGACAACCTGAAGGACGCGGTGGCCAACCTCAGCTCGAAGTCGCTGCCTCCCGGTGGAAAGCCGGTGCTCGACGAGCTCGTGAAGCGTGCTCGCGAGGACGGCGTCTACGACCTCGACTATGGCCCCGACCCCTACGACAGGCCGCCGGTTGAACCGCTCGACGAAGGAAGCGCAGGCATCGGAGCACTGCTCGCCATCAGCTCCTTCATCGGCGTCGCACTCGCAGCCTGGGCGGTGTACCTCGGCGTGGACGCGATCCTCCGCACCAGTGGCTGAGTACTCGTTCGACGTGGTCTCCGAGTTCGATTCCGCAGAGCTGACCAACGCTCTCGACCAGGCCCGCCGCGAAGTCGGCACGCGTTTCGACTTCAAGGACACTCAAACAGTGTTCGACCTTCGCGACAAGGCGATCCTCATCGAATCCGCCAGCGAGGACCGCGCCAAAGCCGCGCTGCAGGTGCTGCGCGAGAAGGCCGCGCGCCGCCAGCTGTCGCCCAAGCTGTTCAAGGCGGGAGACCCGAAGACGGTCGGCAAGGGTCGTGGCCAGCTCGAAGTGCTGCTGAACGCAGGCATCACAGACGACATCGCGCGGGACTTGCGCAAGCGGATCCAGAACCTCACGGCGAAGGTCCAGGTACGGATACAGGGCGACCAGCTGCGCGTGGTCAGCAAGGACAAGGACGCGCTGCAGCTCGTGATCAAAACCTTGCGCGCGGCGGAGGACATCACCGTGCCGCTGCAGTTCACCAACTACCGATAACTCTCTAGCCTGCAGGTTGCTGCTGGCAACATAGTGGGGTGCTGGTCATCCCGGCGATCGACATCATGGACGGCCACTGCGTCCGCCTCGTCCAGGGAGACTTCGAGCGGCGCACCGTGTACTCGGACGACCCCGCCACAATCGCCGTCGACTTTGCGCGGGCGGGCGCCGAGCGACTCCACGTGGTAGACCTCGACGCGGCGCGGGGGGAGCACGACAACCGCGGGGTGGTGGAAGACATCCTCGAAGCAAGCAGTCTCAGCGTCCAGGTGGCCGGCGGCGTCCGCAGCGCGGCTCAGGTGAAGGCCTGGCTGGAGGCCGGGGCCACCAACGTCGTGATGGGCACGGCAGCCGTGCGCGAGCCCGAGCTGCTGGCCGAGTGCGCCGAGGCCCATCCACGCGGCGTGATGGTCGCCCTCGATGTTCGGGACGGGAAACCAGCGGTCGCCGGCTGGACCCAGATCGAGTCGCTCGACATCGCCGCCCTTATCGCGCGCTGGGACCTCCTTCCCCTTGCTGGTTTGATCCTCACCTGCACGGAGCGCGACGGCACGCTGGCCGGTCCGGATCTGGACACCCTCACGCACGTGCGATCGCTGACGCGCCTGCCTGTTCAGTACTCGGGCGGGATCGCGACCCTCGCCGACATTCGCAGGGTCCGCGAGGCGGAGGCATCGGGCGTGATTCTCGGACGCTCCCTCTACGAGGGCAAGCTTTCGCTGGAGGAAGCGCTGACCCTGTGAGGCGCGCGGCCCTGGCCCTGGCGGTGCTGGTGGCCGCCCTGGGTTGGGCGGTGGCCTGCGGCGGTCGCGAGGCGGCCGATGACCAGGGCTTTCACCAGGACGTGATCGACGGCCACGGCGGCGCGGAGGTCACGTTCGACGCACTGGTGCTCGACAACCCGGTCGAGGCAGGTGGCCACGAGCGATTCGTGGTGAGGGCGTCGACCGGCGAGCGGCTGGAGGTGGACCACAACACGACGCTCGCCCGTTACGTTCCGGTCCACTCCGACACGGCCGTCGTGATTCATGGCCGGCTCTACATCGATCCCGGACCCCGGCTCGGCGTGCACTGCACGCACGCCGCCACCTCGAGCGGCTGCCCGAACCCCGGGTGGATCATGTTTGCAGGCAGCTATTACGAATGAGCAGGAGGAAGAAGCCGCCGCGGGGATTTCGCGCTTTTGGCGCCAAACACGCGGAATTCGGAGCCCAAAGCGCACTTTTGGCGCCAAACGCGCGGAATCGGACTAATTTTCCGGGGAACTGGGGAGGCCTATGGCTACGGTTTTCTAGCCACCAGCCACGTTGCCGCCTGAGCGACAGGGCGAACCACGATCTCGTCGATGTCCACGTGCGGCGGCCGGGTGACCGCGAAGACGATGCAGTCGGCGATGTCCGCGGCCACCAGCGGCTTCACGCCCTGGTAGACGGCTTTGGCCGCCTTCCGGTCGCCGCCGAACCGCACGACGCTGAACTCGGTCTCCACCATCCCGGGCTGGATCTCGGTAACCCGTATCGGCTCGCCGTTCAGCTCGAGGCGAAGCGTCCGGGAGATCGCCCGCACCGCGTGCTTGCTGGCTGTGTAGCCGGCGCCGCCGCGGTAGGTCTCGAACCCGGCGATGGATCCCAGGTTGACGATGTGGCCGTGCCCAGCCTTGCGCAGCAGAGGCAGGCACGCGCGCGTGACCCGCATCAGCCCGAGAACGTCGACCTCCCACATCTGGATCCAATCCTCGTCCTTGGCTTCGCCGATGGGCGTCAGCCCACGCGCGAGGCCCGCGTTGTTGACCAGCACGTCGATGTGGCCGAACCGCTTGGCTGTCTCAGCCGCGAAGGCTTCGATGCTCTCGAGGTTCGTGACATCGAGGGGCAGGGCCACGCCCGACTCGCCGACGACGCGCCGCACCCGGTCCAGACGCCGAGCACCGGCAACAATTCGATAGCCCACACGGCCCAGCGCCAGCACCGTCGCGGCTCCGATTCCGGACGAGGCGCCAGTGACAACGGCGACCGGCCCTGACCTGCTCGCCACAATCCCTTCTATCTGGTGAACGATTCCCCCGGCGGCCTCAAACTGTAACCTAGGAACGATGCTGGATCTCGTGGCCGGGTTTGTGGCGGGGTTGCTGGTCGTCGCCGGAATCCTCGTCATGATCGGCCCGAGCGCAAAGACCATCATTCGGCGGCTCCGATCCCTCCGCAGACCGACCCCATCCCTCTCGGTGTTCCAACCATCACGGCCGCGCGAGGTCGTCCCGCCCGGTCTGAATCCAAAGACCCAGCGCGTGCTCGTCGGCGCGGCTCGGCTGGCCAACTGGCTGCGAGCGCACAACCACGACGACCTGTCACGCGAGCTCCGCAGCGCAGCCGCTCGAATGACGACCGACGAGCCTGCTGGGCTCTACGCGATGCAGATCGTGCTGCGTCGCCTTCGGTCTTTGAGCCATGACGACCGGAGCGCCCAAGAGCGCCTGCGGATCCTTTCGACCGAGCTCCGCACCGCGGTGCAAGACCGCTTCGAGCAGCTGGAGCTGCTCCCCTTCCGCCGACCATAGCCTCCTGGGTGGGCGACCGCCGGCGGATCAAGTCAGGCTCGCCTTACGAGCCTCGCATCGGGTTCAGCCGCGCCGTCCGCGCCGGCAACCGCGTCGTCGTGTCAGGCACCGCGCCGATTTGGCCGGACGGCTCATGCGACCCGGATCCGTATGCGCAGGCAAAACGATGCCTCGAGATCATCGTCCAGGCGCTCGCCGAAGCGGGTGCTGAGCCCAGGCACGTCCTGCGGACTCGCATGTTCGTGACCGACCCCGGATTTGCAGACGCGATCGGTAAGGCACATGCCGAGGTGATGAGTGAAGCGATGCCGGCGTCCACCATGGTCGTCGTCAGCGCGCTGCTGGACGCGAGGTGGAAGGTTGAGATCGAAGCCGAAGCCCAGCTCGACTAGGTCTTCTTCGGCGGTTTATGCGGTTTTGGCCCTTTCCCCGATTCGACGTACTTTTTGAGCCGGGTCAGGTTGCTGCGAATCCCCTCCGCGTACTGGCCGGCCAGCAATCCGCCCGCGAACCGGAGCAGACCGCCAAGCTCGTAGTCCATCTCGTAGACCACGTGCGTGGCGCCGGCCTTCTCCGAGTACGTATACGACCACGTGCCCTTGAGGGGGCCGCGCGTGAACCTGCCAGCGCATCTCTTCGGCCTGGTGTAGACCGTCTGCTCGACCTCGAGCGTTTCCTTGAGCCCTCCCGGCAGCTCGAGGTGGTAGCGATAGCGCGTGCCCTTGCCGGGCGGGTCCTTGTCCAGCTTCTCGATCCTCGCGACGTTGGTGGACCAGCGCGGAGCGTTGGTCGCGTCCTCCTGCACCACGGCCCACACGCGCTCCGCGGGCGCGTCGATGTCGACCGACTCGCGGATCTTGGTCATGCTGCGATTATCAGACGTATTCGTGGGGGCGCTAAGGCACCGAAACTACCGCCTCTTCCTCACCGGACAGATCGTTTCCACGGTCGGGACCTGGATGCAGAGCGTGGCCTTGCCGTGGCTCGCGCTTCAACTGACGCACAGCGCCCTGCTCGTCGGGCTTGTCCTGGCCATTCAGTTCACGCCGGTGCTGCTGGGGAGCCAGTTCGGCGGCCTGGTCGCCGACCGCTACCGCAAGCGCAGCGTGCTGCTGGCGACGCAGGCGCTGTTCATCATCCCGTCGTTCGTTCTCTTCGGGCTCACGGCGACCGGTCAGGCGCAGTACTGGATGGTGCTGCTCGCGGCGGCGGCGACGGGAACCATCAACGTGTTCGACGTCCCCGCGCGCCAAGCGTTCGTGATCGAAATGGTGGGCCGGCAGGATCTCATGAACGCGATCGCGCTCAACTCGTCCGTCTTCAACGGCGCCTCCGTCATCGGGCCCGCGATCGCCGGAGTGCTGATCAGCGCCGTCGGCGTTCCGCTCTGCTTTCTTGCCAACTCACTCAGCTACCTGGCCGCCATCGGCGCCCTGCTGCTCATGCGCAACCTACCGGACGAGGTGCGGGACAGGCACGAGCAGCCCTGGCTCGCGCGCCTCTCGCAGGGCGCCGCCTACGCGCGGAGGGAGCCGGTCGTCGGCATGCTGCTGGTCGCGGTCGCGGTCTTCTCGCTCTTCGCGATGAACCGCCTCACCCTCGTGCCTTTGTTCGCCGACGGTGTGCTCCACGTGGGAGCCCAGGGCTTCGGATTCCTGGTCGGCTCGATGGGCCTGGGCGCCTTGGTGGGCGCTCTCACGCTCGCCTTCTTTCCGGCTGCCGGAGCCGATTCACGCCGCCAGTTCTGGATGGCGCTGCTGTGGGTGGCCGCCCTCCTCGAGTTCTCGCTCTCACGCATCTATCTCATCTCGCTGCTCACGCTCTTTGTCGCCGGCTACTGCCAGATCTCGTTTGTCGCCACCGCCAACAACCGCATCCAGACCATCACTCCGGACCACCTTCGGGGCCGCGTGATGGCGCTCTACGCGCAGGCACTCATCGGCGTCGGGCCGATCGGCAGCATGCAGGCCGGCGTGCTCGCGACGCTTCTCGGCGCGCCCTGGGCGATGGCGATCGGAGCCCTGGTCGCGGGGGCGGTTGTCATCGGGATCCGGCTGGCTCGCCCTCAGGTCTTCGCCCCGCCTGACCAAGCGCCTCCCTACTGATCGGCTCCGCCCGCGACCAGCAGGGCCTGGAGGCCGTCGCGCAGCGATGTCCTCAAGTCATATGCCGGTGACCAGCCGAGGGTCCGCAACCGCGTCGAATCGCCGACGAGAAACTTCACGGACTCTTCGCGCTCGACCCGCCGCAGCCGCAACTTGTCGCCGCTCATCGACAGCAGCTGGTCCACAACATCGCTCATCAGCGTCGCCACGCCGCTGCACAGGTTGTAAACGCCGCCGGGCTCGCCGTCCTGCACAAGGACCACGCACGCCGCAGCGGCATCGCGGACGTCGAGGTAGTCCCGCCATCGTTCGAGATCCCCGACGTCGAGCACTCCACCTCCCTTTCGAATCAGCTGCGCCATCCGGCTCGTGATGTCGCCCAGTGCGGTTGCACAGGAAACTCCGGGCCCGATCAGGTTGAACGGACGCGCGTAGACCACTGGCAGTCCGGCACCGAATGCCTTCCGGCTGAGCTCAAACTGGAACAGCTTGGTGAGCCCGTAGTCGTTGGAAGGGGCCAGGGGGTGATCCTCTCGGATCGGCTCCATTCCGCCGGCAGTCGCATATTCCGCGGCCGAGCCCAGCACCACCAGGCGCTGGATTGGAGCGTCGCCGAGAGCTTGGACGAGGTTCGCAAACGCGATGACGTTGGCCGCGATCAGCGCGCCAAAATTGGGGGTTCCCGAAACGCCGACCGTGTGAACGACCTGGGCTGGACGGGAAGCTTCTACAGCCGCTCGTACGTCACCAGGCTTGCTGAGGTCGCAGGTGACCCAGTGCACGCCCACAGGCGCGACCTGGCCCGCGCTCGGCGGCCGGCGGCGAGTCCCGTAGACCTCCGCCCCGCGTTCCACCAACATGCGGGCTGCGTGTCCACCAAGGGCACCGCCTGCTCCGGTGACGAGCACGCGGGCTGCACTGCTCATTTGAGGAAACTGGTCCGCTCCTGCTCGAACAGGTTTTGCGCCTCGACGAAGTCCTCGTGCCGGCCGATGTCCAGCCAGCTCCCTTCGAAGGGATACGCCAACACCGGCTTGCCACTTGCCAGCAACAGCCGCACGAGGTCAGGCATGTCGAGGTACTCGCCCGGCGTTATGTACTCGCGGACCGAAGGCTCCATCACATAGACGCCCATGCTGACCACGTAGTCCAGGGTGGGCTTTTCTATGTAGCGCTTGACCCGCCCGCCGTCGGTCTCCAGAACCCCAAAATCGATTTTCACCTTCCGCTTGTGGGTCGCGACCGTCAGGATGCACCTCCCGTTGCGGTGATGATCGACCAGCTGTCTGAAGTCCAGGTCGGTGAGGATGTCGCCGTTCATCAAAAGGAACGTTTCGTTGAGATCGTCGATCTGCCCCAAGGGCCCCGCCGTACCAAGCGGAACATCTTCGAGCGAGTATTCGATGTGGATTCCAAGGTCAGACCCGTCACCGAAGTAGGACTTGATCAAGGCGGCCAGGTGGCCGACAGCAATCTGTACCTCGTCGAAGCCGCAGGCCCGCAGCTGCTTCAAAACGATTTCCAAAATCGGCATGTCGACAATTGGCATCAGCGGCTTCGGCAGAACGGTCGTGTACGGCGCAAGGCGGCTGCCCTTGCCGCCGGCCAGGATCACCGCCTTCATCGACTCTTAGACCACGTACTCGGCCGGGTCGTGACTGAAACGGCTGCCCGCAAACCAGTCGATCGTGGCCTTGAGGCCATCCTCAAACGATGTTGAGGGTTGCCATCCAAAAAGCTCTTTGGCCAGGCTGGCGTCGGCGATCAGCTCCGCAACCTCACTGCTTGGGGGGCGAACACGTTGCTCGTCGCTGCTGACCTGCAGTTGTTTGCCGAGAATCTTCGAGACACCTTCGACCATCTCGCGCACGGTATGGCCTCGGCCCGACCCCACGTTCACGACCCGCCCGAGCGCGGCGTCGCAATGCGCGATGCGTACATAAGCGTCGATCGTGTCGGCCACGAAGTTCATGTCTCGAACTGGCTCGAGGCTGCCAAGCCGGATCGTCGACCGATTCAGGGCCTGTCGAATGATGGTCGGTAAGATCGCGCGCGCCGACTGTCGCGGGCCATATGTGTTGAACGGCCTGATGGTGGTGGCGGGCACGTCGAAGGCTCGCCAGAAGCTCTCTGCGATCTTGTCCGCCCCTATCTTCGTCGCGGAATACGGGGACTGGCCCTGCAGAGGATGCTTTTCGTCGATGGGGGTGTAGATCGGGGTTCCATAAACCTCGCTCGTCGACGTGTGAACGACTCTTCGGACCTCAGATGCACGCGCGGCTTCGAGAACATTGAGTGTGCCGACCACATTGGTGTCCACGTACTGCCGTGGCGAGTCGTACGAGTAAGGGATCCCGACCAGCGCGCCAAGATGAAAGATCACCTCGGCGCGGTCGAACGTCCGACGCAAGCTATCCGGATCGCGCAGGTCGCCCCAGGCCACGCGAATCTGTGAGCGCACATCTTCAGGACACTCGTCGATGAGCCCTTTCTCCGAGCGCGAGTTGTAGCGCAGGAAGGCGGTGGCCTCGGCGCCAAGCACCACCAGTCGCTCGACCAGATGGCTACCGATGAAACCGCCCGCTCCGGTTACGACGACTCGAACTCCGCGCCAGGCGTCGTTTGGGGTCGCGGGTCGGTTAGTCGTCATCGCGGGATTGTATAGAAGAACGTGTGCGCCTCTTGGAGGCCGTCAGCCGAACCTGACCTCCAGGACTGCCGCGAGCGCCAGCGCCGGGACGATCCATCTCAGCGATCGCGCGTAGTCGGCGAAGGCGGCCAGCACGCGGGCCGTCCAGCCCCCCTGGGGCTCCATGTGGATGGCCGCGGCCCCGATCTGGATGACGAGGCCGCCGGCCACGATCGCGGCCGGGATCTCGATGAGGCCGTTGGGGAATATGCCTGTGAGCACAAGGCTCCAGGATGAGAGCGCGGCGGCATATCCGAGGAGGAAGCCTGGCAAGAAGGTGATCGCGAAGCCGCTCACGCCCGCAGTCAGGACTGCGAGCACAGCCACCAGAAGGAAGGCCACGAGGTTGTGGCTGAAGATGGAAACGATCTGCAGGACCTGCGTGTCTCCCCCCGCAGCGCGGACCAGGTTCGAAAGGACCGGCCTTACCACCTGACCTGGAATGGCGCCAGTCGCTCCGGCCAGGAACCCGACGATCATGCCCGCCGGGAAACCAATCGCTGCGATCAGCATGGGCAGTCGCCGCAGCCAGATGAGCCGCAGGATTCCAGGGCGTCCGCTGAAGCTCCACTGCACGGCCGCGATCGCCCGCTGCAGCGGGTGGCGAAGACCGACCTCGCGAGCGAGCAGCGCCTCGCGCGAGAAGCCCGCGAGGCCCATGCGCAGAAGAAGCACGGCGAGCAGGATCATCAAGCCGGCGAAGGCCCACAGGAACTCCGGGCGGCCCAGGAGGATGAGCGCGGCCTCCACCTGGAGGACTACCGACATCGGCAGGATGATGAACGAGGCCATCACGTTGGCCGCGCGCATGGTGCGCGCGTTGAGGCTGATGATCACCGCGCCCGCGACCATCGCTGCCACCTGGCAGATCGTCGATAGGGCGAGCGCGACGAGGATGTCGACCGGAAAGTAACCCAGGCCCGGGAACGCCGCGATGCAGTAGACGATCAAGCCGCCGTAACAGAGGGCAAGCGACACGGCGAGGACCGCAGCCACCTTGCCGACGTAGATCTCGGCTTCTTTGAGGGGCGTCGAAAGCAGAACCTCGAGCGTCGCTCTCTCCCGCTCTCCCACGAACGCCTCCAGAGCCAGCACGAGCGAGAAGCTGGCCGGGATGAAGACCACAAAGAAAGCGCCCACGATTGCCAGCCGGTTGACGACCGCGGTTCCACCGCCGAAGTACGCGAGCCCGCGGATGCCGATCGAGCTGGCGATCGGGATCGCGAGCGTGAGCGCGATCATGGCCATGATCAGGCGCAGCTCGCTGGTCGCGTCGCGCAGGTCGCGGCGCGCCACCAGCGCGGCCTTCCGCAGATCCGCGTTACGCAGACCTGGGCTCGACCAGCTCATGGTGGTTCCCCACGATCGCGAGGTAGATGTCCTGCAGGGTCGGCAGCTCACGAAGCTCGCGGCGAACCTGCAACCCGGATCGCCGGCGCAGCTCCTTGATATCACCGACGGCCAGTGCGCGCCCGGCGGACATGATCCCGATGTCGCCGGCAAGCATCTCCGCCTCCTCCATGCTGTGCGTGCAGATCACAAGCGCACAGCCGTCGTCCTGCAGCCCCTTCAAGTAGGCCCATGCGCGCCTTGCACTGTCCGGATCCAACGCGGAGGTCGGCTCGTCTGCCAGCACCAGGCGCGGGCGATGAATGGTCGCGCGGATGAGCGCAACCTTTTGCCTCATGCCTTTGGAGTAGCTCCCCAGCCAGCGATCCGCCGCGTCCACCAGCTCGAACCTCTCGAGCAGCTCTTCGATGCGCCGCTTGCGAATGACGGGCTCGACGCCATAGACGGCGCCGAAGTAGTCGAGATACCACCGAGCCGACATCCGCTCGTAGAGTCCAGGGACCTCCGGCATCAGACCGACCCGTCCGCGGACGGCAGAGGGATCGTCTGCCGCATCGATGCCGTCGACCTTCACCGTCCCGGCGGTCGGCTCGAGCACCCCTGCCATGCAGCGCAGCGCAGTGGTCTTGCCGGCTCCGTTGCGGCCGAGCAGGACAAGACAGCGGCCTGCCTCCACTCGCACCGAAAGCTCGCGCAGGGCGAGCACCTCGCCGTAGCGCTTGGCCAACCCGTGGACTTCTAGCACCGTCAGTGGATTGTGACGGCTGGAGGCCGGATCCCTGGCGACTTAGTCCCTGGGCATATGGCGGGGAAGGTCCGCCAACGAGGCGAGGCCCTTCGAAGCCAGGTAAGCCGCGATCCCGTCATGGACGGTGGCGATGGCGCGAGGGTCGACGAACGTCGCCGTCCCCACCTGCACGGCGGCGCAGCCCGCAACGAGGAATTCGAGCGCGTCCTGGGCGGTCGCGATCCCGCCGACCCCGATCACCGGGATGCCCACGGCGCGCGCCGCCTGGTGCGCAAGGTGGACCGCCAGCGGGCGGATTGCAGGTCCCGAGAGGCCGCCCGTCCGAAAGCTCAGCCTTGGCTTCAGCTGGTTGAGGTCGATCGACATCCCGACGAAGGTGTTCACCGCGCACAGGGCGTCGGCGCCCGCTGACTCCACGGCCCGCGCAATGACGCCGATGTCGGTGACCATCGGCGTCAGCTTCACCCACACTGGGAGACTGGTCCGGCTGCGCACGGCCTCGGTTACGGCGGCCGCTGCGCGCGGGTCGTTGCCGAAGTACAGCCCGCCCTGCTCCACGTTGGGGCAGGAGATGTTGATCTCGAACCCGGCGACACCTGGCACGCCGTCGAGGCGGCCCGCGAGCTCTCCGTACTCGCCCGCAGTTTCGCCATTGATGTTCACCAGCACCGGGAAGTCCCACTGAGCCCACTGCGGCGCGTAGTCGCGGATGAGCGCGTCCACGCCTGGACCCTGCAGGCCGATTGCGTTGAGCATGCCCGATGGCGTCTCGACGATCCGAGGCGGCGGGGTGCCGGCTCTGGGTCGCAAGAAGATCCCTTTCGACACCATCCCGGCCAGCGCTCTGCGCTCGAGCAGCGGTACCTCGGTCCCGTAGCCGAACGTTCCCGAGGCGGCGAGCACCGGTCCACGAAGCTTCACGTGTCCGATGTCGACCGACATGTCGGGTCTCACGCGGTCACCGCATAGGGCAGGTGGGCGGGCAGCGAGGGCCAATCGATGTCTGCTGCGCGATAGACGGGGCCTTCCTTGCAGGCACGATCGTAGCCACCAAGCCGCAGCGGCACCGCGCAGCCCAGGCACACGCCGGTGCCGCAGCCCATGTACGTCTCGACCGCGACCTGCGCATCTGGCCACCGCGACGCGACTGCAGCCAGCATCGGGTTGGGCCCACACGCGAGCACCAGATCCGCGTCCGGCGCCGCGACCACCGCCGTGCCGGCAAAACCCAGCGAACCGTCGTCGGTCGCCCAGATCACATCGTCGCCATGCCACTCGGAACACAGCTCGTCCGCGCCGCGCGCCCCGTGCACCCACATGACGCGGGCGCCGATCGCCTTGGCCTCACGAGCCGCAAGGGGCATCGGTGCCACGCCCAGGCCGCCACTGACGAGCGCCACCGAGCGCGGCTTCGTCGAGAGGTCGAAGCCTCTGCCGAGCGGACCAAGGCAGCTGATCCGATCCCCGGGCTTCATCGCGGCCAGCTGCGCCGTGCCCGTCCCTACGGCCTTGAGGATCACCTCGATGTCATCCCCGTCGCTCTGGTAGACGGAGAACGGCCGGCGAAGGAATGGACCGTTCGCCCAGCCCAGGTTGACGAACTGACCCGCGCGCACCGAACCCGCGACTTCAGGGGCCTGCATCGTGATCACGAACATGCCGCGAGCAGCTTCGCGCACCGCGGTGACGACCGCATCAACCAGATACACCGTCTCTCCACTCTTCGATCGTGCGCACCTCCATGGGCGCCGACGCCGCTGCGGCCGACTCGAGGAGGGCCGCCGCCGTGTCAAGCGATGTGAGGCAGGGAATGCGCCGCTCCACGGCGGCCCGCCGGATCTCGAACCCGTCCTTGAACACAGGTCCGCCGGCCTCGCTGGGATCCGCATAGATGTTGGACATGGTGTTGATGACCAGGTCCACCTCGCCCCGCGTGATGACGTCGAGCACCGTCGGGCCCTCCTCGTCGATCTTGGCGACCACGCGCGGCGAGAAGCCCGCCTGCCGGAGCGCCCGCGCCGTGCCGTCGGTGGCGACAAGCTCGCAGCCCATCTGTACCAACCGAGAAACGATCGGAAAGATCTCGGGCTTGTCGGCGTCGGCGATGGTGAGGAGGGCCGCGCCGCCCTGCCGCACGTGGACTCCGGAGGCCGCGAACGCCTTGCGCAGCGCTGCGGTGAGCGTGCGGTCGATCCCAATCGCCTCACCGGTCGACTTCATCTCCGGGCCGAGGTAGGAGTCGACAGCCGGCAGCTTGTTCATAGAGAACACGGGGGCTTTGACAGCGACCAGGTTGCGCGGCGGTACAAGCCCCGTGCTCCAGCCCTCATCGGCAAGCCTGCCGCCGAGCATGACCCTGGTGGCCATTTCGACCATCGGTACGCCCGTCACCTTCGAGAGGAAGGGGACCGTTCGCGATGCTCGGGGATTGACCTCGAGCACGTGCACCTTGCCGCGATGGACGACGTACTGCACGTTGACCAATCCACGCAGCCGCAGGTGGCGCGCGATCCGGACCGTGTACTCGATCACGTGCTCCAGCTCGGACGGCTCGAGCCCCGGCGCGGGGTACACGGCGTACGAGTCGCCCGAGTGGACTCCGGCACGCTCCACGTGCTTCATGACGCCGGGGATCACCACCGTCTCGCCGTCGGTCACGGCGTCGACCTCGACCTCGTCGCCTTGGAGGTACTTGTCGACCAGCACTGCGCCCCGCGGCATGGCGCTTATCGCCCACACCATGTAGCGCTCCAGCTCTCGGCGGTCGTGGACGATCTCCATCGCCCGCCCGCCCAGGACGTAAGACGGCCGCACGAGAACTGGATACCCGGCGCGTGCCGCGATGACGATCGCCTCTTCGACGCTGGTCGTCGCGCCGCCCACGGGCTGCGGAATGCCGATCGCCTGCAGCGCAGCCGCGAATGCCCTGCGGTCTTCGGCGAGGTCGATCGCCTCCACCGCGGAACCCAGGATCGGCACCTGCCTTTCCTCGAGCTGCTCGGCGAGGTTGATGGCGGTCTGACCGCCGAACTGCACGAGCGCGCCCTCGGCTCTCTCTGCCTCGGCCACCTGTGCGGCGCCGTCGAGGTCCAGCGGCTCGAAATACAGGCGATCGGAGGTGTCGAAGTCCGTGGAAACGGTCTCCGGGTTGGAGTTGACGAGCACAGCCCTCACGCCTTCCTCGCGAAGGGACCACGCCGCGTGGACCGAGCAGTAGTCGAACTCGATGCCCTGCCCGATTCTTATCGGCCCAGATCCCACCACGAGCGCCGTGCGAGCGTCGACGGGGGCGCTCTCGCTCTCCTCCTCCCAGCATGAGTAGTAGTAGGGCGTGGCCGCCTCGAACTCGGCGGCGCAGGTATCCACCAACTTGTAGGTGGGTGCTGACGGCTCTACGACGTCGCCGCGCAACGCGCTGATCATGGCGTCCGAGAATCCCGCCCGCCGCAGCTCGCGCACGCCGCCTTCCGTCTCGAGCCTGGTGATCGTCGAGAGCCTGTCGATGAACCAGCGATCGATTCCGCTCCGTGCCGCCAAGCTCGCCGGATCCGCCCCTCTCCTCAGCGCATTCAGCAGCGCGAAGAGCCGGCGATCATTGGGCTGGTCGATCAGAACGTCGCGCTCGAGCTCCGCGGCCGTCGGCGGTTTCTGTTCCAGCGATCGCATCGCCTTCACCAGCGCCGCCTCGAAAGTCCGCTCGATCGCCATCACCTCGCCCGTCGAAGCCATCTGCGTACCCAGGCGGCGATCGCCGGCGGGGAACTTGTCGTACGGCCAGCGAGGGATCTTGACGACGCAATAGTCGAGGGCCGGCTCGAATGCGGCAAACGTGCGCCCGGTGATCTCGTTGCGGATCTCGTCGAGGCGCCGGCCGGCAGCCACCTTCGCCGCCACCCGCGCGATCGGGTATCCAGTTGCTTTGGACGCGAGCGCTGAGGAGCGGCTCACGCGAGGGTTGACCTCGATCACGTAGTAGGTCGCGCTCTTCGGATCCAGCGCGAACTGCACGTTGCAGCCGCCTTCGATGCCGAGCGCGCGGATGATGCGAATCGCGGATGAGCGCAGCATCTGATGATCGCGGTCGGACAGGGTTTGCGCCGGCGCGACGACGATGGAATCGCCGGTGTGGACCCCCATCGGGTCGAGGTTCTCCATGTTGCAGACGGTGATGCACGTGTCCGCCGCGTCACGCATCACCTCGTACTCGATCTCCTTCCAACCCCACAGCGAGCGTTCGATGAGGACCTGGTGGATCGGCGACGCGTCGAGGCCGCGCTGGGCGACGGCAATGAGGTCCGCCTCGGTGGTCACGAATCCGCCACCTGTGCCGCCCAGCGTGTACGCGGGCCGGATCACCACCGGCAGGCCGATCTTGTTCACGAATGCGGTCACCTCGTCGAGCGACTCGCAAACCATCGACGTCGGCACCGGCTCGCCGATGCTTGCGAGCATGTCTTTGAAGGCCTGGCGGTCTTCGGCGTTGCGGATGGTCTCGATGCTCGCGCCCAAAAGGCGGACGCCGTGGCGCTCGAGCACGCCCGCGTTGGCGAGCTCGGTGGCGAGGTTGAGGCCGGTCTGGCCTCCGAGCGTGGGCAGGAGGGCATCTGGCTTCTCGCGCGCGATGATCCCCTCCACAACCTCGACCGTGAGCGGCTCGAGATAGACGCGGTCAGCGACCTCCTCGTCGGTCATGATCGTCGCCGGGTTGGAGTTGACCAGGACCGTTATCACCCCCTCCTCGCGCAGGGCTTTGCAGGCCTGCGTGCCCGCATAGTCGAACTCCGCCGCCTGGCCGATCACGATCGGCCCCGAGCCCAGGATGAGGACCTTCTTCGGCTTGGTTGCCTGGACCGCGCCACCGACGGCCCTCAACAGAGGTCTCCTGTCGCGCACCATCTCGATGAAGCGGTCGTACAGGTACTGGTTGTCCTGGGGGCCGGGACAACCCTCGGGGTGGTACTGGACGCTGAACGCGGGCAGCGTCCGATGGCCGAGACCCTCGACCGAGCCGTCGTTCAGGTTGCGCTGCGAGACGAAGAAATCGCCTGCGGGAATCGACTCGGCATCGACCTGGAACTCGTGATTCTGGCTCGTGATGTGGACGCGCCCGGTCTCGAGATCCTTCACCGGGTGGTTGGCGCCGTGATGTCCGAACGGCAGGCGTGAGGTGGTGGCGCCGGCGGCTCGGCCCAGGATCTGGTGGCCCAGACAGATTCCCAGGAGAGGGATGCGCCCCAACGCCTGTCGCGCCAGCTCGACCGGCCCATCGAGCACCGCCGGGTCGCCCGGCCCATTAGAAAGGACGAGCCCGTCCGCGCCTGTCGCGGCCACGTCTGACCATGTCGCTGTGTGCGGGAGGACGACGACCCTGCAGCCCCGCTCTCGGAGCGAGCGGAGGATGTTCGACTTCACGCCGTAATCCACGACCGCGATGACGAGCCCTGCTCCGTCGCCGTGATGCAGCGGGCGCAGCTCCGGAGGCAGGCCTTCCAGCCATTCCTCGCTCGTGGTGCGTGACGTTTCGGCGACGAGATCCTGCTCGGAGAGTGGCGTGACTCTGCGCGCGGCGTCCGCGAGCTGGGCGAGGCGCGCCGCATCGGGCGGGCCGGCCTCGTGAGACAGAACGGCGCGAAGCGCGCCATGCGTGCGAAGGTGGCGCGTCAGCGCGCGCGTGTCGATCTCGGCGATCGCCGGCACGCCCCAGCGACGCAGGTACTCGTCAAGGGAGGACTGGCTCGAGTGATGGCTGGGCTCGGGGCTCGCCCAGCGCACGACGAGCGCCCGCGCCCACGGGCGAGCCGACTCCGAATCTGCGTCTCGCACCCCGTAGTTGCCCTGCAGCGGATAGGTCATGCAAACCATCTGCCCGGCATACGACGGATCGGTGAGGACCTCCTGGTAGCCGGTCATCGCCGTGTTGAAGACGACCTCGCCAACGCCAGGCACATCGGCGCCGAGCGCGGCGCCGACGAAGGCGCGTGCGTCCTCGAGCACGAGCGCGGCGAAAGGTTTCTCAGACGCCAACGATCACCGCCTGGTCGAGGCCTTCCTCCTCCGAGACCAGCACCTCGACCCGCTCTGCGTCGGATGTCGGGACGTTCTTGCCGACGTAGTCCGGCCGGATGGGCAGCTCGCGATGGCCGCGGTCGACGAGCACGGCGAGCTGGATCGCTCGCGGCCGCCCGAAGTCCATCACCGCGTCCATGGCGGCCCGAGCCGTGCGGCCGTGGTGGATGACGTCATCGACGAGCACGACGACCTTGCCATCGACGTCAGGCATGACCGACGCGGGACGGTGCGCAGGCTCACGCAGGTGCCGATCGTCGCGATGCCGGCTCGTGTCCAGAGAGCCGACCGCCACCTGAGCTCCCTCTAGCTCCACGATCTTGGCCGCGAGGCGTCGCGCGAGATGGTCGCCCTTCGCCATGATGCCGACGATCACGAGGTCACCCGCGCCGCGGTTGCGCTCCACGATCTCATGCGCGATGCGAGACAGCGAGCGGCGGATCTGGTCGGAGTCCATCACTGTCGCCTTCAGCCGCCTTTCGGTGATGCTCATGACAGCAGCCGGTCCAGGAGCGCCATCCGGATGTACAGGCCGTTGCGCGCCTGGCGGAAATACGCGGCCCTGCGATCAGAATCGGCTTCCGGTGCGATCTCGTCGACCCTCGGCAGCGGGTGCATGACGATGGCGTCCTTGCGCATCAGGCCGAGGGCCCGGGTGTCGATCCGGTAGATGCCCTTGAGAGCTAGATAAGACGCCTCGTCGCTGAACCTCTCCTTCTGTATGCGGGTCTGGTAGACGACGTCGACCTCAGCGAGGACGGCGTCGAGGTCCTCGGTCTCGGCCCATGGCACGCCCTTCTCGTCAAGGTGCGCCTTCAGGTCATCTCGCATCGCGACCTGTGGCGGGGCGACAAACCAGATCTTGATGTCGCGGAACTTGCTCAACAGATAGGTAAGCGACCTGACCGTGCGCCCGTTGGCCAGGTCCCCGACCATCGCCACCTTGATCCCGTCGATGCGGCCGAGCTCATCGCGGATCGTGTACAGGTCGAGCAGGGCCTGCGTCGGGTGCTGGCCGGGGCCGTCGCCGGCGTTGATGACGGGCACCGTGCTGATGGCAGCGGCGCGCTTCGCTGCCCCTTCCTCGTAGTGGCGGAGGACGATCACGTCCGCGTAGCCGCTCACGATGCGGATTGTGTCCTCGAGGGTTTCGCCCTTGGCCGCGGATGAGAACTCCCGGGCGTTGTCGGTGCCCATGGTCCGGCCCCCGAGCCGGAGCATCGCGGCTTCGAAGGAGAGGCGCGTTCGAGTGGACGGTTCGTAGAACAGAGCCGCCATCACCTGACCCGTCAGCCGGTCCGCGAAGCGACGTGGCTCGAGCTTGATCTCGTGCGCGTGGGAGATAAGGTCTTCCAGCCACGCCCGCGAGAACTGCTGGCTCTCCACGACGTGACGGAGGCGAGAACCGATGGCCATGAAAAATCCTCCTTCCCGGTCTCTCTGGACCGGACTTAAAGGAACCCGGCGCACCCTGCGCCGCTGGGCGAAGTCTATCAGCTACCGTAGAAGTCGTGAACAAACGGCCCGGCCACGTCGTCGTCACGACGGAGGTCGGCTTCTGCAACTTCTGCGACCGCACCCGCAATCTGCGCCGTGAGGAGCGCCAGCTCGGCGCGCTCGTCCGCTCCGTGATCACGTGCGAGAGCTGCCACCGGACCCTGTCCAGCACGATGGGCGTGGCATCCGCCGAGGCGCCACCGACCGAAACGGCGGCCGCAGTGCTCCCCCTCCAGGGGGCCGACCAAGGACAGGGTGCCGCGGCACCGCCCGCGGCCAAGCCGGCCAGGGCGAAGCGACCACCCGCGGCGGCCGCCAAGGCGAAGGCCAAGGCCCCCAGGGCGGTGAAGGCTCGAACCACCCGCACGAGGTGAGCTCAGCGCTCGTCAGGCGTGTCAGACTGTTCTTTGGAGAGGGTTGATGGCGCACCGCGAGGCTCGACTTCGATGCCAGTGAGGTTGACGCTGCGGGATCTTCGCAGCCTTGAGCGGCGGAGCATGTACTCGATCTTTCACCCGCTCGACGCCGACGAGCGACTGCCGCGCGAGCTGATTCTCGAGGGCAAGCGTTGGCACAGGGTCGACATCCGCGGCCTCGAGCTCCTTGGGGCGCTTTACCTTCCGGCGCTGATGCTGGCAGTGATCGTGATGGCCTCGCTGGGGATCAGCGCGATGGTCGCCTTCGGCGTTGCCGGGCTGATGTTCGTGGGATTCCTCATCTACGCCATCGTGGGCAAGTACCGCTAGCCGAACTCCGAGTTGGCGTATAACCGACCAATGACCGAGGCTGTGATCGTGGCCCTCGGGCGGTCCCCCATCGGACGGGCGCGGAAGGGTTCACTCGTCGACGTCCGACCCGATGACCTGGCCGCTTACGTCGTGACCAAAGTCCTCGACCAGGTGCCGCAGCTGGAGAGAACCGACATCGAAGACCTCATCTGCGGTTGCGGACTGCCTGGAGGCGAGCAAGGTCACAACATCGGCCGGGTGATCTCGATCCTGGCCAGACTCGATGTGCCCGGCGTGACCGTCAACCGCTATTGCTCATCCTCCTTGATGACCACGCGCATGGCGGCGCACGCCATCGAGGCCGGCGAAGGCGACGTCTTTCTGTCCGTCGGCGTCGAGTGCGTTTCGCGCTACGGAAGCGGCTACCCGGACCCGCCGGACAGCTACAACCCGAAGCTGGTGCCGGGAAACACCGATGAGTATCCGGACATCTACATCGCGATGGGCCAGACGGCAGAGAACGTCGCCCGTCGCGAGACCATCAGCCGCGAGGAACAGGACCGCTTCGCCGTCAAGAGCCAGGCCGCTGCAGTGAAGGCGAGAGACGATGGCTTCTTCGACCGCGAGATCATCCCTGTCCCGCTGCCTAACGGTGAGATGTTCGCCAAGGACGATGGGCCGCGTCCGGGCACAACCGTGGAGGTGCTGGCGACGCTGAAGCCGGCGTTCCGCGAGGATGGCACGGTCACGGCGGGCAACGCCTGCCCGCTGAACGACGGCGCCGCCGCGGTGGTCGTGATGTCCGACCGGCGCGCCAAGGAGCTCGGAATCAAGCCGATCGCTCGCGTCGTCTCGACCGGCCTAGGCGCGCTCGAGCCGGAGTTCATGGGCCTCGGCCCCATCGACGCCTCGAAGCAGGCGCTCAAGCGAGCCAAGATGACGATCGACGACATCGACATCGTCGAGATCAACGAGGCCTTCGCCGCCCAGGTCATCCCGTCGGCGCGCGGAATCGGCGTCGATCCGTTCAGCGACAAGCTCAACCCGCACGGCGGGGCGATCGCGCTCGGCCACCCGTTCGGCATGACCGGCGCGCGCATCCTCTGCACGCTGCTCAACGGCTTGCGCGAGAAGGACAAGACCTACGGGCTGGAGACGATGTGCGTCGGCGGCGGCCAGGGCATGGCCATGATCGTCGAGCGCCTGAACTAGCAGCTCGCCGCCACGTGATTCGGCGCTTTTGGCGCCAAACATGCGGAATCCGGAGGCTGAATACGCGCGTTTGGCGCCAAACGTGCGGAATGGCCGGGTCGGCTACGCGGCGTCTTCCTCTTCTTCAGGCATGACGGCCTCCGCATACGAAGGCGCATCCCGAAGCACCGTGACGGCCAGCACGAGCGACACCACGATCAGGGAAGCGCTGATCGCAAACACAAGGCGGAATCCCGCAGCCAGCGCCACATCTGGCCCTTCACCGCCGGCCAGCAGCGCCGACGTGTGCGAGGCAGCGACAGTGGCCAGGATTGCGAGGCCAAGCGCACCCCCAACCTGGGCGGTCGTGTTGAGCAGGCCGGACGCGAGGCCGGAATCGTTTGTCGTGGCGCTCGACATCGCCAGCGTAGCCAGAGAGGGAAATACCAGTCCCATGCCCACGCCGAGCAGCAGCATCCCGGGCAGCAGGTCTATGAGGTAGGCGCTGTGCACGGGTATCCGCGTGAACAGGCCGAGTCCGGTCGCCACCAGTATCAGTGCCGGCAGCAACACCCTGCGCGCGCCAAATCGCATCGTCAGTCGCGCTGACCAGCTCAGCGACAGCACGCCGATGGTGATGGCCACGGGAAGGAATGCGAGGCCGATGCGCAGCGGGTCGAGGCCGACGACACGCTGCAGGTAGAGCGAGCTCATGAAGAAGAAACCGAGCATGCCCGCAACCGCCAGCAGCTGGATCACGTTCGCACCCCACACGTTGCGTGGTTGGAACATGCGCAGCGGCAGCAGCGGATTTTTGGCCGTGGCCTGGCGGACCACAAATCCGACCAGGAGGCCTACCGACGCCACGCCGAAGCCGACGGTGTGGGCTGAGACCCATCCGTAGCGGGAGGTCTCGACGATGGTGTAGACGCCCAGCATCAGCGCTGCGGTCACCAGCACGGCCCCGGGCGCATCAGCGCCTTTGTCGAGGCCGATCCCTGGGTCTGAGTCGAGGAGCCGAGCAGACAGCCACGCCGCCGCGATCCCGATGGGAACGTTGACGAAGAAGATCCAGTGCCAGCTGAGCGCGTGGGTCAGGATCCCGCCGGCGAGCAGACCGATGGAGGCGCCTGCAGCGGCGACGAAGCTGTAGATGCCGAAGGCCCGAGCCTGCTCCCGAGGTTCGGGGAACATGGTCACGATCATGCCCAGCGCCACCGCGGAGCTCATCGCACCGCCGATCCCTTGCACAAACCTCGCGGCGACCAGCATCGCGGGGCTCACCGACAGCCCGCACAGCAGCGAAGCCGCTGTGAACACCGCCAGGCCCCAGATCAGGATGCGCTTGCGCCCGATGAGGTCGCCAAGCCGCCCCGCGAGCAGCAGTAGTCCTCCGAATGCGATCAGGTATGCGTTCACAACCCACGCCAGGTCCGACTGCGTGAAGCCGAGATCGCTCTGGATCGACGGCAGGGCGACGTTGACGATGGTCCCGTCGAGGATGATCATCAGGATCCCGGCGCACAGGACGAACAACGCCTCCCATCGGCGGTCTAGCCTGGACGTGGAGATTTTGATACGTCGAGTCACGCGGAATTTGAACCGCTTGGCGAGAGAACTTAATCCCGACGGCTTAACGCGGCCCGAGCAGGTGCCCCTCGAAAAACTCGACCAGGCGCTCGTAGACAAGCTCCCGGCTGTCGCGGCGGGCGAAACCGTGGCCCTCATTTTGCAGCGTGACGTATTCGACTGGCCGACCGAGGGCGCGCAACCGCCCGACGAGCTGATCGGATTCCTCGGGTGGGACACGAGGATCGTTGTTGCCTTGAATCACCAGCAGCGGGCAGCGCACGTTCTCGACATACGTGATTGGCGAGCGCTCCATCAGGCGCTCCCGGTCAGTGTCGAGGTCGCCGATCCAGAGCTTGTTCCAGCGGCGCCAGTTGGGAGGGTCGTTCTCGAGCATGGTCACGAGGTTGGCCGGACCAAACAGGTCGACCCCGCAGCACCAGAACTCAGGCAATCGCGTCACGCAAGTCAGGGTTGCGAAACCCCCGTAAGAGCCACCCACGACGCCCAACCGGTCCGGGTCGAGGTCTGGGTGCGCCCGCATCCATTCGGCCACCGAGCGCAGGTCGGCCAAATCGATCCCGCCCCAATCACGGTGAATGCGACGCTGCCAGACCTTGCCGTACCCGGAGGACCCGTGGATGTTGGGCACGACCACCGCGACGCCCCTCGCGATCATCTCCAGGATGGCGCGCTCGCCCAAGGATGGCCGCGATTGTGCTTCGGGCCCGCCGTGGATGAGCAGGAGGGCCGGCATGCGCGCGGCGCCCCGCTCCGGCCGGTAGAAGTAGCAAGGAATGTCGCCCTCGCTGCCCTCGATGCGGAGGGACTCCGGCCGCGGCGCGTATCGCGGCAGCGGCTCACCCCGGAAGAGCAACCGGTCTTCGCCAGTAACCAGCTCCAGAATTCGTATCTCTTCCGGCCCGGCCAGCGGGAAAAAGGAATACGCGGCGCAAGCGCCGTCGGAGGTGATGACCACATCACCGACCTGTCCGCCCGTTTCTCGCCCGCCGACCTCGCCGGCCGCGTATCGCCACTGCAGGCGTGAGTAACCATCCTCATTGATGCTCCAGACCACTCCGCGCCCGTCCGTGGACACGGCGGCCGTCTCGACGTCCCAGGCTGAATGGTCGAACAGCTCGCGGTCGCCGGTGTGGAGGTCGATCGCCTCGAGCTGCAGGGTATCGCTGTCGTGGTCGGTGATGACAAGCATCCGTCCGTCAGACAGACAGCCAACCGACCGGCACGTTTTGCATCTCGCCCTCGTGTGCGGTGACCTCGATGACCTCGCCGGAAGCCTCCTCGAGGGCCAGGACATCCTGATCAGTGTTCTGAATGACCCGCATCACCGCCAGCCAACGCCCATCGGGCGACCACGAGCCTGCTACCTGCCAGGCCGGGCCCGAGACAACCAATCGCTGACGCCTGCTCTGCGCGTCGATGATCGCAATGTCGACGTCGCCAGCCTCCCTGGCGTTCGTGCCCACCGCGATCTTTCTCCCGTCGGGCGAAATGGCCGAATGCGACAGGTGATGTTGGATTCGATCGCCGTCGCTGACCGCGAACTCTTCCACGCGACCATCGCCGCGGCGCACGTACACCTGCCACTGCTCGTTGCCGCCCCTATGAGCGGTGCAGTAGAGATCCCTATCATTCGACCAAGACAGCCCGTGGACCGCCGCACCGGCGATCTCGAACGCCGGCCGTAGCTCGCCGCCCGCGACCGGGATTTCACACACAACCGCGGGACCGTCCTTGTGCGAGGCAATCGCCAAAGTCGACCCGTCCGGAGACAGGGCCAGCTGCGATGTTCCTGAATAGCGACGGACCGTGTGAATAGGAGGGACGACGGTCGGGGGAGGCGGCGCAGCCCTGTGCTTGATGCCATGGTCCGTCATCGCGCCACCCTCTTGTAGAAGCGGCAGGGCGGGGATTCGGCTGTGGTGTGGAAGTTCCAGTGCCGGCACCAGGCGAGCCCATCAAACATCCGGCACGTGCCGCACGTGACGCGTGGACTTTCGACGCGCGCCTTCTTCATGTGGTCCTCCGCTCGCTCCCCGGCAAATCCAGGTTTCACAGCTCAGTTCGCACCGCCCACAGCTCGGGGTAGAAGCGCTTGCCCAGCGTCGAGCGCAGGTACTGCGCGCCGCTGCTGCCGCCCGTGCCTGGCTTCGATCCGATCTGGCGCTCGACCATGAGCACGTGGCGCGAGCGCCAGTGCGCGAAAGTCTCGTCATGGTCGAGCAGCGCTTCACAGAGATCGAAGAGATCCCCATAGCGCTCGCGGTCCCTGAAGATCTCGAGGAGCGAAGGCGATCCGCGGCGCTCGACCAGAGCGTGGAAGGCGTCCGCGACCGACGGCTCCTCCAACCGCAGGCGCAAGCGGCTCATCTCCTCAGGCGTCGCCTCCAGGCGCGCCACGTACTTCTCGTCCTTGAGGCCCGACAGGAACTCGATCTCTCGGAACTGGACCGACTGGAAGCCGCTGGCAGGCGCGAGCTGCGAACGAAACGCGAGGAAGTCCTGTGGCGACATCGTCTCCAGCACCTCGATCTGCTCGACCAGAAGCCGCTCGATCACGTACACCCGCCGAAGGTGATGCCGCGCGAAGAAGATATCGTCGGCATCGATGCGGCCACGCGCCGCCTCCAGCTCGTGCAGGAGGACTTTGAACCACAGCTCATAGGCCTGGTGAGCAACGATGAACAGCAGCTCGTCGTGCTCGTGGCTGAGCCCTTGCTGCAGCTGCAGCAGCTCGGGGACCTTGAGGTAAGAGCCATAGGAGAGCCGCCGCCCCTCCTCACCGAACCTGCTTCCCATGCCGAACTTAATGCTTGAAGTGGCGCTTGCCGGTCATGACCATCGCGATCCCGGCCCCATCCGCGGCAGCCACCACCTCTTCGTCCTTGACCGACCCGCCGGGCTGGATGGCGGCTGTGATTCCCGCCCGAATCCCTTCCTCCAGGCCGTCGGCAAAGGGAAAGAAAGCGTCGGAAGCCATCACCGCTCCTCGCGCTCGCTCGCCCGCTCGCCGCACCGCGAGCTGCACCGCCTCGACCCGCGACATCTGGCCCGCGCCGACGCCAACCGCCGAGCCTTCCTTGAACAGCACGATCGCGTTCGACTTCACGTGTTTGACCGCCGTCCACGCGTGCCGCAGCTGCTCCCACTCCTGCTCTGTCGGTGCCCGTTTCGAGGCGATGGCCAGCCGCGAGCGATCGAATCCGTTCCGGTCCCACTGCTGGACGAGAAAGCCGCCAGGAACCGATCGCACGTCGTAATCGAACAGCCCCCGCCGCGCCGGCCGCGCAGCCAGCACGATCATGCCCTTGCGCCTCGCAAGCGTCTCCGCCGTCTCGTCGAGGACCTCCGGTGCGATCACGACGTGGGTGACGATCTGCACGATCTGCTCCGCGGTCGGGCGGTCAAGCGGCCGATTGACGGCGATGATGCCCCCAAACGCAGAGACGGTGTCGCACTCGTAGGCGAGGCGGTACGCGGTTGCGATGTCATCGGCTACCGCCAGCCCACATGGGTTCATGTGCTTGATGATTGCGGCCGCCGGCCGATCGAAGTCGCTGACGAGCTGGAACGCCGCGGCCGCGTCCTGAATGTTGTTGAAGCCGAGCTCCTTGCCCTGGAGCTGCACCGCGCCGCCGACCCCGCCGGGATCTGATCCAAACCGATAGAAGGCGGCTTTCTGGTGCTCGTTCTCTCCGTACTTCAGCGGGTGCACGAGCTGGCCCGTAAACGAGATCTCGCGCGGAAAGTCCGATCCGCGCATGTAGGCCGCGATCCAGGCGTCGTAGCCGGCAGTGTGCGCGAAGGCTTCGGCGGCCAGCCCACGCCGCATTGAATCGTCCGGACCTCCCTCATGGAGAACCCCGAGCAGCTCTGTGTAGCGTTCCGGCCTGACGACCACCACCACGCCTTCGTAGTTTTTCGCCGCGGCCCGGATCATGGCCGGCCCCCCGACATCGATCTGCTCGATCGCCTCCTCGAGCGTGACACCCGGCCGCGTCGCGGTTTCGACGAACGGATAGAGGTTGCAGCAGAGAAGGTCGATCTGCTTCATCCCCAGGCCCTCGAGAGCCTCCATGTGCTCGGGGTTGTCACGCCGCGCCAGCAGGCCCGCGTGAACTCCCGGGTGCAGGGTCTTCACTCGCCCGCCCATCAGCTCGGGAAACCCGGTCAGCTCTGTGACCGGACTCACGTCGACGGCGGCGTCCTGGATCGCCTGCATCGTGTGGCCGGTCGCGTAGAGCTCGAAACCAAGACGCCGGAGGCCGCGGGCAAAGCCGCTCAGACCGGTCTTGTCGCTAACCGACAGCAGGGCTCTGGGCAAGACGCGCCTCCATCAATCGGATCGCCTGCGGAAGGATGCGGTACTCGGCCTCGTGGATTCGGCTGCGCAGAGATTCAACCGTATCGTGCTTCAGGACCGGAACGCTCTCCTGAAAGAGGATCGGCCCGGCATCGAGCTCTTCTGTCACCAGGTGCACCGTGGCTCCGCTCACCTTCACACGGGCGCGTAAGGCCTGCTCCACGGCGTCCATCCCACCCGCGAACTCCGGCAGCAGGGACGGGTGGACGTTGATGATCCGGCCGCGGAATGCTTCCAGGAAGGGACGGGTGTGGATGCGGTCATACCCGGCGTCGATCACCAGCTCGACGCGGTGGGTCTTGAAGAAATCTCGCATGGCCGAGTCGCGTTCCTCCACGGAGGCAAACCGCATGGCTGACAGCTCGCCAAGGGGGATGTCGCGCTCCCGCGCGAATACCGCTGCACCGCATGAGGGCCGGTTGGTGGCTACGGCGACGACGTCGAAACCGCGATCGACCAGATTACGCAGGTTTGATCCCTGGCCGGAGGCGACAAGTCCAATCCTCAGACGATCACCACCCGCTCAGTGCCGGCGGGTCGGATGACCTCGCCGACCACGAGGGATCCTGACGGCACCTCCTCGGGCGCCACGACCAGGATCATGCCCAACCCCATGTTGAACGTCCCAAACATCTCGTCCTCAGCCACACGGCCCCGCTTTCTCAACAGCTCGAATATGGGCGGCACGCGCCATGCGCTGCGATCGAGGCGCGCCCCCAACGCTTCCGGAAGGCACCGAGGAAGGTTGCCGAGAATCCCGCCGCCCGTGATGTGAGCCGCACCCTTCCAGCGCACCCGGTTCAGCTCCTGCAGGTAGCCGCGGTGTGACTCCAACAGCTCCTCGGCCAGCGAGCGGCCGAGCTCCGGAAAGACCCGAGTCAGCGGCACCGATTCGAAGACCTTGCGGGCCAATGAGTAGCCGTTGGTGTGCAGGCCGCTCGACGGCAGGCCGACGAGCACGTCGCCGACGCGGATCTTGCTCGGATCCGGATGTCGCCCAGGTTCGACCAGTCCAACGACGAACCCGGCCAGGTCGTAGTCGCCCAGCGCGTATACGCCCGGCATCTCGGCCGTCTCGCCGCCCAGCAGAGCACAGTCCGCGGCTCGGCACGCCTCGGTCATGCCCTCCACAAGCTGCGTGAAGACGTCCGGGTCGAGCTTGCCGGTCGCGAAGTAGTCGAGAAAGAAAAGCGGCCGCGCGCCCGCGGTGGCGATGTCGTTCACGCAGTGGTTGACGATGTCGATTCCGATGCCGCGGTGCGATGAGGCCGCAATCGCGACCTTGATCTTGGTTCCGACACCGTCCGTGCTGGCGGCGAGATGACCCCCGCCCGGTAGCCTGTACAGCCCGGCGAACGGACCAATTCCCGAGGCCACCTCTTTGCCGTGGGTGGCGGCGATCATCGGCTTCACCCGCTCCAGCACGCGCTCGTAAGCCTCGATGTCGACGCCGGCGGCGGCGTACGACAGACCTTCGCCGCCCATCTCTAGATCTTGCGAAGAGCCAGCTGCGGAGGTTCGAACTGCATCTTGTCCATCTCTAGTTGCTGGGGGACCGGAACCGGGTACGAACCGTCGAAGCAGGCGCGGCAGAATTCCTGCGCCGTGCCCCGACCGATCGCCCTCATCAAGCCTGGGATGGACAGATAGACGAGGCTGTCGGCGCCGATGTGTTCGCGCACCTCCTCCACCGTGCGGCCAGCGGCGATCAGCTCCTTGGTGGAGCCGATGTCCACGCCCATGAAGCACGGATAGCGCATCGGCGGGCTCGAGATGCGCATGTGAATTTCCTTCGCTCCCGCTGCCCGCAGCCGGTCGATGATCCGGCGCGAGGTCGTCCCGCGGACGATGGAATCGTCGACCGCGATCAGGCGCTTGCCCTTGATCGATCGCGGGAGAGGGTTCAGCTTCAGCATCACGCCCGCCTCGCGCAGCGCCTGATCGGGTTGGATGAACGTGCGGTTGATGTAGCGGCTCTTCATGAGCGCCTCGCGGTAGGGAATCCCCGTTGCCTCCGCATAGCCGATTGCCGCCGGCGTCCCGGAGTCCGGGAAAGCGATGACCATGTCGGCCTCGACCGGTGCTTCCTTTGCGAGCTCGTGGCCCATGCGAATGCGAGCTTCCTCCAGCTCGCAGTTCTTCAGAATGGAGTCGGGCCGCGCGAAGTAGATGAACTCGAACACGCACATCGCATGCTTGCTCGCGGTCTGGAAGTTGACGCTGTGAACGCCGTGCTCATCCATCACAACCATCTCGCCGGGCTGCACCTCGCGCACGAAGGTCGCATGCACCGTGTCGAGGGCGCAGGTCTCGGAAGCAATGACGTGCGCGGGCTGGCCGGGCAGCGGGATGAAGCCGATGCACAGCGGGCGAAACCCGTAGGGGTCGCGCAGCGCGATCAGCTGCTGGGGGGTGATGATCCCGCATGAGTACGCGCCCACGACCCGCGCGAATGAGCGCCGGATGACCTCCTCCCACGTGCGCCCGTGGGTGTGCTCGATGAGGCGGGCCATCACCTCGGTGTCGAGGGCGGTTTCGAAGGTCGCGCCCTGTTCTTCGAGCTGGCGCCGAAGGGAGTCGGCGTTCAGCAGGTTGCCGTTGTGCGCGATCGCTCCCGGTCCAAGCTGCGGATGCTGAAAGGGCAGCGGGTGCGCGTTCTCGGCTCGGCTGGCTCCTGTCGTCGAGTAACGCGTGTGGCCGAGGGCCAGTATCGAGCCCTCGCCCATCTCCTTGACCGTTGCCGGCGTGAACACCTGCGCCACCAGCCCCATGCCGCGGTGGACCCGGACGGAAGCGCCATCAGAGACCGCAATCCCGGCCGACTCCTGGCCGCGGTGCTGGAGCGCGAACATCCCGAAGTAGGTGATGTTCGCGACATCGACCCCCTGCGGCGCGCAGATTCCGAAGACGCCACACACTATGTGCTCTCCAAGCCCCCCTCCCAAGCTTGACGGATCTCCGCCAGGGGGAGCCGGAGCTGGCCTTCGAACTCGAGCACCTGGCCGCCGGCCATACCCAAGAGCGAGATCTCGACGTGGTGGCGGCGAGCGAGCGTTTGCAGCTCGGGCATCGCCCGCGAAGCCGCGCTGACGATAAACCGGCCTGGCGATTCGCCGAAAAAGGCGGCATCCAGCCGCAGAGGCGCTTCGGGCTGCAGGGCCGGACAGCGCACGCCGATTCCGCCAAGCAGGCAGCATTCGGCGAGGGCGACGAGCATGCCGCCGTCGGAGCAGTCATGGGCGGACCGCAGTAGACCGGATTGCGCCGCCGCCAGCACCAGCTTCATGACGGCCCGCTCGCGAGTGAGGTCGAGAGCGGGTGGGCGGCCCCCCAAGAGGCCATGCACGAGCTTCAAATACTCGCTGCCGCCGAGGTCGTTGTGGCTCGACCCGATCAGGAGCACGAAATCGCCTTCGTTCCTGAAGCCGGCCTGCAGCCGCCTCCCGTAGTCCTCGATCAGGCCGACCATCCCGATCACGGGCGTCGGATGGATGCCCGCGGCGCCGCCTGAGTCGTTGTAGAGGCTGACGTTTCCGCTGACTACCGGGACCTCTAGCGTCCGGCAGGCCTGCGCCAGACCGGCGATCGTCTCCTCGAGCTCCCAGAACACCTCGGGCCGGTCTGGGTTGGCGAAGTTCAGGCAGTCGGTGACCGCCATCGGCCGTGCGCCGGTGGCCACGATGTTGCGAGCCGCCTCGGCGACCGCCAGCTGGACGCCGAGATTCGGGTCGAGGTGGCAGTAGCGCGAGTTGCAGTCGGTCGTCATCGCCAGGCCGAGGCGCGTGCCCTTGATGCGCAGCACAGCAGCATCGCCGCCCGGCGGCACCACGGTGGAGTCGCCGACCATATGGTCGTAGCGGCGGAAGATGGGCCGGCGGCTGCAGAGGTTGGCGCTCGCAAGCATTCGGAGCAGCACCTCTTTGGGGTCGACCAGCGGCGACAGCGCGTCCAGGTCGAGGTCAGACGGCGGCTCGGGTGCGGCCGCTATCGGCCGGCGCAGCGGGGCGCCGTCGGTGAGAAGGTCGATGGGCAGCCGGGCCACGAGCGCCTGCCCATCGAACACGGTGAGATGGCCGTCGTCTGTCACGTCGCCGATGACGGCCGTGGTCAGGTCCCACGCCTGGAAGATCCTCTCGACCTCGGCCTCGCGACCATGCTGCACGACCACGAGCATCCGCTCCTGCGACTCCGAGAGCATTACGTCGTACGGCGTCATGCCGCGTTCCCGCCTCGGCACCAGCGAGACATCGATGCGTGCCCCGGCGCCGCGAACACGTCCGGCGCATTCGGCCACCGCCGACGTGAGGCCCGCCGCGCCGAGGTCCTGGATCGCGACCACAGCGTCAGTGTGGGCGAGGTCCATGCACGCCTCGAGCAAGCACTTTTCAAGGAATGGGTTGCCGACCTGCACCGCCGGCCGGCGCTCTGAGCTGAACTCGTCCAGCTCGAGCGACGCGAACGAAGCGCCATGGATGCCGTCCCGACCCGTGTCGGCGCCCACCAGAAGCAGGCTGTTGCCGGTGCCTTCGGCGCGGGCTCGCATCAGCCGGTCGACACGCACGAGGCCGACACACATCGCGTTCACCAGCGGGTTTTGCGCATAGCACTCGTCGAAGTACACTTCGCCGGCGACGGTCGGGATGCCGATGCAGTTGCCGTAACCGCCGATGCCGGCGACCACGCCTTCGAAGTGGTGCCTCGACGTCGACAGCGGGCCAAAACGAAGCGAATCGAGCAGCGCTATCGGGCGCGCGCCCATCGCGATGACGTCGCGAATGATCCCGCCCACACCCGTGGCAGCGCCTTGATACGGCTCGATCGCGGATGGGTGGTTGTGAGACTCGATCTTGAACACTGCCGCCCATCCCTGCCCGACGCTGATGGCGCCAGCGTTCTCGCCCGGCCCCTGCAGGACCACGCTGCCTGCGGACGGCAGGCGGCGCAGCAGCGCTTTCGAGGTCTTGTACGAGCAGTGCTCGGACCAGAGCACGCCGAGCATCCCCAGCTCGACAGCATTGGGCGTGCGCTTCAGCGCGTCGACGATGACGCGATATTCCTCCGGGGTGAGCGCGACCTCGCGCAGCGTGCGCGCGTCCATCACAGCCACGGACGGAGACCTCGGCGAGAGATTCGGTGGCCAGGTGGTCCAGATGCTAGGCGCGGCCGCGCACCGAAGCGAACGCGTCGGTTGATGCCTGAGCGAGGCGCACATACCTTTGGGGCCCCCATGCCGAAGGCATGGGAGGCAGTGGGCCGCATGGGCGCCGAAGATCCGTCGAGGGCGTCCGGCCGGGGCTGTTGATCGAGGCTCATGAGACCAGCACCCGGACAGCGCTCTCCGCGACGGAACGGAAAAGCTTGAGGCCGTCAGCGCCGCCCAGCTCAGGCTCCGCGCAGCGTTCTGGATGGGGCATCATGCCGAGCACGTTTCCGCGCTTGTTGATGATGCCGGCGATGTTGTGCAGTGAGCCGTTGGGGTTGGCGCCGGCGACCACGCGGCCGCCCTCGTCGCAGTAGCGAAACACGACCTGGCCGTTCTGCTCCAACCGGGACAGCGTGGCAGGATCGGCGAAGTAGCTGCCCTCGCCGTGCGAGATGGGCACGCGAAGCACCTCGCGCTCTGCACACAGGGTGGTGAACGGGAGGTCGTTGCGCTCGACGGTCAGGTTGGTCCACTGGCAGCGGAACTCGAGTGAGGCGTTGCGGATCAAGGCTCCCGGCAGCAGGCCGGCCTCGCACAGGATCTGAAAGCCGTTGCAGATGCCCCAGACCAGGCCGCCACGATCGGCGAACTCTCCGATCTCTTCCATGACGGGTGCGAACCGAGCGATCGCACCCGTGCGGAGGTAGTCGCCGTAGGCGAAACCGCCCGGCAGGATGATGCAGTCGCAACCTTTGAGGTGCGCGTCCTTGTGCCACAGGTACTGCAGCTGCGCGCCCAGGACCTGGTCGATGACCCAGCCGCAGTCGCGGTCCGACCACGTGCCCGGAAATACAACTACGCCGAATCTCATCTGTGCCGCCTGCCCTCTCGTTCGCGGTCGATTTCGAAGCGAAAGTCCTCGATGACGTGGTTGGCGAGGAGCTGCCTGCACATGGCCTCCACCCGCTCTCTCGCCTCGTCCTCATCGGCGACCTCGAGGCTCAGCTCGATGTACTTGCCGATGCGAACGTCTTCGACCTCCCGGAACCCAAGCGTGGCCAGACCCTGCTTGACGGTCAGTCCCTGCGGGTCGTTGACGACCGGCTTCGGCGTAACGATGACCCTGGCTGTGGTTCTCATCCTTCTATTCGTTGCGTGGTTTCGGCGGGAACAGTGGCTTGCCGACCAGGCGGTGATAAGCCGTCAGGTAGCGTTCGCGGGTCTGGGCGACGATATCGTCGGGTAGTTTGGGCGGATCGGATTCCTTGTCCCATCCCGAACGCGTGAGCCAGTCGCGCACGAACTGCTTGTCGTATGACTCGGGTGAGACGCCGACGCGGTAGGACGCGGACTCCCAATATCGCGAGCTGTCAGGGGTCAGCACCTCATCGATGAGGATCAGATCATCGTCGATGAGACCGAACTCGAATTTCGTATCGGCAAGGACGAGGCCACGCCGTTCTGACAGGTTGGACGCGAACTTGTACAGCTCGAGGCTCGCTTCCCGCAGCTTGTTGGCAAGCTCGTCGCCCAACTCCTTCTTCAACTGCGTGAACGTGATGTTCTGGTCGTGACCGGACTCGGCCTTGGTCGCCGGAGAGAAGATGGGATAAGCGAGCCTTTCGCTCTCCGAGAGGCCGGGCGGCATCTCTTCGCCGGCCAGCGTGTGCGACTCCTGGTATTCCTTCCAGGCACTGCCGGCAAGGTACCCCCGCACCACGCACTCGAAGTCGATGCGTTTGGCCTTGCGCACGATCATGAATCGGCCGGTCAGCTGGTCGCGGTGCTCGCGCAGCTCGACCGGCAGGTCTGGGACCTGGCCCGACACGAGGTGGTTCTCCTGAAAGGTGTGCGTCTGCGAGAACCAGTAGATCGACAGCTGCGTGAGCACCTTGCCCCGGTCCGGGATGCCGTTGGGCAGCACGTGGTCGAAGGCCGAGATGCGGTCTGTCGCCACCATCAGCAGCTTGTCGGCGCTCAGCTCATACGTGTCGCGGACCTTGCCGCGCGCGAAAAGCTTGAGCGGAAGCTCGGTGTCGGTGAGAGGTGGCCCCGCGATCACGGCAGGAGACCTTGGCGAGAGATTCGGGGCACAGGTGGCCCAGATGCTAGGCGCGGCCGAGCATCGGAGCGAGCGCATCCGTTGATGCGTGAGCGAGAAGCGGAGGCCGCAACAAACCACCGGGGTCCCCAAGCCAAAGGCTTGGGGCCGCTGGGCACCGAAGATCCGTCAAGGGGCTCCGGCCGGGATCGCGAGATCACTTGGTCGCGACTCCCAGGCCGAGGCGCTCGAACGCCAGGTCGGTGTGCTCGAGACCGGCCCACGGGTCGAACACCTCGTCCATCCTCGAGCCGATGCGCTTCATGACCTCGTCATTCTTCTCCAGCAACGCGCGGAATCCAGTGGAAGCATTCTCCATCGCCTGCATCGCGGCCTTCTGGACGACGAGGTACGCGTCCTCGCGCGACATGCCGCTGTCGACAAGCGCGAGCAGCACACGCTGCGAGAACACGACGCCGCCCGCAAGCTGGAGGTTCGCGAGCATCCGCTCGGGGTTCACCTCGAGGCCTCGAAGCACCTTGTCCATCTCGATCGCCATGTAATGCACGGCGGCGCACGCGTCTGGAAAGATGACTCGCTCCGCCGATGAATGGCTGATGTCCCTTTCATGCCAGAGCGCGGTGTTCTCGAGCGCTGTGACGACGTGACCGCGCACGACGCGAGCGAGTCCGCATACGCGCTCGGTCAGGACGGGATTGCGCTTGTGCGGCATCGCCGAGCTTCCCTTCTGCTCCTTTCCGAACGGCTCGAACGCCTCGCCGACCTCGCTCCGCTGCAGGTGCCGGATCTCGATGGCGATTCGCTCGAGCGTCCCCGCCGCCAGCGCGAGCGCTGACATGAAACCCGCATGGCGGTCCCGCGCGACAACTTGCGTCGAGGCCACGTCGACCTTCAGGCCCAGCTCGCGGCAGACGTGGTCCTCGACTTCCGGATCGATCGTCGCGTACGTCCCGACGGCGCCGCTGACGCGACCCACCGCGGCCTCGCCCGCCGCGCGCTCCAGGCGCGCTATCGAGCGATCGAGCTCGGCCACCCACCCTGCCACCTTGAAGCCAAAGGTGATCGGCTCGGCCACGATCCCGTGTGTGCGACCGGCCATCAACGTGCGGCGGTGCCGGATGGCCAGCTCCGCGGCGGCTTCGCGCACCTTGGCGAGCTCGCCCAGCATCAGCCGGGCCGACTCCACCATCTGCACCGCCATCGCCGTGTCGTTCAGGTCCTGGCTGGTCATGCCAACGTGGACGTAACGCGCCTCGGGCTGTCCGATCGACTCGCCAAGCACCGTCAGAAAAGCGATGACGTCATGTCCGACGCGTGACTCGACCTCGGCGATCCTCGTTGCGTCGAACGTGCCCTTTCGGATCTTCGGCAGCGCGGACTCGGGGATCCTCCCCAACGACGCCCATGCCTCGCAAGCCAGGATCTCGATCCGCAGCCATAGCTCGTACCTGTGCTGGTCGGACCATACCGCCCGCATCGCGGGCGGCGAGTATCGCTCGATCAAGAGGGCATCCCAATCAGCAAGGGGCGACGTGGGAATTATATCGGCGACCGGCGAATCAAGATCTTGTTATCCGGCGCCGGCAAGGCCCAACATGTCGTGCCCCTCAGGCACGGCCAGAACCTTTAAGCGGCTGGCTTGATAATCGAAGGCTGCCGCATGGCCCGAACTCGTAACCACCTTCGCAAGGCTCTCGTTTGAACCCGTACAGGCTGAACGGCCAGTGAGCGACCCGTCGCGCGACGAGGAGCGAGAGCTTGTCGAAGGCGCCAAGCGGGACCCTCGCCAGTT
>WNGG01000744.1_pt1 | contig 42156 bp, 39 predicted proteins | sample 5400661 | NCBI WGS metagenome assembly WNGG01 (sample SAMN13153372, study PRJNA577476) | soil metagenome | isolation source: 100 cm soil or saprolite under Garry oak tree replicate 1 | place: USA:California | collected 2016-06-15 | reverse complement strand
CGAGGCCTCCTGAACGGCATCCTCCGCCGCAGGGCGATCGTTGAGCATCACCGCCGCCAGCCGGTACGCGGGGTCGAGCAGAGGCTGGATCAGATACGAGAAGGAGTCGGCGTCTCCCTGGGCCGCACGTGCCAGCGCCTCGGGTCGCTGTTCCATCACTGCGCTCACCATGTTGCTGCCTATGCGATGCGCGCTGCAGCCATCCAGTTGCAGGGAAATGAAGCGTGGCCAGGGCGGCCGGGTTCAACCCGGCCGCTTCTCTGTCCCCAATCGTCTCCCAAACGTGGCGAGCAGGTCCTATTAAATAGGGCCCATCGACATACCGGAAGGAGAGCAGCGCGTCCTCTGGGGCCCCCGCGACTTAGTCGCGGGAGGGCGTGACAGGGAACCATCCGGGTTCCCTCTCATAACTGTTACGGAGCCGCGACGAAGCGAAACGTGAGGCTGGACTCGTCGGCGGCGATGTTCGCGCATGCAGGCACGCTTGTGCCCGCCGCAAAGCTCACGACGCCTTCGAAGTCTCCGATCTTGCTCGCCTGGAGACAGAAACGTCAGGGCCAGGGTCCAGGTGATGCCACGCAAGTCACTTCCTCCGAGGACTTGATGAAGATTCCTGCGTGTTTGATGCGGCGGCGCGGAGTTTGGTTGCACGGCGCCTCCCCACAAGTGGGAAGGTGAAGGAACTCAGGCCCTGGCGTTCCAGCAGTCGTAGTCGACGTCGGAAGAAAAGGCTCCGTTCGTGTACACAAGGTCGGCCGTCCAGGTGCCTTTGAATGTGTACTTGGAGGTCCCGTTGACTGTCATCGTGACTTTGCAGGTATTGCTTGCCGCGATCTGGCCCGTCTGACTCTTCACGGACGTCAGCATGCCGGCTGTCGGGTCGACGGTCCATGCGAAGGAGTAGGTCTTGAAATAGACCTTGCCATAGCCGGGTGCATTCCAGTAGTACAGGTAGCCGTCATTGGGCGCGCTGTACGTGTGGCCGACGCAATCCTTGTATGTGGCGACTGCGCAGTTCGCGAACGCGCGCTTGATCGAGGCCGCAACCAGCGCCGTGCTCGGTGCGTTCATGGTTCCCGCAAACGCCGCCGTCGGGTTGGGGTCGTTGACACCATCGACTTCGTGAGTGACTTGATCGTAGAAATCAGTGCTGCTCATCGTCACCGAGTGAAAGCCTTCGATGGTGTCGATCGCGTTTGGCGAGATGACCGACGGCGCGATCCCATCCAACTTGATCGAGCCCGCCTGGTTGGGCAGGGCGATGTGAACGGTGACAAACGGGATGTCAACGCGCCAGGAGTGGTAGAAGACGTAGTTAACGCGAGCCGGATCCTGGCGCACGTTGTACGTCTGAGCGTGCTCTTTCCCACCCCACGTCAATGAAACAGTCAGGGCCTGCGTCGTCGAGTTCACCTGCCGGCTCGAGCTCACTTTCACGCCGCCGATGGCGGTGTTCTCAGGGACCTTCACCATGGCCTCGACCGCGCTCTGGTTGAAGAACTGCTCCGACGAGCTGTCGCCTTTCAAGAAGGTCGCGTTGGCCATCATCGTGCTGACATTGCCGCTCTTCTGGGCGGCGAAATAATCCGTCACCGCTTTCTCAGGGCCGTAAGTGCTGGACAGCATCGCGTTGGCCAGGACCCCCCCGCCGCCTGCCGCGACGAGCACCAGCAGCACGACCAGGATCAGCGCGATCAGCATCGGCCGGCGCGAGCGCGGCGCCGCCGACGGAGCTGGAGGCGCTGCGGCCGGCCACCCTGGCGCGCCGGGCCAGGCTGGCGGTGCGGTCGGAGGCGCGGCGGCCGGCGGCGCGCCTTGCCAGGCGGGAGGAGCTGAGGGAGGAGGAGCTGGCGGTGCGGCCTGCCAGGGGGGCGGGCCTGCCGGCGCCGGCGGTGCAGGCTGCCAGGCGGGAGGCGTAGCGGGAGGTGGCGCAGGTTGCCAACCCGGCGGCGGGGCCGCCGGCGGCGGAGGGTATGCGGGCTGCGGGGGTGGTGGATACGCGGGCTGGGCCTGCGGCGTGCCCGCGGGCGTGGAGGCAGGGCCGTCTGGCGAATTACCCGCGGGACCCGGCTCGCTCGGGTACTGCCCTCCCACCTTCCTTTCCGGCGCACACGATACTCCGCTCCCAGCAATTTGTAATCAAAGGGTTCGGAACCTGGTTGTTACCCTTCGGCCGGGTTGAGCTTCCTGGCTATTTAGCTATTCGCTGCGCTCTCGCTGCTGCCGCTTGACCTCGGCCTCGGCGGCCTCGTGGTCCGGAAACGGACCGTCCAGCCGCACGCCCTCGGCGCGCCCTTCTTCATTGATCTCGGCGCTCACGACGTACCACCGCTTGCCCAGGTGCATGACGCCGCGGTGCAGGTGGGAGGTCCAGCTTTTGGGCGTGATCCCGACGCGTTGGCTTTCCGACATCTAGCGCTGAACGAGCCCGATCAGGTTGCCCTCGCTGTCCTTGAACCAGGCGGCCTTTTCCTCGCCGATCTGAACGATGCCGCCCTCGCTCTTGAAGTTCGGGAAGTCGTATTCCTCGAACACCACGCCCTTGGCCTTCAGCTCGTCCACCGCGGCTGGGACGTCGCTCACTTGCAGCCCGACCTGCGTGTGGTCTCCCGAGGCCTTGCCGCTGCTGGGAAAGACGAGCAGCATTGTGTTGCCGGTCTGATAGTTGATTCCGCCGTCCGGCGATTCATCTGCTGCCTTCAGCCCGAGTTTTTCCTCGTAAAACTTGCGCGCGCGGTTGATGTCCTGGGCGGGGATCGTTGCGCGCGACTCTGTGATCTTCAGCATTGATTGCCTCCCCTGTTCAGCCACTCCTGACGCGCCTCACGCCGCATCCCAAGCGCGGGCACCCTTGGGGCATCTTACCGCCGCGGGCGGGGGAAGGGCGTTCGGCACCCTTCCCCTCCTGACCTCGACTACATCAAGCCGACGACGTGACCCTCGGGGTCGGCGAACAGGGCGATCGTGGTCTCCGGAGCGACCTCTGTCAGCGGCATAAGAACCTTGCCACCGAGCTTCTCGATCTTGGCGAGCGTGGCCTTCGGGTCGGGGGTGTGAACATAAAACGTTACCCCGCCCGGTGACCCTTGAGGAGCGTCGCCGATTCCGCCCGTGATCTTGTGCTCGTCGCCGCGCACCATCCCGTAGCCGCCGGGATTGTTGGTGTCGAGCTTCCAGCCGAACGCATCGGAGTAAAAGCGCTGAAGCGCCTTTCCGTCCTTGCCCGTGACCTCGAAATGAATGACGTGACTTCCCATGACGAACCTCCCAAACGAGCTTCCTGCACGGGCCGGGTTCTCCCGACCCTGCTATGACGACGAACGGGAGGGGCTGGAATTGACATCCTGCTGTGGCACCCCGGTGTCAGGCTGCGAGCGAGGTTCGCTCAGGTAACGACGTATGTGATGTTGCTGACCTTCTCATAGGTGTCGGTGGCGCCCTGGTCGCGGACGTCGACCTCGAGGTAGTACGTGCCCGGGGTCACCGGTGTCACCCAGGTGAAGGTGTTGCCGGTGCTGTAGGCCTGGACCACGGTCCAGGCGCCGCCGGGGGCCTTGATCCAGAACTTGTAGGTCGGGGTGCCCGGGCAGGTGGCGGTGGCGGTGAGGGTGACGGTGCTGCCGTGAGGAGCTGTGTTCGGCGGGCTGGCGGCAAGGCTGACGGCGCTGCAGCCGTTGAGCTGGTAGGTGAGGTTTTCGACCGCGTCGTAGCTCACCGTCTCCGCCTGGTCGCGGACGTCGACCTCGATCCCGTAGCTGCCGGCGAGCCCGGTGCCGCTCCAGCTGAAGGTGTTGGCGGGGCTGTAGTCCTGCTTGATCACCCAGGGCCCGCCCGGAGCCTGGACCCAGAAGCGGTAGCGGGGGTTGGTGCAGCCGGACGTGGACGCGGTGAAGAGCACGGTGGCGCCGGTGGCGCCCGGTGAGGGCGGGCTGGCGCCCAGAGTGGGTGTGGCGCAGGGCGTGGCGGCGAGCAGGTAGGTGAGATTGCTCACCTTCTGATAGGTTTCAGTGCTCCCCTCGCTGCGGACGTCGACCTCGAGGCCGTAGCTGCCCAGAGGCTGGCCCGAGATCGGCCAGCTGAAGGTGTTGGTAGTGCTGTAGGGCTGGACCACGGTCCAGGCGCCGCCCGGCGCTTTGACCCAGAACTTGTACGTAGGAATGCCCACGCAGGTGGCAGTGCCGGTGAGGAGCACGCTGCCGCTGGGGTACTGGGGCGAGGTCGGGTTGGCGCCCAACGTGACCGAGCTGCAGCCTGTGAGCTCGTAATTGAGATTGGTCACCACGTCGTACGTCACTGACTCGGACGCGTCGCGGACGTCAACCTCGAGTCCATAGCTGCCGGCGACCGTGGTCGCTGTCCACAGGAAGATGTTCGCGCTGCTGTAGTCCTGCTTGATGACCCAGGGTCCGCCCGGAGCCTGGACCCAGAAGCGGTAGCGGGGGTTGGGGCAGCCGGCTGCGCTGCCGGTGATGGTGACCTGAGTCCCCACCTCCGATGGCGATGCAGGCACCGCGGTGGCCGTCACCGACGTGCACGACACATTGATTGCGGGCGGGAGTGGCCCCACCTTGAATGACCATGTGTACGGCGATCCATTGACCGTGAGCGCCACCGCGTATGTGACGCCAGTCACAAGGGGTTGCCGGGGGATCAAGATCACGCCGCCCCTGCTTCGAAGCATGCTGCCGACGGAGGCATTGTTCGAGTCGATGATGCAGTGCGCGAGCGCTACTCCATTCCCAACGAAGGAGTGAGCTGGCCCAGCAGTGGTGGCAACGTTCCCGCCGACCTGGATGAAGACAGGGAGCCCGGTTGGCGCCGTGTATCCGGAACACGCCTGGAGGGGGTCGGGCGATTCGAAGCCGCCGTAGGTGCGCAGCGGTTCGGTGGCGCCGTTTCCAGGGAAATAGACGGGGTACTGGCCGCCGCTGAACGAGTTGCCACGAACAACATCAACGGCTGCGCCCATCTGCCAGCCGGACTTGACCTGCCTGTACGAACCGAACCCAGTCTGCGTGAGTCGCGGGTCCATCAGCCCCATGGCGTGGAATGGCGCCTGCATCCACCAATCAATCGCCTGCACGTCGGTTGTGCTCGTGCTGGAGCTGACGTAGATGTTGCTGTTTCGAGCCGCGGTGTCGCCTGCCGCCGTGTAGTACGGAACCCCAGGCGTCTCGTAGTGCGTGACCAGGTCGTTCTTGACCATGTACAGGGCATGGTTGTAGTCGCCGCTGCTCCATGTTGCGTTCTCCGTGAGGCTTGCTACCCCCGTGCTCGCCCTCCACGCGTTTAGTCGGTCCATCCAGGGCCCGCTGGCAGCCGGTCTCGTCAGAAGATGGACACGCGAGGGCGCCGGGGCAGGCAGCGCCGGCAGGATCGCCATCACCGTGGCGCCCAGCAGCGACACCATGAGGTGGCGTCTGGCTGCGGATCCCAAGGTGGCCCGCGCAATGGTCGCGAAGCCGTGCTTGTAGTTGGGTAGCACCTTAGCTGCAAAACGACCGCGGGCCATGGGATCTTGCGGAAGTCTGCGCGAAACGAACCGCGCGAAGAGCGGAGCGGGAGGTGTCTGAGTTCAGGACATAGTTCACCTATGTCGCAAGACATAGTGCACGCCACCAACCTCGGAGGTGGCGCATGTCGGATCTCGGCCGCTACATCGTCGACGCAGTCGTCGTGGAACACCGCAGTCCAACCCAACTCGCCCGCGACCATGGCATGTCGAAGCGCTGGGTCTTTGAGCTCCTCAGGCGATTCAAGGAAGGCGGCTACCCGGCCTTAGAGCCGCGCTCCCGGAGACCCAAGTCCTGCCCGCACCAGGTCGAAGCCAAAGTCCAGAAGCTCATCGTCAAGCTCCGCGGCGAGCTGACCGCCGCCGGCCACGACGCTGGACCGGAGACCATCGCCCATCACCTCAAGGGCGAGGTCGACAAGGTGCCGTCGGTCGCGACCGTGTGGCGGATCCTCAAGCGCAACGGGCTCATCAGCCCTCAGCCCCACAAGCGCCCAAAGGCTTCGTTCATCCGCTTCGAGGCCAAGCTCCCCAACGAAACCTGGCAGCTGGACTCAACCCCCTGGCAGCTGACCGACGGCACACCGGTCGAGATCCTCAACTTCCTCGACGACAACTCACGGCTCGCAGTCGCTTCCCAGGCCTTCATCACCGTCAAGGCTGCCGACCCGGTCCACGTCCTTTATGCAGCTTCAAATACGTTCGGCCTGCCGGCTTCCCTGCTCAGCGACAACGCCGCTGTCTTCACCGGCAGGTCGCGTCGCGGCAAGGTCCTGCTGGAACTCGAGCTGGAGCGCCTCGGTATCGTCTTCAAGCACTCCACCCCCTATCACCCGCAGACCTGCGGCAAGGTCGAGCGCTTTCACCAAACCCTCAAGCGCTTTCTTCGCAAGCAGTCGTCAGCCAACTCCATCCATGAGCTTCAGTTCCAGCTCGACGTCTTTCGCGACTACTACAACAACCGCCGACCGCACCGAGCCCTCGGCCGGCAGACACCGCTCGCCGTCTTCCACTCTCGAATCAAGGCCAAGCCCTCACAGCAGCCGGCTCCCCTCGCTCCGACGTCCGCATCGTCGCCGACAACGGGGAGCTGATCCGAGCCTTGACTCTCGACCCGACTCGGAACTACCAGCCTCTCGGCGGACGGTGGCCGATGCACAATGTCTTGCCACAGGCGTGCACGATGTCCTGAGACAGGACAAGAGCGGAGCGGGAGGGATTTGAACCCTCGAGGCCCTTGCGGGCCTACGGCATTTCCAGTGCCGCGCCCTCGACCGAGCTAGGCGACCGCTCCGCGATCACTGTAGCCAATAAACGCTCTTCGCCTAGCGAGGTCGAGTAGCGCGCGTCAGTCGCGCAAGAACGTCAGCCGCGAACGCGCGTCATCGACCGTGCGACCGCTCCGCGATCACTGTAGCCAATAAACGCTCCTCGCCTGGCGAGGTCGAGTAGCGCGCGTCAGTCGCGCAAGAACGTCAGCCGCGAACGCGCGTTATCGACCGTGCGACCGCTCCGCGATCACTGTAGCCAATAAACGCTCTTCGCCTGGCGAGGTCGAGGGTCATGCCGCTGACTGCCTACCCAATGCCCTTGGGCCGTCCGGGCCGGCCACGATGCACGTATCGGTCATGGCGACGAACAGGCCGTGCTCCACGACCCCGGTCGTCATCTTCAGCGCCCGCGCGAGCGCCGCGGGATCGCTGATGCCGCCGTCGAAGGTCAGGTCGAAGATCAGGTTGCCGTTGTCGGTCACGTAGGGCGCCTCCTCCCCACCTCGCACCGTCAGGCTGGCCCCGAGCGCTGTCAACCGCTCGGCGATGGTGCGCCAGAGAAAAGGCAGAACCTCGACCGGCAGCACCCCCACTCCAAGCTGCTTGACCATCTTCGACTCGTCGACGACGACAACGAATCGCTTTGAGGCCGCCGCAACCACCTTCTCACGGAACAGCGCCCCGCCTCGCCCCTTGATCAGGCTCAGGTTGGAGTCGACCTCGTCCGCTCCGTCGACAGCGAGGTCAATGGCGCCCACGATCTCCGTGACGATCGGAATGCCGTTGGTCGCGGCGAGCTCTGCGGTCTCGCGGGACGTCGGCACGCCCCTGACCTTCATGCCGTCGGCGACCAAACGGCCGACGCCTTCTGTGAAGTAGCGCACCGTCGACCCGCTGCCGAGGCCAAGCAGCATCCCGTCGCGAACCAGCTCCAGCGCTTTCTCAGCCGCCGCGCGCTTGAGCGCGTCCTGGTCGCTAGTCAACGGCCTTTCGGATGGCGGCAATTCCCGCAGAGATACCCTGCGTGTAACCGAACACCGCACTGCCGGCCACGAGCACGGTCGCGCCCGCCTTCACCACCAGCGGAGCTGTTTTCGCATCTATGCCACCGTCAACTTCGATCTCCACGTCTGGAGCTAGAACGCGCAGCCGCCGGATCTTCTCCGGGCTATGGGGGATGAATTTCTGGCCGCCGAATCCCGGCTCGACCGTCATGACATTGACGAGCGCGATGTAGGGCAGGATCTCCCTGAGCGCCTCGATGGGCGTGGCAGGGTTGATCGCCACACCCGCGTTCGCCCCATGCTCCTTGATCGACTCCACAGTGCGATACAGCGATGTCGTCGCCTCGACCTGCACCTCGATCAGCGTCGCACCGGCCTTGGCGAAGGCCTCAATGAACTGCTCAGGCCGCTCCACCATCAAGTGCGCCTCGATGGGCAGATCGGTGACCCGCCGCACCGCCTCGACCACGAGCGGGCCGAACGTGAGGTTGGGCACGAAGTGCCCGTCCATCACGTCGACCTGGATGCGATCCGCGCCCGCCGCGACCGCTGCCTTCACCTGTTCGTCGAGCCGGCCGACATCTGCCGACAGGATCGAAGGAACGATCTCGATGCGGCTCACGTCCCTGCTGCGCCGCGGTCGATCAGCCATCGTGCGCCCGCAATCATCCCCGATGGCACCTCACCCCGTTTTGCCCTCGTCACCGCTGCGGCCTTCCCGGAACCCGTGGCCAGGATGATCACGCGCTTGGCGCCGCGCAGCGTTGACAGGGTGAGCGTGACTCGCTGTGGTGGCGGCTTCGGAGAATCGCGGATGCCGGTCGCCCAGCCCTCGATCTCGAGTGCCGGATGCCCCGGAAACAGCGACGCTACATGGCCGTCCTCGCCCACTCCGAGCAGGACCAGGTCGAGCGGCGCCAGCACGGCGACCACCCGCGAATAGAGCTCTGCCCCCTCTTCGGGGCCCAGCTCAGCGGGCATACGATGCACCGTCCCCGGGGCCACCCGGTCGAGCAGAGACTCCCGCGCCATGCGGTAGTTGCTCTCGGGATGGTCGGGCTTCACGCACCGCTCATCGCCGAACAGCACCGTCACGCGGCCCCACTCGACGTCCATGTTCACCAGCAGCTCATAACAGCGGCGCGGCGTGGTGCCACCGGCGAGCACGAGGGTCCGAGCGCCCTCGCCGATCGCCTCGCTGATGTCGGCCGCGGCCGCGGCGGCCACGTCCTCGGCAGAGTCGAGAACAGTGAATTCCGGCACCGCTACAGCGCGCGCATGAGCTCCGCGGCGGCTTCGAGCGAGCGCTTGTAGACCGGGTCATTGGCTCCTGTGGCGAGAAGCTGGAGCAGCAGCGGGGCATCGTCTTCAGGCTCGATGCGCTGCACGTGGCGCAGCGTATCGGCGCCTCCTATGTCGATCAGCGTCAGCAGCACGAGCGAGCTGTCGCCGCGCCGCTCGCGCACAAACACAGTGGGGTGTCGCGGCATGCTCTCGCCGGGGGCGTTGCCGGTGGCCGTGTGGTGAAGCACATCTCGCTTCTGGAAGACCATCTCACGGTGCTGGGCCGCCTTCCGGTGGGCGAGCTCGATGCCAGCGTCGTCCTCGCCGCCGGGCCTGTGCAGGTGCCGGAACTCCAGCGGCCCGATGTCCGGCGCCGGTCGCCGCGGCCGCTCGGGATCACGCTGGATCGAGACCTTGAAGGTGATGCCCGAGGCCGTGCCCGCGACGCGCACCGCACCCAGCTCCCCCTGGGCCAGCCGCGCCTTGGGCACCGAGCGCAAAGCGACGTCGACGACGCGCCACTGCTCGGCCACGTACTGAGCGGAAACGACTCCTCCTGCGCCACCCGCCGCGCGCTGCAGCTTCCAGCCCTGGGCCGAGGCCAGCCAGCCGACCAACAGGGCCGCCGCGATCCGGTTTCCCCGGCCCTCTCCCGCATAGTCGATGCCGATCTCCGATATGCCGGACATGAAGCGCCGCCGCTCCGCAGGTGAGAAAAACTGCGCGAGCGTCTCGCGCCACGGAGCCAGGCGGGCCCACTGGAAGTCGGACAACCCAAGATGCCGATGGGTGTGCGCGGTCAGGTCGGCCAGGCCGAGGAACGAGTGGTACGGCCGCTCGAAGCGCGCGGAATCAACGACCAGCGCATCGGCGATCTGAAGAGCATCGCGCAGCTCCTTGGATCCGAATGGCGGCGTGCCCAACCACCACAGATACGTCGGGACCCCGCTCACGAGCAGCGGATCGACGAGGCCGGCGAGATGCTCGCCCGCAGCGCCCTGCACGTGAAGCGTCACGAGCTCGTAGTCCGCGGGAGGGGCGGCCGGCGTGGTGATCGAAGCGTCGATGTGGTCGGCGACACGGGCCTGCTCTCGGACCACGATGGCGAGAGAAGGATGATGGTTCGCGATTGCGGTGCAAACCTGCTGTGCCTTGCGCTCGTCGGCTTCGGTCGAAACGACGGCCACGAGCGTCATCACGCAGTTGCGGGGATGTGGATGATCGTCTTCGCCGCCCTCGGCCTGTGCAAACTTGCGGCGGATGTCAGTGAGGGCGGCCAGCACCTCGGCGATGGTCACCGACTCGCCGCGCCAATCCAGGGAGTCCTTCGGCTCGCTCATGGTCGGTGCCACTCTCTACCGTCCGCCTCCAGCAGCTTTCCGGCTGCCGCCGGGCCCCAGGTGCCCGCAGGATACATCTGCAGCGGCGGCCGGCCGTCTCGCCAGGCTGCCTCAATGGGATCTATCAACCTCCACGCAGTCTCAACCTCGTCTGCGCGCGTGAACAGCGTCGGGTCGCCGATCATGCAGTCGAGCAGCAGGCGTTCATAAGCCTCCGGCGTCTCAACCAGGAAGGAGCTCGAGTACAGGAAGTCCATGTTGACGCTTCGCAGCCTCACGCCGGCGCTGGGGACCTTGGCCGCGAAGCGGAGGGAGATGCCCTCCTCGGGCTGGATGCGCAGCGTGATGGAGTTGGGGTCCAGCTCCTGGGCTGCCTGGCGGCCGAAAGTGAGGTGCGGCGGGCGCTTGAACGAGACCCGGATCTCCGTCATCCGCTTCGGCATCCGCTTGCCGACGCGGATGTAAAAGGGCACGTTGGCCCACCTCCAGTTGTCGACGTAGAGGCGGAGGGCGACGAACGTCTCGGTCAGTGATCCCGGCGCGACGTTGTGCTCCTCCCGATAACCGGGCACGTGCTCGCCGAGCACCCAGCCCCTCGCGTACTGTCCGCGCACCGTCGCGTGCGCGACCTCGTCCTCAGCGATGGGACGGATGGCGCGCAGCACCTTCACCTTCTCATCGCGCACTGTATTCGCTTCGAAGGCGATGGGCGGTTCCATCGCGGTGAGCGCGAGGAGCTGCAGGGCGTGATTCTGGACGATGTCGCGCAAAGCACCAGCCTTGTCGTAGTAGGCGCCGCGCATCTCGACCCCGATCTCTTCAGCCGCGGTGATCTGGACCGAATCGATGAGGTTGCTGTTCCAGATCGGCTCGAAGATCGAGTTCGCGAAACGAAAAGCGAGGATGTTCTGGACCGTCTCTTTGCCCAGGTAGTGGTCGATGCGGTAGACGGAGTCCTCATGGAACACCCGCTGCAGGATCTTGTTCAGCTCGCGCGCGGACTTGAGGTCCGAGCCGAAGGGCTTCTCGACCACGATGCGGTGGAAGCCCTCGCCCGCGACCAGCCCGGCCCCTTTCAGCTGTTCGGCGATAGCCTCATAGGTCGGCGGCGGCGTGGCGCAGTAGAAGATGCGGTTGCCGCCGACATGGCGCGCGCTGTCGAGCTGATCCAGCTTCTTGTGCAGGCTCTTGAAATCGTCGACCCTGCCGAAGTCAACCTTCACGTAGAACGTGGCGCTCAGAAAGGACTGGAGCACTCCCGCGTCAACCGGCTGCGTGCGGGAGAACTTGGTGATCACGTCCGTCGCGTGCTTCCGGAAAGCCTCGTCGCTGAGATCGTCGATCGCTGCGCCCACGATCGCAAAGCCGGCGGGCAGGAGGCGCTGCTTGGCCAGGTTGTACAGGGCAGGTAGCAGCTTTCGAGCACTCAGGTCGCCGGTGGCGCCGAAGATGACCATGAGCGACGGATCCGCCACGCGGTAGTCATGCAGCCCCTCCGCGAGGGGGTTCGGCGCGAGTGTGGTCATGGGCAGTTACCCTCCCCCACCCGGAGCTGCGCGCCGACCTCCCCGCATGGCGGGGAGGGGAGACCTCTCATCTGCGGGCAGTTTCTCCCGAAGTGTCCTTGACTACCCCGTGGCCGCCGAACTGCGCACGCATCATTGCGAGCATCCGGTCGCCGAACGTGTTCTCCATGCGGCTCCGAAAGCGCGCGAACAGCGACGTCGTGATCACCGCCGCAGGCACCGACTCCTCGATCGCCGCCTCGACCGTCCAGCGGCCCTCGCCCGTGTCCTCGACATAGCCCCTGATTCCCGAGAGCTCGGGATCGGCCCGCAGGCCGTTGGCGATCAGGTCCAGCAGCCAGGAGCGGATCACGCTGCCCGTCCGCCAGGCCTCGGCGATGGCGAGCATGTCCATGCCGGGGAACGCTTTGGCCTGCTTCATGATCTCGAAGCCTTCGGCGTAAGCCTCCATCAGCCCGTACTCCACCCCGTTGTGCACCATCTTCACGAAGTGGCCGGACCCTTCCGGCCCGGTGTGCACGAGCCCCCCGTCGTCGGGGGCGAGATCCTTGAGCAGCGGCAGGCAGTGGTCGAACACCGAGCGCTCCGAGCCGACCATGAGGCAGTAGCCGTTGATGAGGCCCCAGATGCCGCCGGACGTGCCGGCGTCCATGTAGTGCATGCCTTTCGACTTGACGTACGCGGCGTCCTCCAGCGCAAGCTTCCAGTTGGTGTTGCCCCCGTCGATGACGATGTCGCCGGGCTGGCCGAGGTCTGCGAGCTCGTGGATGGTGTGCGTGGTGGGGTCGCCGGCGGGCACCATCACCCACATCACGCGCGGTTTGGACTCGAATGCCTTGACGAACTCCTCGAGCGTATGCACGCCGACTGCGCCCTGCGACACGTGCATCTGCACAGCGTCAGGAGACCGGTCGTACGCGATCATGCGGTGGCCGCGCTTGACCAGGCGAAGCACCATGTTGCCGCCCATGCGGCCCAGTCCGACCATTCCCATTTCCATGGTCATCCCCTCCGGTGAGCGACCGCGATTATTTGACGGCCGATTTCACTGCCGCTGTGAGTGCTTTCCAACCCGCCGTCACGTCACGGCCGAGCGTCACCCTGAGCGTCGGGAGGCGGCGCGAGGTCAACGACTGGAGGTCGCCGATGGATTGCGCTTGCTTGAGGATCGAGAAGCTGAACGGCTGACCTGGAATCGGTATGTCCTTGGCATCCGCCTGCACGACTTGAAGGAACACACCGGTCCGCGGCCCACCCTTGTGGAGCTGGCCGGTCGAGTGCAGGAAGCGCGGCCCGTAGCCGGCCGTGGTTGCATGGTGCAGGCGGTCTCGAACCGCAGTGCGGATTGCGGCGATCGCGGCTTCCGATGTCGGAGTGCGCGGGGTGTAGGCCATGGTCGCGAAATAGGCGCCCTTCTTCGCGCGGCCGAGCAGCGACTTGAGATCCGCGCGCGCTTTTGCGGCGGGGATGGAATCGGCCGCCGGCAGCTTGCCGCTGCTCCTGTACTTGGCGAGCACCTTTTTCGTGTTGTCCTTCGACTCCTGAACATTGGGCTGGTCGAAAGCGTCGATGCCCAGAACCGACCCGGCGATCGCGGTCGCGATCTCCCAGCGCAGGAATTCACCGCCAAGGTCCAGCTTGTCGCGCATCGTCAGCGTGACCACCGGCTGTCCCGCCTTTTCCAGCGCCGACACCGACCGGTTGGGCGGATCGCCGTCCATGCGGATGTACACGAAGAGGCGATCGTCTCCGTAAACGGTAGGCTTGCCGACTGGCTCACCCTCGACGGGTACGATGCCCTTCCCTTGCTTCCCAGTGCTCTCGGCGATGAGCTGCTCGACCCAGTAGCCGAAGGTCGCCACCTTGGGTGACGTGATCAGCGTCACCTTGTTGCGGCCCCCGAGGGCGAGCTCACCCATCACCGCCCCCAGCCACACGCCCGGGTTCTTGTCGGCGGGAACCGCGTCCGCGCACGAGTTCGCCATCTCCACGCCGCGCTCCAACAGCTCGCTGACGTCGACGCCCATCAACGCGCCAGGCACCAGCCCGAAGTAGCTCAGCGCCGAGTAGCGGCCGCCGATGTCTGGCGGGTTGGAGAAGATCCACCGAAACCCGTGCTCCTTTGCGAGCTTCTCGAGCGACGTGCCAGGGTCGGTGATGGCGGCAAACTGCCGGCCTGCCTTGCCGTCTTTCGTCGCAGAGCGGACCTGGTCCCAGAAGTACGCGAAATGCGAAAGCGTCTCCGTCGTCTCGCCCGACTTCGAGGCGACGATGAACAACGTGTCCTGGATGCGGATCTTCGCCCGCACGCCGAGGATCGTGGCCGGGTCGGTGGTGTCCAGCACATGCAGTCGCGGATGGCCTTTGATCGTTCCGAACGTGTTGCGCAGCACGTCCGGGCACAGGCTGGAGCCTCCCATCCCGAGGAGGACGACGTCCGAGTAGGCGCGCCCCTGCGCGCCCAGTGCCTTCAGCTCGGGCGCGTGCTCGAGCATCTTCTCGGCCACGTTCAGCCAGCCCAGACGGTCGCGGATCTCTTCGCGCTTGGCAGGATCTGAGCTCCACAGCGTCGAGTCTTTCGCCCATAGGCGCCGCGGCGCTTCGTCTTTCTGGAGTTTGGCCAGCCGCGCATCCACCGCCGGTTGCAGGCGGCCGAGGCTCTGCCACTGGCGCGGGCCCTTGCCGGCCTTGATCTCCTTGCTGACCTTGGCCAGGGTCGCGAGCAGGCTCTCGAAGGACTTGGTGAACAGCTCGACACCCTCGACTTCGAGCTCGTGCGTGACCTGGTCCAGGTCGACGCCCGCCTCAGCCAGCTGCCTCAGCTGACGCTTGGAGAGATCCACGTTCTCGTCGAGGCTGCGCCGCACCTCGCCGTGCTCGCGGAAGGCGGCCAGCGTCGCGGGCGGCACCGTATCCACGGTCTCGGGACCGATCAGCTCCTCGACGTAGTAGGTGTCCGGATACCGCGGGTCCTTGGTCGAAGTGCTCGCCCACAGGCACCTCTGCGTGCGCGCGCCGGCGTTCTTCAGCGTCTCCCAGCGCGGGCCGCTGAACAGCTCCTTCCAGCGCTCATACGCCATCTTCGAGTTGGCGATCGCAGCCTTCCCGTACAGCCGTTCCAGTGCGCGCTTCTGCGCGGGATCGCCGCTCGCCTCGATCTTCTCAGCCAGGATCTTGTCGACCTTGGTGTCGACGCGGCTCACGAAGAAGCTCGCCACGCTGGCGACCTTGCGCAAGTCTCCGCCCTGCCTGTGCAGCTTCTCCAGTCCCGAGAGGTACGCCTCGACGACCTCGGCGTAGCGATCCACCGAGAAGATCAGCGTGATGTTGATGTTGTGGCCCTTGGAGATCTGGTCGTAGATCGCGGGCAGCCCTTCTTTGGTGGCGGGAATCTTCACCATCACGTTCGGCCGGTCGCATCGCTCGCGCAAGTCCTCGGCGAACGCGATCGTGCGGCGGGTGTTTGTGGCCACAGTGGGCGACACCTCGATGCTCACGAACCCGTCCGCGCGTTTGGTTCGGTCGTACACAGGCCGGAAGACGTCGGCCGCGGCCTGGATGTCCTGGACCATCAGCTCCCACAACATTTCTGACGGAGTGCGCCTGGCCCGCACGAGCCGAACCATGGCCTCGTCGTAGTCGGTGGACCCGCTGACCGCCTTCTCGAAAATGGTCGGGTTCGAGGTCACCCCGCTGATGCCGCCGTCGCGAAGACGGGCGAGCTCGCCAGAGGTGATGAGCTGGCGCCTGATGTTGTCGAGCCACAGCGATTGCCCGAGACGCTTGAGCTCCTTGATCGAAGGTGACAGGAGGGCGCTCGCACCTGCCATCCCTACTTCCCCTGCACCAGCCGGGTTGCCGCCGCGACGATGTGCCGGGCCGAGATCCCGGCTGCGTTCATGAGCTCTTCAGGCTTGCCTGATCCGGGGAGGCCCTTGACCGCCAGGTGCGCGATCCGCGCCGAGTTGTCGGCGGCGAGCGCCTCCATGACCGCGGCGCCGATACCGCCTTCGGGGTAATGGTCCTCGACTATGACCAGCCGGCCTTTCGTCACGCGCGCCGCCTCACGCAGCGTCTTCACGTCCACCGGCTTCACCGAGTACAGGTCGATGACGCGCGCAGCGATCTTCTTCTGGGCGAGGGTGTCAGCCGCCGCGAGGCAGTTGTGCAGCGTCACGCCCGCTCCGATCAGGGTGACCTTGTCCTTCGGGCTCTGGCGCAGGACTTTGGCGCCGCCGATCTTGAAGGTCTCGTTGGCGCCGTACAGTGTCGGGTACGCGCCGCGCGTGGTGCGCATGTAGACGATGCCGTCCTTGTCGGCCATCAGCCGAGTGAGCTTGGCGGCCTGGTTGGGGTCGCTCGGGTAGAGCACGGTCGACGAGTGTATGGCGCGCATCGAGGCCAGGTCCTCGAGCGCCATCTGCGATGGACCGTCCTGGCCGATCTCCACGCCGGCGTGGGAGCCGACCAACCGAATGTTGGCCTGCGAGATCGCCCCCATTCGGATGAAGTCATATGCCCGGGAAAAGAAAGCGGCGAACGTCGACGCGAACGGCCGGTACCCGCGCACGCTCATCCCGACCGCGGTCGCCACCAGCTGCTGCTCGGCGATCCACATCTCGAAAAAGCGATCCGGGTACGCCTTGGCGAACTCGTCGGCGTGGGTCGAGTTGGATACCTCGCCGTCCATCGCGACGACGTCAGGGAGCCCGGCCAGCGCCACCAGCGCGTCGCCATACGCCTTTCGTGTGGCGACCTTGTCCTCCTTCTTGTACGACGGGAGGTTGACCGGACCATCGCCGTGCTTCGTGGCCGGCACTCCTGGCTCCGGCTTGGCGGTTTTGACCTTCAAGTTCTTTGCGCCACCGAGCTCTTTGATGGCGCGCTCTGCCATGTCCGGGGGCAAGGCTTTGCCGTGCCAACCGTCTTTGTTCTCGATCTCGGAAAAGCCTTTTCCCTTGACCGTCTTGGCGATGATGACAGTCGGCTTGCCGGTCGCAGAGAGGGCGCCGCCGAAGGCGCGGTCGATGGCGGTCACGTCATGGCCGTCGATGACGATCGGAAAGCACCCGAAAGCCTCGACTCTCCGGCGGTAGGCGTCGAGGTTCCAGCCGAACTCGGTTTCCCCCCGCTGGCCGAGCCGATTGATGTCGAAGATGGCGGTGAGGTTGGAGAGCTGGTAGTGGCCGGCCTTGTCGAGCGCTTCCCAGATCGATCCCTCCGCCAGCTCCGAATCGCCGCATAGCGCCCACACGTGGTAGGGCAGCTTGTCGAGGTTCTTACCCGCCAGCGCGATCCCGACCGCGATCGGCAGCCCCTGGCCCAGGGATCCGGTCGCCACGTCGACCCACGGGATCGCCGGGGTCGGGTGACCCTGCATCCTGGAGCCGAACTTGCGGAAGGTCATCATCTCGGCGTCGGTGATGGCGCCGACCGCCTTGAACATTGCGTATACGAGGGGCGACGCGTGCCCCTTAGAGAAGATCAGGTGGTCGTTGTTGGGCTCCTTGGGCTTGTTCCAGTCGTACTGGAGATAGCGCGAGATGAGGACCGCGATGAGGTCGGCAGCAGACATCGATGAGGTCGGATGCCCTGAGCCGGCGGAGGTGCTGCACCGGATGGAGTCGACCCTCAGCTGCTGCCCCAATTGACGCGCGAACTCGAGATCGGTGGTGGCCAGCGTCTCGGTGGTGACCGTCATCTCACTCCCTACCACTCAAGAGTGGGGACCCTCCCGCGTCATGCGCGCGGGACCCAGCGTGTTCTGCTGTAAGTCTATCGGTCTACCGAGTCAGGCTCGAAAAGATGCCGTGAGGAGGGTTACGTCCCGGAGCCATTCGGCTCGTTTGGCGCCAAAAGTGCGGTTTGGGTACACGTGATACGCGCGTTTGGCGCCAAAAGTGCGGAATCCTAGGCCTCCACGGCGAGGCGCTCTACCTCCGTCACCATCCCTTCCAGGATCCTCAGGCCGGCATCCCAGAACCCAGGGTCGGTGATGTCCATCCCGATCCGGCGCACCAGCTCGTCCGGCCGGGTGGAACCGCCGGCAGCCAGGAATTCGAGGTACTCCTCGACAAAGGACGGCCCCTTCTCCAGGTAGCGGTGGTAGACCGAGAGTGCCAGCAGGTTCCCGAATGCGTATGCATAGACGTAACCGGGCGTATGCAGGAAGTGGCCGACGTAGCTCCACCACACCTTGTGCTGCTCGGTGAGCGTTAGAGCGTCGCCGAACATCGGCTGCAGGCTGGACTGGAACAGCTCGCCGAGCTGGTCCACCGACAGCTCCCCTTCCTTGCGTCGAACAGTGTGGACGGCGTCCTCATAGCGGTTGAAGGCAACCTGCCGGAAGACCGTCGAGAAGGCGTCCTCGCACTGGTTGCACAGCATGGCCAGGCGAACTTTGAGGTCCTTCTCCTCGGCCATGATGCGGTCGAACGTGAGCGCCTCACCGAAGACAGAGGCTGTCTCGGCCAACGTCAGCGGCGGGTGATAGTCGAAGAGGTGCTGCCTCTCGGCCAGCCGGTCATGCAGGCCGTGGCCGAGCTCGTGGGCCATGACCAGCGCGTCCCTTAACTTGCCCGTGAAGTTCAGCATCACATAGGGGTGGTGGCGCGGCGTCACCGCCATGCAGTACGCGCCGCCCGCCTTGCCCGGGACCGCCGGAGCGTCGATCCAGCCGTGCTTGAAGAAATCTTCGATCAGCGATCCGACTCGCGGCGAGAAGCGGCGGTATGAACCGACCACGAGCTCCTTGGCGTCCTCCCAGGACATATCCCTGGTGACATCACCGACGGGGGCATAGCGATCCCATTCGAAGAGTTCGCCGATGCCCAGCAGCTGCTTCTTGACGCGGTAGTAGCGGACGCACACGTCGTAGCGCCCGGTCACGGCTTCCACGAGCGCCTGCACCGCCTCGTCCGAGGTCTCGTTGGCGAGGTTGCGCGCCGAGATCCACGTGGGGAAATGACGCACGCGATCGTCGATCGCCCGTTCCTGCAGGATGACGTTGAAGATGTAGCCGCGCGTGCGCACATCCGTGCTGATCGCCGCGGTGATTGCGCTGCTCGCATTCCGGCGCACGGTGCGGTCCGGTTCGCGCAGGAGGGTCAGAGCCTCCTCGAGCGTGATCTCGCTGCCCTCGAGGTCCACTCGGATGCGCGCGCAGAGCTCCTCGAACAGCCGGTTCCACGCCGAGTTGCCGACCGGGCTGTAGTCGGTGAGGACGCGTTCCTCGGGCTCTGTGAGCTGGTGGGGCCGGAACTTTCGCGCCTCCTCGACGGTGTGGCGGTATTTGGCCGACACGGAATCGGCGTAGAGCCGGGCTGCCTGCTCGTCGGTGATCTGTGCGAGCTCGAGCGTGAAGAACACAGTGTGCCGTCCGCGCTCGGCGCCGGCCTCGCGCACGCGTGCCAACACCCGGCCGGCGGCGGGATTTTCGGTGTTCTGGCTGTGCAGGAGATAGGCGTAGACCTCGGGCTTGACAGCCTTTTCCTCGTCTTCCTCCAGCTGGCCCATCATGGCCGCGAACTCCGCGGCCGCGAGAGAGCCAACCTTGCCCTTGTACGCGGCCTCGAACGCCTGCGCGCGCTCGAGCGCCTCCTTCAGGTGGGCCTCGATAGTCGGGTCGGTGGGCGACTGGTAGAGGTCGCTGAGGTCCCAGCGGATCGCCTCGGCCCCAGTCGATTTCAGCGCCTGTGCCACGGGCGGTCAGGATAACCGGTTCGTAACTGCCCAACGGGCCTAGCGTTATCGCCAGCATGAGGAAGGGCGTTCTGGTCGCGGGGCTGTTGCTGCTGGTTGCCTGCGGCAGCGCCGCGCCGACTGCACGACAGACCCCAGCCACGACCCCCGTGGCGATCTCCAGTTCCTCGCCCACCTCGAGTCCCGTCGCATCACCTAGTCCGTTTGTGGCACCGACTCCGGTCGCTCCAGAGCCGTCCACGCCCAAGCCCGTCGCCTTCTCGTGCTCGTCGACGATCCCGGCCGGAGCTCAGCTCGCGATTGTGATTCTGCGCGGATCCACCGACGTCGTGGTTCGCGACATCACGAACCTGGCCAAGCCGGTGAGCCGGTGTGCGTTCAAGCACTGCGAGCAGTTCTGTGAGAGCTACGGCCCTGACAACCTGCGGTTCGTGACCGCCAGCCACATTTCGTACATCGTCCGGTCCGTGGACGGCGACGGGGCGATGTACCTGGCCGACCTCTCGTCACGCAAGACGTTACTGGTGCGGAAGTGGGGCCCTCATGAAAGCTACTTCTGGGTCTACGCATGGAGCCCGGACGGCAACAGCCTGACCTACCTCACCTCAACCGAATGGCGCATCCGCTCGGCGGTTGGCGACGCGGCCTTGAGTCCGTCGGGGTCAGGACTCGGCTATTACGGCTACGACCCCAGCACCGACGGCTTCATGGTCGGCTTCTCGCCGGACGGACAATACGTCGCCATCGACCAGAGCACCCTGGTCGCTGCCAACACCAAGGGCGCTGTGTTCAAGGTGCTTCGTGTCTCAGACCGCAAGCTGGTATACAGCCGGACCGACGGAAGCATGGCCACATGGGCCGGCGGCACCGGCGCCCATCTCTTTTTCCGCATCGGCTCCGGCTTGCAGGAATGGGATCCTATCGCTGGGGCGAAACAGGTCGGTCCCGGCTTGGCCTGGATCGATCCGGTGCCCAGCGCTGACGGCCAGCGGATCGCCTACTTGACGATCGATGCCAAGGGAAACCATTTCGCCGGCCAGGTGCGTCTGACCGATCAACCGCTGCGATCCATCTCGCTTTCGCGCCTACCTCGCCAGGGCGTCGCGTTCCTTGATCCGACACTCGTTTGGTACGCCGAGGAATCCCTATGCAGCGCCTCGGTGAACTGCGCGTATGGCGAAACCAGCAGTGGACCACCCCTCACCGGACGCACCTACGTCCACGACCTCGTGACCGGGATCATCAGCTCTTCCGTAGAGACTGCCGTGGGCGATGTCTGGCCTCATCTCGGCAGCCAGTGACGAACTCCTAACGTAGCCGGTCTGCGAGCTCGCGCACTCGTGCCGGGTCGGGCCAACGTTCGGCGTACGCGCCTGCGTTGACGGCGTCTGTCAGCTCCTCAAGCAGCGGCTCGAGCTCCGCCGGAGTGCTGCGCAGGTATTCGAGCGGCGTCTCGGGTGGACCCCGGCGCCGTCCCAGGCGGCGCTGAACGCGTTCGTACAGGCGCAGGAGCTCGGAGGAGCCAGGCGCCGCACGGGTCCGGCGGCGCCGCGTGCGCGTGCGAATGAAGGCCCACAGCACCGTCACCAGCAGGGCGATGGCAACTGCCGGCGGAACCACGGCGAGGGCACCCAGCGACCCCAGGACTGCGAGCGGCGCCCCGATCGTCAGGTGCGGGATCAACCGCGCGATGCCGGCTGCCGCCCAGTGATTGGGGAACCGAGTCGCGGCGAGCGCAGAAAACCCTGGTGATGGGTCGACCGGCACCCAGCCGTGGTTGGCGAACCAAACCTCGACCCACGCGTGAGCATCGTGCTCGCGGACGATCGACTGGTCGAGCACCGGGTCGTACTCGCCGGTCGAGTAGCCGGTGGCCAATCGCGCAGGGACCCCGAGGCTGCGGAGCATGAGCGTTGCGGCGGTCGCGAACTGCTCGCAGTAGCCGACCTTGCTGTCGAAGAGAAACCAGTCCACGGGATCGCGTCCGGCAGGCACATGGCCGAGCTGCAGCGAGTACTGGTAGTTGCGCTGCAGGTAGTTGACCACCGCCATGACGACGTCGAATTGGCTGCTGCTCTCCTTCTGGATCGAGAAGGCCAGATCCCTCGCCCTGCTCGACAGCGCGCTGAAGTCGGTGTAGGCGGAGTTGTCATCGGGCGGCCCGAACACGTTGGGGGCTTTGCGCAGCTCGTCGGCGGAGAGGTTCGGCAGGTACGAGACGACTGAGTAGGTCTGGCCCGGACGCAAAACGTCCGGAGTCCTGAAGGTGCCGTAGGAGTCCAGGCGGAGCGCGGCAACCGGCGCGTACAGGCTGTGGATCGGATAGGCGGCGCTGATCACGCCCGGGAGCGTCCTCACCACGCGAAAGACCTGAACGAACGTGCCGAGGTTGTTGGGCGGAGCCGGGGGCAGAAAGTGGGCCGGGACGTAGGGCTGCCGCACGACGTAGTCGTGCTTGGAGGCGGTCCAGGCGCCGTTCTCGTAAGTGTCGAAGACCAGCCCACGCCAGTAGGCAGGCGCCCCCGTGCGCACATACATGAGCGGCGCTTCCCCGAGCCTGCCTCGGAAGTGAAGGTCGATCGTGTTGGTGGCGCCGGAGGGGTCGCCGCTAAGCTGGATCAGCGGCAGCGCCGGGTTCTCGATCTCACCCTTGAAGCCGACGTAATTGGGCAGCGAGACGATCACCGGCCCGCCCGGCTCCAGGTTGGGTTGCGGAATGAAGACGAAAGCGGCCAGGCCGAGCACAAGCGCGCCCACCAGCGTGATCGCGATCGGCGCCGCGGGTCCCGTGACCGGCGCATCGATGCGTCGCAGGTGCGAGCTCATCCAGAAGCCGGCCAGGCACACCGCCCAGAGCGCGACCAGGATCCCGAAAGGGTAATCCCACGCGTAGACCGCGGCCAAATAGAGGATCGCGAGGCTGATCCACAAGCTGGAGTAACAGTTGCGGCGGGTCTTCAGGTCGAAGCTGGTGACAGCCACGAGCAGGATCGCGAAGTTGGCCTGCGGAAGGACGCCGCCGAAGATCGCACCCACCGAGTCCGCGAGGAAGTAGACCAGCGATGCGAAGACAAGGCCTGCCACCAGGAGCTGCCCCGACAGCGTTCGCTTGTGGTCCCGACCGCGGTAGCTGACGTAGTGACCGATGGCTGCCACTGCCAGCGCGACCGCCGGGACGATGTAGTCCTGGCCATAAAGGACGATCGCCAGCACTGCGATGGCGAAGCCGGAGAACACGAAGGCGCGGCCCTCGAGGGACCGCTCGATCGGCGACGCGGGCAGCCTTGGGAGTCTCACAGCGGCCACGAGGTCCCGACGCGAGTGGTGAGTCCATCGACATCGACCTCGGCGTCCCCCACCACCCACGCTCGGACGGAGCCACCGCGCAGGCGGACGGTTTCCAGCGCTTCGGCGATGGCGGGGCTCGAGCTCGCAAAGATCGCCACGGCGTCGCCAACAGGCTTCAGATCGGAGCCCCTTCGCCAGCCCTCCCCCGTGCCAGGAGACGGGTAGCGCGCCAGCCATTCGAGCAGCGCCCAGAGCGAGCGCGACTCCTCAGGGCGGCTCGGTTCCAACCCGGGCGCCGACAGCACCACGCGGCCGCCGACGCGAATGCAATCCCAGGCTTCGGAGGCGGCCAGGCGCGCGACCTGGTCGGCCACCTCGGCCGTGGGTGGTCGCGGGTCGCAGATGATCGCAAGCGTCTGCACGCCAGGCGGCTCGTACTCGCGCACGATCAGCTCTCCATGGCGAGCGCTGGAGCGCCAGTGGATGCGGCGCAGCGGGTCTCCCGGCCTGTACTCGCGAACGCCAAACAGCTCGGTGCCGGTGCCGGCGCGAGGGGCGGCGACGCTGGCCTCGATCTCGTTGACCTCGCGGCGGGCAACCATCGAGGTGAACCGCGGAAGCGCGAGCGCCATCTCGGCGTCCTGGGTGCGGCGCTTGCGCTTGAACAGTCCAAGTGGATCGGCCGCCTCCAACACCCACGCCGTCGCGTCGAGCGGACCGCGCGCCACCGGGCCGACCGTCCGCTGCCCTCGCCAGCCACCCCTTGGCACGAGTCCGGTGGCCGCGCTCAGCGCGGCGCCCGCGACCGAACCGCTGAGCCGTGCCGGTCCTCGCGGACCCCCGTTGGTGTCGAAGGCCAGCTCGATCTCGACCCGGTCGCCCTCGAAGATCGGAACCGGAATCGGGCCGCTCCGGACCAGCTGCTCGGGCAGCTCGTCAACCGGCGAGTCTGGGCCCCGCTCGGCACTGCGAACGGCGACTCGCCCACGCAGTCCCCGCCAGTTCCAGCGCGCATACAGGTACGCGGCGACGATCAGTGCCGCGATCCAGTACGCAAGGAGGAACAGCCACGCCACAGCTGACGTGCTGCCGTAGTAGAAGACCACCGCGGCGACGGCGGCCGCGCCGGCAAACCTGAGGGTCGGTCTCAGTGCTGCCTCAGGGGCGGCAGAGGAAGCGACGCGACGACGTCGGCGATCACGTCTGCCCCCCGCGCGCGACCGCGCATGCCCAGCCGGTGCGCTAGCACAGGCAAGGCGAGAAGCTTGACGTCATCGGGAAGCACGAAGTCGCGGCCCTCGAACAGAGCCCAGGCCTGCGCCGCACGCTGCAGGTAGACGCCCGAGCGCATGCTCGCCGGTAGCAGAACCTCGGGCCGCGCCCGAATCGCCTGCAGCATCGATACGATGTAGCTGCGGATTGCCGGCGCCGCGACCACGCGCAGGCAGGCGTCCTGAAGCTCGAGCACGTCCTCCAGGCTCACGACCGCGCCGAGCTCGACGATCGGGTCGCCGTGCTCGCGGCGGGCGAGCACCTCCATCGCCTCGCTCTCGGTCGGGGGGCCCATCTCCGACGCCAGCAGGAAGCGATCGAGCTGCGATTCGGGCAAGGGATAGGTGCCGTGGAACTCGGCCGGGTTCTGGGTCGCGACGACAAAGAAAGGACGCCCCAGGGCCCGGGTCGTGCCCTCGATGGTGACCTGGGCCTCCCCCATCGCCTCCAGCAGCGCCGACTGCGTGCGCGGCGTGGCGCGGTTCACCTCGTCGGCCAGAACGATGTTGGCGAATACGGGCCCGGCGATGAACTCGAAGCTGAGGTCTTTCTGGTTGAAGACGCTCGAGCCGGTGATGTCCGAAGGCAGAAGGTCGGGCGTGCACTGGATGCGGCGGAACGTGCCGCCAACCGAGGTGGCGAGCGCCCGTGCGAGCATCGTCTTGCCGGTGCCTGGAAGGTCCTGCAGAAGCACGTGACCGCTGGCGACCAGGCCTGTGGCGGCCAGGCGGACCACCTTTTCCTTGCCGACGATGATGCGGTGGACGTTCTGCTCGATCCGGCCCAAAAGCTCGGCGGCGCGACGGGCCTCGAGCTGTGGAGAGGCGGCGCTCATGGTCGGATTTTAGGCGCGGTGTAGCCAACTCCCTCGCCCCTAGGGGGGAGCGCTTTACGCACGTTTGGCGCCAAAAGTGCGGAATCCAAGGGCTGCAAGCGCGCGTTTGGCGCCAAAAGTGCGGAATGGCTCGCCGGGGGTGGGCACCAGCTAGCTGGGGCCGAGCATCCTCGCGATCACCTCGGACAGGTTCGGCCCGCCCTTGCCGAACGGAACCGAATGCACGCGGTGGGCGAAAACCATCTCCGCGACGGCGCCCACGTGGCCGACCTTGACCTCGTCGGCGCTGTCGTAGGCCGCTTTGGCCTGGGCCGCACGCGCGCACACCAGGTCGGACCGATGCCCATCGACCTCGAGCGCGATCGATATCTGAGCGATCAGGCGCAGGATCTCGCGCGGCAACGACACCTCCGGGAAGGTTGCGATGCCTTCGGCGATGTGCGAGCGAACGTCCTGCTCGGACTCCGCGTGCTGCTTGTAGAAGCGTTGCGGGTCGTCCTCCCACACGGCGCGCTTCTCGACGATCGCCACGCGCTGGTCGAGGTCGCGGATGCCCTCGACGTCGACGCACAACCCGAAACGGTCGAGAAGCTGCGGCCTCAGCTCGCCCTCTTCGGGGTTCATGGTGCCGACGAGGATGAAGCGGGACGGGTGCGACACCGACACGCCCTCGCGCTCGACGGTGTTCACGCCCATCGCGGCGGCGTCGAGCAGCACATCGACTATGTGGTCGTCGAGCAGGTTGACCTCATCGACATAGAGGATGTTTCGGTTGGCCTCTGCGAGCACGCCCGGCTCGAACCGGCGCGACCCCTCCTTCAGCGCCGCCTCCAGGTCGATGGTGCCCACAACGCGATCTTCCGAAGCGTTGATGGGCAGCTCGACAACACGCATGCGGCGTGTGGTCACCGGCAGCTCGCCCCCGCGCGCCCGCTCGCGACAGTCGAGACACCAATCCTCGGGGTCGTCGGGGTGGCATCCGAAATGGCAACCCTCGACCACCTGCTGGTCCGGCAGCAGCCGGGCAAGCGCCCTCACGGCCGTCGATTTGCCGGTGCCTTTCTCGCCCCGAATCAGCACGCCGCCGATGGTGGGATTGATCGCGTTGAGGACGAGCGCAAGCTTCATCGACTCCTGGCCGACGATGGCGGTGAAGGGATAGGAGTAGCGGTCTAGGGCCATACCACTGTCGATGTTACCGAGCGCCCCTTCCCAGCTCGCGTTCTACGGCAGAGGTGATCTCGTCGCGCGACAGGTCGTAGAGACCGTAGTAATGGGCGCCCATGCGGTCGGCGAGGTCCGCACAGGCGTTGATGGCGTAGGTCTGATACATCGGCGCGACACGCGCCAGGTGCTGCACCGAGGGAAGATGGCTGTAGTCGCGCGCGGAGTCGATGACCAGCGCGTCGATGTCTTCCGCATCGATCAACGCCGCCACCTTCTGCGCCTCGACCAGCGGCTCCTCCTTGAACATCGAGATGTTGCCGCGACCATCGCTGATGAGCACCAGCAGCGGCCTGATCGTGGGGTCGCGAAGCAGCTCCGTCTTGACGACCTTGTATCCCGCCATCAGCCCGTGAGTCAGCGGTGTGGTGCCGCCGACTGACAGCTTCTCCAGCCGCCGCCTCGCCAGCGAAACGCTTGAGGTTGGGCGCATCACAACCTCGGCGGTGCGGTTCTTGAAGACGACGACTGCGACGCGGTCGCGGCGGACATAAGCGTCCTGCAGCAACGAGAGGATGGCGCCTTTGGTCGCGGCCATCCTCTGCTCGGCATCCATCGACGCGGACGCATCGACCACAAAAACGATCAGGTTGCCGACCTTGCGCTCGCGCACCTTCTGCCGCAGGTCGTCGCGCTCCAGCCTGAGGCGCTCGCCTGGCAGCCTGCCGCGATCCTTCTGCATTGGCGCCGCGGCGCGCACTGTGGCATCGATCGCGAGGTCGTTCACCTTCGCCTTCGGCTCCGCGCGCACGTAGCGGCCGCGGCGGTCGGGCGTCTGGCTCGCGGACCGCTTGCCGCCTTGCTTTCTCAGCCGGCGCTGCCTCGGCAGGTCGATGCGGCGCAGGTTGAACGTTTCCGTCGCCTCGGGCGCCGACTCGTGGCCGCTCGAAGCGCCGGTTGTGACGCCCTGGTCGGTGCCGGCCGACTGCTGGCCGCCCTCCGCGGCGCTCGCGCTGTCCTCGGCGGTCACCTCGGTCGCCGATTCGTTCTCCGAAGCCTGCGGCTCCCCGCCCTCCGATTCGGAAGGTTTCGTGCCTTCCTGGTTCTCCCCCGGTTCCGGCGACGAGGTCTCGTCCTGGTCCCTGCGCAAAGGCTGGCGCGCACGATGCGCGAGCGCCAGCGTCGCGGTGTCGTAGATGTCCTCGCGGCTTGGCGTCGCATGCCGGCGATAGGCCGCGAGGGCGCGGGCGGCGTGGTCGATGACGACGTCGGCACGGTGTCCGAGGACGTCGGCTTCGACGCAGATGGAGGAAATGAGACGCGTCTGGCCGGCTGTGATGCGTACGTTCTTGACCGCTGCGATCGCCTCGCCCAGGGCCCGCGAAAGGTTGTGGTCGGCGGCCGCGAACTCGTTGGCGAATTCGTGGTCGCCCCGCCTGAAGGCGGCGTCTCGCTCAGCGATCAGAACGCGCTCGTCCGGGTCGCGGATGCCCTCGACGTCGACGCAGAGGCCGAAGCGGTCGAGCAGCTGCGGCCGGAGCTCGCCCTCCTCCGGGTTCATCGTGCCGACGAGGATGAAGCGCGAGGGATGGGAGAACGAAACGCCCTCGCGCTCGATGACGTTCACGCCCATTGCCGCCGCGTCGAGCAGAACGTCGACCAGGTGGTCGTCCAGGAGGTTCACCTCGTCGACATAGAGGATGTTGCGGTTCGCCTCGGCGAGGACGCCAGGCTCGAAGCGGCGGGCGCCCGCTCGCAGCGCAGCCTCGATGTCGATTGTGCCCACGACCCGGTCCTCAGACGCGTTGATCGGCAGCTCCACCACCCGCATCCGGCGCTTGTGAGAGGGCAGCTTTCCCGCGGCGTGCAGGCGAATATGGCATTCGGAGCACAGGGCCTCCACGTCGGTCGGGTCGCACCCGAAGTGGCATCCCTCCACGACGTCGTGCTCGGGAAGTAGGCGGGCCAGGGCCCGGACGGCGGTCGACTTGCCGGTGCCTTTCTCACCGCGGATCAAGACGCCGCCGATGGTGGGCACGACGGCGTTCAGGATCAGGGCGAGCTTCATCGACTCCTGGCCGACGATGGCCGTGAAAGGGAAGCTGTGACGGTCGAGCGCGACGCTCATCGATCAAGTATCCCCTTGGCAACCGGCGGAGGGTTGGCGAGGGCGGCCAGAGGGGGTAAATAGATTGTGATTCTTGAAACTAATCGAGAGTCAGGAGGGTTCTAGAAGGTATGGAAGTGTTGGTGGTAATCGTGGCTCTGATCCTGTTCGACGTCGCGGCGTGGCGGTTGGCGGTCGACTCGCGGGTTTGGGTCGAGGATGACCGGGCCATCCAGCGGAGGCCGCGCCGGGCGATCTAAGCCGGGATCAGGCTTCTCACAAGGTCCCGTTCCTGGATCAGCTCCTCGGTCGTTTTTCTGATCCGATCCTGGGCGTCGCCGTCGTGCTGAAGCCCCTGCATCACCTCCCAGTTCCGCCCGTCAGACCGGACCGGGAAGCCGAACTGCAGCCCCTCCGGAACGCCGTACTCGCCGTGACTTACGACCGCCAGCGAGTGCCAGTCGCCCCAAGGCGTGGCGTTCAGGATGCTGTTCACTGAATCGATCACGGCGTTGGCGGCCGACGCCGCCGAGGACGACCCCCGCGCCTCGATCACGGCGGCGCCTCGCTTCTGCACAGACTCGATGAACTTGCCCTTGAGCCAACCGTGGTCTTTGATCACGTCGAAGGGCGACAGGCCGGCGATTTTGGCGTTGTGAGCGTCCGGATACTGCGTGGTCGAATGGTTGCCCCACACCGCCATGTTGGTCACCACCCCCACCGGGACGCCGCCCTTGCGCGCGAGCATGGTCTTGGCTCGGTTCTCGTCGAGGCGCATCATCGCGAACCAGCGCTCGGGTGCGATCTCGGGTGCGTTGGAGCGGGCGATCAGGCAGTTGGTGTTGCATGGGTTGCCCACGACCAGGATCCGGACGTCGTTGGCCGCCTTGGCGGCTATGGCCTTGCCCTGCGGGCCGAAGATGCCGCCGTTGACGCTCAAGAGGTCGCTCCGCTCCATGCCCTGCTTGCGCGGCACGGCGCCGACGAGGAGTACCCACGACGCGCCATCGAACGCCTTCTCCGCCTTCGAGGTGAGGACGATGTCGTGAAGGAGCGGAAAGGCGCAGTCGTCGAGCTCCATCGCCACGCCCTCCAGCGCTTTCATCGCCGGCTCGATCTCGAGCAGCCGCAGCACGAGGGGCTGCTCAGGCCCGAGCATGTCGCCGGCAGCGATTCGGAAAAGAAGCGAGTAGCCGATCTGGCCGGCACCGCCTGTAACTGCGACCTGGACCGGCGGGCGCGCTACGGCGGTGTTGGGCATCACGGCCCTCAAATGCTAGCCCTTCACCGCCGGCCTCAACCCCGATTGCGCGCGTCTGGCGCCAAACGAGCCGAATTCAGTTTCGAAACGGAGGTTTTGGCTCCAAAAGCGCGAAATTCTGTCTAGCCGCCTCCGGTTACCGGAAGCCTTCTCCCTCCGGTTCGAACAGGTCGTCCCCGGCCAGGCGCCGCGCGAAACAGAGAAAGCCGGTATGGGCGACCATGCGGTGCGATGGGCGCAGGCTGCGGCCGCGAACGGTCCAGCCCCGCTGGAGCACCTCGAACACCTCCAGCATGCCGAAGCCGCGCAGCTCGCGCAGACAGTCGAAGAAGCGCTGCACCTGGCTGACGTTCGGGCAGTGCGCGAACACGATCCCGCCCGGCCGCAGCGAGTCCTTGGCGACGCGGGCTGCCTGCCACGGCTCGGGCACATCGAGCAGGACGCGGTCCATGTAGCGCTCGTCGACCTCGCCGTAGATGTCGCCGAGCCTGAGCGTGAGGTTGGACGGGAGGCCGTTGAACGTGCCCTCGATCGTCCGCCGGGCTGCGTCCAGAAATTCCTCCCGCTGCTCGTACGAGACCACCAGCCCCTCCGGGCCCACGGCCCGAAGAACGGCGAGGGTCAGCGCTCCCGTGCCGGTGCCTGCCTCGAGCACCCGAGCACCGGGGTAGATGTCCGCCCCGATCAGGATCGCCCCGAGGTCCTTGGGGTAGATCGGCTGGGCCTGCCGCTGGCGACCGGTGACCTGCTCGGCAAAAGTCGGCCGCACGGCCAGCAGGCGGGCGCCCATCTGGGTGGTCACGATCACGCCCTCCGGGCGGCCGATCAGGTCGTCGTGTGCGATCGCCCCTGAGTGCAGCGAGTGGCGCTCGCCGGCCTTGAGGCGAACGCGGTGGCGGCGGCCGACCTTGTCGACCAGGACGATCTGCTCACCCGCCTGAAGCTCGTTCACTCCGGCTTGTGGGCGCGGATCAGGCAGTGCCAGTACGCGTGCCACAGCTTGCCCTCGCGCCGAACCGGATGCAGCTGGTCGCGCGCCTCCCCCTCCGATGCCTCGATGACCCGCGCCAGGTCAGCCGCCAGTTCGGGCTTGACCGCCTGGTTCGCCATCCATTCCTCGTAGTCCCAGTCGAGCTCGCGAGCCCCCGCGATCTCCACGTCGAACCCAGCGGCTGCCAGGCGCCCCTCCCATTCCTCCACCGTCAGCGACAGCACGTGCGATGGGTCGCGCCGCACTTCGACGGCATGCAGGACATCACGGGCGGGCGCGGGTGGAGCGCAGTCGACGAAGGCGGCGTCTCGTCCTGGCTTGAGCACGCGGAAAGCCTCGTCCAGGAATGCGTCGAATTCTTTGAAGTGGTGCGGAGCCGCACGCACAACGTAAAGGTCGAACGTCTCTTCGGCAAACGGCAGGTGCGAAGCGTCGGCCAGCACCCAGTCCGCGTTCATGATTCCGCGTTCGCTGGCGACGCGCCGCGCTTCGTCGAGCATCTCGCGTGTGACGTCCACGCCAACGACGCGCCTCACGTGCGGCGCAAGCGCGAAGGCGGTGTTTCCGGTCCCGGTGGCGACGTCGAGGGCGAGGTCGCCCTTCAACGGATGGGCTAGCTCCAGCACCTCTTGCAGGCGCTCGGAAGACGTGTGGAACGTTGATCGCGAGTAGTTCGCCGCGACACGCGCGAAGCTCGAGCGGACGTCGCCCATGACAGCCAGAGTCTAGGTTGGGGGTGTCTCGGCCGTGGGGGCGGCCCCCGAGTGCCTCGCCGCCTCGATCTGGCGGTTGCGAAAGACAAAAACGCCGATGGCCGCGGCCACGATGAGAACGGCCCCTGCGATGAACCACACCGGCGATGCGCGAATCGAACGCTCCAGGCTCGTACCGAACAGCACTCCCAGGAGCAGGAAGATGCCCGCCCACGCGGCCGCGGACACCGCCACGCTGATGGCGAAGATCGGATACCGCAGCTTGAGAACTCCGGCCGCCACCGTCAGAGGCACGCGGAAGCCCGGGATGTGGCGCCCGAAGATCAGCGTCCACGGCCCCCACCGGCCGAACCAGTGCTCGGCCTTGTCCAGCTGCTCGGGGGTCAGGTGCAGGAATTTGGCGATGCGATGCTCCAGGAGGCGCCGGCCGTATCGACGCGAGAGGAGATAGAGATTGGTAGAGCCGAGGGTGACCGCAAGCGTAAAACCCAACCAGGCTGCAATGAGGATCTCGAGGTGGTGCGGGAGGCGATGACCCACATAGAGAAGGAAGGCGTCGCCGGGTATGAACAGGGGGACTCCTGACTCCTCGATGTAGATCAGCGCAAAGCCGACCAGATAGCCATAGTGCCGCAGCACGTCGCCGATCGACTTGTCCGCCGATGGCGCCTGTCCCGAGGCGTCGTGCTCGACCAGCAGGCCCATGACGCCGATGACGGCGATGAGCAGCGCGATGCCGCCTATGACCCGCCAGTGGGTCCAGCCGCCTATGTCGTCGTCGGGTTCGACCGGCCGGGTCACGGCTTGAAGAAGTCGTACGCCAGCTTCATGCCGATGATGATGAGCGCGGCGGCGGCAACCGGCTTGAGCCAGGTGATGCGGTCGATGAGGTTCGAACCGATCATGGTGAACGCAAGCAGGCAGCAGGCCGCCAGGAGCACCCCGCCGGCGAGCACGGGCAGGCGGTAGGCGGAGGGCACGCCGCTCGCGACGCTGGAGATCGCCAACGCGTTGTCGAGCTGCAGCGCCACGTCGGTGAATGCGATGAGAAGAACCGAGATCAAGATGCTCCTCGTCATGGGGACCTCCTTCTCAACCGAGCTTGAGTAGAGGTCTTGCCGCGCACACTTTTGCGGTGTGCGCTGCGGCCCCGGGCATTTGATTGCCGTCTTGACGGGGACCAGCGGGAGTGGCTACTCCCCCCTACGTGGCATGACAGTATACGGGCGTGGTGAAGGCGGTCGCCCGATGGTCGGGGCACAAAGTGAAGTTCGACGTCGAGTCGGGCTCCGGCCACCACACCACCATCGATGAAGCGCCGGTTTTCGGCGACGACTCGGCGATGCGCCCAACCGAAGCGCTGCTCGGGGCCCTGGGCAGCTGCACCGGTCTCAACGCCGTCCTGCTGCTCAAGAAGTTCAAACAGCCATTGAAGTCGCTAGAGGTTGAGGTCGTAGGCGAGCAGGAGAAGGAATGGCCGCGGGCTTTCACCAAGATCGAGATCACGTTCGTCACCAGCTGGGATGGCAAGCACGACAAGCAGCAGGTCGACACGGCGCTCGACATGGCCTGCAACCGCTACTGCCCAATCCACGCCACCCTCTCAGCGGGCACCAAGATCGAACACAGGCGAAAGGACACGCACTGATCCGCCCACACGTCATTTCTCAAGGCACTACTAGAATTAGTGCCGTTCCCAAAAGCCCCTTTACCTGAGGCCGCTTGGAAACTTGCTCGAGAGCTACGTCCCACTTCTCATCTTCGTACTGATCGTCCTCGCACTCCTGGGAGCGGTCGTCACGCTGAGCTTCGTGCTCGGCCCATCGCGACCCTCCAAGCGCAAGCTCGCCCCTTATGAGTCGGGCATCATCCCCGACACCCCCGCCCACCGCCGCCTGTCCGTGCGCTTCTACCTGACGGCGATGCTCTTCATCATCTTCGACGTCGAGGCGATCTTCTTCTACCCGTGGGCGATCGCCCTCCACCAGCTCAAGTGGTTCGGCCTCATCGAGATGCTCGTCTTCATGGGCATCCTGCTCGTCGCGCTGGCGCATATCTGGCGCAAAGGGGGCCTTGATTGGGAGTAGAGGAGCTCGTCGCATCGCTCGGCGACAACATCCTCACCACCAGCCTCGGCAAGCTCATCGGCTGGGGCCGCGGCAACTCGGTGTGGCCGGCTCAGTTCGGGCTCGCGTGCTGCGCCATCGAGATGATCTCGACCGCAACGGCCGGCGTTGACATCGCCCGATTCGGCTCGGAGGCGATGCGAGCATCGCCCCGCCAATCCGACCTGCTGATCGTGTCGGGGCGCGTCTCGCAGAAGATGGCGCCGGTGCTGCGGACCGTCTACGACCAGATGCCAGAACCGAAGTGGGTGATCTCGATGGGCGCGTGTGCGTCGACCGGCGGCGTCTTCAACAACTACGCCCTGCTCCAGGGCGTGGACAAGATCGTTCCCGTCGACGTGTACATCCCGGGGTGTCCCCCACGCCCCGAGGATCTGCTCAACGCGCTCATGATCCTGCAGGAAAGGATCAAGGCCCAGGGGCTCATCCCGCAGCCGTGATTGCGGACGATCTGGTAATTGAGCGCGGCGTCAGCGCAGGAGACGACTGGATCACGGTCCCGGCCGAGCGCATCCATGATGCCCTGCTGTCACTCAAGGACCAAGGCTATAGGCTGCTCGTCTTCCTGTCGTGCGTCGACCACCTCGCGGACAGCTCAAAACAGTTCCCGGAGCGGTTCGAGATCATCTACCAGCTCCGAGACCTGGACAAGCCCGCCGACATCAGGGTGCGTGCATTCGTCGGCGGGGAGTCGCCTCGCATCGATTCTGTGCACGACCTCTTTCCTCCCGCCAACTGGGACGAGCGCGAGACGTACGACCTCTTCGGCATCGTGTTCACCGGCCACCCCGACCTGAGCCGCATCCTCATGCCCGACGACTGGGTCGGCCACCCGCTGCGCCGCGACTACCCGGTCGGGGGCGAGCCGGTCGAGTTCTCGGAAGAGCACGAGATCTGGCAGACCGCACCAGAGGACGCCTAGCCGTGGCGGACGCTCAGGGCGTAACCGTCGCCAAGACTGGCGAGCAGGGCGCCTTCGGTGGCGAGCTGCTGACCGTGAACTTCGGACCTCACCATCCGTCCACACACGGCGTGCTGCGCCTGATCGTCGACCTCGACGGCGAGCAGATCCGCCGCCTCAAACCCGTCATCGGCTATCTCCACACAGGGATCGAAAAGCAGATGGAAGCGCTGCGCTGGCAGCAGGGCGTGGTCGTGACCGATCGTCACGACTACCTGTCGCCGCCCATCAACAACCTGGCCTACGCGCTGGCCGTCGAGAAGCTGATGGGCGTCGAGGTGCCGCCTCGGGCGCAGGCGCTGCGTGTGATCATGTCCGAGCTCACGCGCCTGTCATCGCACCTGGTGTGGTTGGGCACCAGCGGCATCGAGCTTGGCGCGATGTCGATCCTGATGTACTGCTTCCGCGAGCGGGACACGATCCTCGACATGAACGAGGAGATCTCGGGCTTCAGGATGCACACGTCGTACATCCGGCCTGGCGGCGTCATGGCCGACTCGACGCCACGCTTCCTCGAGCTTCTCGACAGGTTCATCCGCGAGATGCCGGCTCACATCGACGAGTACGAGGACCTGCTGACGATGAACCCGATCTTTCGCGCGCGCACGATCGGGATCGGGCGCCTGCCCCTCTCGGACGCGAAGGTGCTGGGTGCGACCGGGCCGATGCTCCGCGGCTCCGGCATGGCGTGGGACCTCCGCAAGTCGATGCCGTACTCGGGTTACGAGAACTACGACTTCGAGGTCGCTACCTCGAACGACTGCGACTGCTACGGACGCTACCTGGTGCGCATCAAGGAGATGCGCGAAGCGGTGAAGATCCTTCGTCAAGCACTCGATCGCCTGCCTGACGGGCCGGTCAACGTCGACGACCGCAAGTTCCTCCCGCCCCCCCGCGAAGAGCTGGAGACCTCCATGGAGGCCGTCATCCATCACTTCAAGCTCTTCACGGAGGGCTACTCGGTTCCCGCCGGCGACGTTTACGTGGCGGTGGAGTCTGGGCGCGGCGAGAACGGGTGCTACATAGTCAGCGATGGGACGCACAAGCCGCGGCGGGTCAAGTTCCGTGCCGCATCGTTCGCGAACCTGCAGGCGCTGGAGCGCATGTCCCTGAACCACATGGTCGCGGACATGATCGCGATCATCGGCACCGCCGACACCGTTCTCGGCGACGTCGACAGATGAGCACTTTGCCTGAGAACGTGCTCGAGGAGATTCGCGAGCTGCCTGCAAAGTATCCACAGCATCGATCTGCGGTCATGCCCGCGCTCGACCTCGCGCAGGAAGAGCTCGGCCACCTGACGCCCGAGGCGATGAGCGAGGTGGCGGCCGTGCTGCAGCTCGACCCGGGCTATGTCGAGGGCGTCGCCACCTTCTACACCCTGTTTCATCTCCAGCCGGTGGGCAAGCACCGCTTTTACGTGTGCACCAACCTGAGCTGCATGCTCCGAGGCGCGGATGAGGTGGTGGCCCATCTGCGCAAAGCCATCGGGGTCAGCGAGCCGGGCGAGGTTTCGAAGGATGGGCTCTTCTCCTACGAGGCGGTCGAGTGCCTCGGAGCGTGCGAGTACGCGCCGATGTGCCGGCTCGACCATCTGTATCACTACGACCTGACCCCGCAAAAGATCGATGCGCTGGTGGTCGCGAGGCGGGCTCCGCTTTCGGCCGCGGCCAAGGCCGGGCGAGCTCCCCGTCCCACGAAGCCTTCCCGCGCCGCCGCTCCTCCTAAGAAGCCTCGCGCACCGCGGACCAAGAAGAATGTCTGAACAGAGGGGAACGGTGGGCGGGCCGATCCTCACCGAATGGTTCGCCACCAAGGACCTGCACAAGCTCAGCGTCTACGAGTCGAAGGGCGGCTACACAGCGCTCCACAAGGCGTTCACCGAGATCGCACCGGCCGCCATCACGGCCGAGATCAAGACCTCTGGACTGCGTGGCCGGGGTGGGGCGGGCTTCGCCACCGGGGTCAAGTGGGGCTTCATCAAGCGCGATGAGCCGGGACCGAAGTATGTCGTCGTGAACGCCGATGAGTCCGAGCCGGGGACCTCCAAGGACCGCTACATCATCGAGAACTCGCCACACATGCTCCTGGAGGGGATCATGATCGCGGCCTACGCGGTCGGCGCCAACCAGGCCTGGATCTACATCCGGGGCGAATACGACGAGCCGTACCGGATGCTCCGCGAGGCCATGGCCGAGGCCCGGGAAAAGGGCTACCTCGGGCCGAAACCTTTCGGCGTCAACTACCCACTCGACATTCAGATGTACCGAGGCCACGGGGCGTACATCTGCGGCGAAGAGACCGCGCTGCTCGAATCGCTCGAGGGCAAGCGGGCCCAGCCGCGCTCGCGTCCCCCCTTCCCCGCCGTCAAGGGCGCGTGGGGCCGCCCGACATTGCTGAACAACGTTGAGACGCTGGCCACGGTGCCGTGGATCGTCAACCACGGCGGCGCCGCCTATGTCAAGTTCGGGACCGAGAAGTCGCCGGGCACACGACTGATGTCAGTCAGCGGCAACGTGCGCAAGCCCGGCGTCTACGAGGTCGAGCTGGGTCAGACGTTCCGGCACGTGATCATGGAGCTGGCCGGCGGGCCGCCCGAGGGTCGCAAGGTGAAGGTCTTCTGGCCAGGCGGCTCCTCGGCCCCGGTCCTGCCGGAAGCCATGCTCGACACCAAGACGGACATGGAATCGCTCGCGGCCGCCCGCTCGATGGGCGGATCGGGCGGTGTCATCGTGATGGACGATTCGCACTGCGTCGTTCGCGCCGCCCACCGGCTGCTCCAGTTCTACGCCCACGAATCCTGCGGTAAGTGCACGCCGTGCCGGGTCGGGGGCGACTGGGCCGTGCGCACGTACGAGCGCATCCTCGCCGGCGAGGGCTCACCGGTCGAGCTCGGCATCCTAGAGCGCGTGTCGGATGGCTTGCAGAACGGGCGCTGCCTCTGTGGCCTCGGGGATTCCGCCGGCTGGGTGATCGACTCCACGTTGCGCCATTTCCGTGAGGAGTACGAGGACCACGCCCTGAGGCACGAATGCAATGTCAGAGCGGCCCCTCCGGCCCGTCGGGCCACCTCGCCACAATCGGCGAGGAGCGCAAGTGCCTGACGTAAACCTCACCGTCGACGGCCACAAGATCACCGTCCCGTCCGGAACCCTGATCGTCGAGGCGGCGAAGACGGTGGGGATCGAGGTCCCGGTGTTCTGCTACCACCACAAGCTCGATCCGGTCGGCGCCTGCCGGCTGTGCCTGGTCGACATCTCGCCCGGTCCTCCGCGTCCCCAGACCGCGTGCACCACGCCGGTCATGGAGGGGATGGTAGTGCGCACACAGAGCGCGACGGCCGTCCAGGCCCGCGCGGACATCCTCGAGTTCGAGCTCGTCAATCACCCGCTGGACTGTCCGGTGTGCGACAAGGGCGGCGAGTGCCCGCTGCAGGACTTCACGTTCCGCCATGGCTACCCGACCAGCCGCATCGACGGCCCGCGGCTTCACTTCAAGAAGCCGATCCCGCTCTCCGACAAGATCGCGCTGGACCGCGAGCGCTGCGTGCTCTGCTACCGCTGCACGCGCTACTACGACGAGGTCGCCTGGGAGCAGGAGCTGACTGTCGGGCAGCGCGGCGTCCAGTCGTTCATCACCAGCCAGTTCGACCAGCCGCTGGCCTCGAACTTCAGCGGCAACATCATCGACCTCTGTCCGGTCGGAGCCCTCACGTCGCGCGTGTGGCGCTTCGAGTCGCGCCCATGGGACATGACGCACACGGGGAGCATCTGCTCGAAGTGCGCGGTGGGCTGCAACGTCACGCTCTGGCAGCGCCGAGGCCAGCTGGTGCGCGTCACCTCGCGCGAAAACGACGACATCGACGAGGGCTGGATCTGCGATCGCGGCCGTTTCGACTACACCGACGTCAACGACCCGTCGCGGCTGCGGACACCGCGGGTGCGCGGCGCCAGGTCGACGTGGGCGGACGCTCTGAATGCGCTCGCGGAGGGCATCAGGGGCAAGGGCGCCAAGCTCGGCATCTCCCTCCCGGGCGACCTCACGAACGAGGAGGCCTACCTCTTCCGCCGCCTGCTAGACGGCCCGCTCAAGGGGGCAAAGGTGAAGATGCACGGCCGCACGGCCCTCCCGGCGCCGGCCGGCGAAACGATGCGGATCAAAGAGATAGACGACGCGCGCGTCATCGTTGTCGTCGCGTCCGATATCGAGAACGACGTGCCCATCATCGACCTCCGCGTAAAGAAGGCGGTCAGCAAGGGGGGCGCCAAGCTGATCGTGATCAATCCCGAAAGTGTCGACCTCGACCGTAATCCCCGAACGGTGCACATCAGGAACAAGAAGGGCGCGGCGGCTGCCGAGGTCCGCAAGCTGGCGTCACACGACATGCTCAAGAACCCCGGCGGACCCGTGGCGATCCTGTTTGGCGACGGCCACGGCAGCGAAGACATGAGCGATCTGGCCACCGCCTGCGGCGATCTGGCGGAGAGGGTCGGCGGCAAGGAGATGCCGCTCTATCGCGCGACCAACGAGCGCGGCGCTCTCGCGGCCGGCGTCGCCGGCTGGGATAACCTGGACGGGATCGAGGCTTTGCTCAGCTGGGGCCCGCCGCCCGCCGCCGGCGTTCCATCCAGCCTCAAGTTTCATGCTGCGTGGGACCACCTGCCCAGGCCTGAGCACGATCAGGCGGCCGTGGTCCTGCCCGCCACCACCTTTGCACAGCGGCAAGGCAGCTATACCAACCTCGAAGGCACGGTGCAGTTCCTCCGCCCGCCGGTTGCCGTGGACCCGCCCCTGAAGGAGTCGTGGGAGGTGCTGACCGAGCTCGGCTCCGCCCTCGGCGTGGACCTCGACTACGCGGGCGTCTTCGCCATCCAGCGCGATGCGGCAGCCGCGATCCCCGCCTTTGCGGCCCTCGCGCAGCCGCCGGCACCCGAGCCCGAGCCGCAGCCCGTTCTCGTCGGGCCTGCCCACCCGTGATCGATTTCTACAACAACGCGATCGGACACTGGGTCGTGGTCGCCATCGCGATCACCCTCCTGCTGTTCGTGGTCCTCACGGCGACCGCCTACACGGTGTGGTTCGAGCGCGTTGCGCTTGGCCGCATCCAGCGCCGCCCCGGCCCCAACCGCGTCGGCCCGTTCGGCCTCATGCAGCTCGCGGCAGACGGGGTCAAGCTCGCGTTCAAGGAGAGCTTCGTCCCGGCCAAGACCGAGAAGCTCCTTTACGTGATCGCTCCGGCGATCGCGGTCGCGGCAGCCTTCCTGTCCTGGGCCGTGATCCCGATCGGCCTCTGGTACGACGTGCAGTACTGGATCGCAGACGTCAACGTCGGCGTCCTGCTCGTCTTCGCCTTCAGCTCGCTCAACGTCTACGCGATCGTCATCGGGGGCTACGCGTCGAACAACAAGTACTCGCTGTTGGGCGGCCTGCGATCAGCGGCCCAGCTCATCAGCTACGAGATGTCACTCGGCCTGTCGCTGGTGCCGACCTTCATGATCGTCGGCTCGCTGCGTCTGCGGGACATCGTCGACTACACCGTCACATGGGGGCCTTATCACGGCCCCATCCCGCTGATCCTTCTCACGCCGATCGGCTTCGTGATCTACGTGATCGCGGCAGTGGCCGAGACAAACCGCGCGCCTTTTGACCTGCCCGAGGCTGAGCAGGAGCTGACAGGTGGATTTCTCACGGAGTACTCCGGCCTGAAATTCGTCATGTACTACCTGGCCGAGTACGTGAACATGATCACCGTCTCCGCGCTGGCCGCGCTCCTCTTCTTCGGCGGTTGGTATCTGTGGTTCGTGCCCCCGGTGATCGCCTTCCTTGTCAAGGTCATCCTGTTCCTCTTCCTTTACATTTGGCTGCGCGGCACGTTCCCCAGGCTCCGCTACGACATGCTCATGCGGCTGGGCTGGAAGGTGATGCTGCCGCTGGCGATCGCGAACATCATCGTCACCGCGATCATCCTGGTCGCGGTGCAGGGGTAGGTATGAACGAAGAGGAGCCACGGCCGGATCATCCGACGCCTTTGAGGCAGCCCGACGAAGGCGTCCCCCCGACCCCGAAGGGAAAGCGACCCAGTGTCGGCCGCGACATCGCCGCTCTCGGAGCCGGGCTCAAGACCACGCTGGGCGAGTTCTTCCGTCCCGTGGTCACGACCATGTACCCCGAAGAGAAGACGCCTCGGGCCGAGCGATACCGCGGGCGCCACTATCTGCGGCGCTATGAAAACGGCCTCGAGCGCTGCATCGGCTGCGAGTTGTGCGCGGCCGCCTGTCCGGTGGGCTGCATCCTGGTCATCGCCGCTGAGAACTCAGACGAGAACCGCGTTTCGCCAGGTGAGCGGTACGCGAAGACGTACGAGATCAACATGCTTCGCTGCATCTTCTGCGGCTACTGCGAGGATGCATGCCCGGTGCAGGCGATCGTCCTCGGCCCTGAATACGAGCTGTCCGACACGAGTCGGGAGAAGTTCATCTACACCAAGGAGAAGCTGCTGGAGCCGCTGCCGCCTGACGTCCAGGCGCGGCTTGATTCCAAGTCCAAGGATTCAAAGTAGCCTTGGCGATCGCCATCTTCATCATCGCCGCCGCCATGGCAGTGGCGGGTGGCGTAGGCGTGATCAGCTTCCGCCAGCCCATCCGGAGTGTGCTCAGCCTCGTGGTGGTGATGATCGCCCTGTCGATCCTGTTCCTTCTGCTCGACGCCCAATTCATATTCGTCGCGCAGATCATCGTGTACGCCGGCGCGGTCATGGTCCTGTTCCTGTTCGTGATCGCGCTGCTCGGGCCGGCGCGTGAGCTTGCCAGCGGGAGGCTGCGATTCCAGACGTGGATGTCAGCCTTGTTCGTGCTCGCCCTCTTCGGCCTGCTGTGGGCGATGCTGCAGGGGGTTCGCTATCGCCAGCCGGACCAGACCGATCTCAACGTGTTCGGCACGGTACAGGCCGTCGCCCAGGGCCTGTTCACGAGCTACCTCTATCCCTTCGAGCTGACCTCAATCCTGCTTCTCGTCGCGGCGATCGGAGCGATCTACCTCAGCCGGCGCACTGAGGACGACCGGTGAGCAGTCTCTCCATCGGCGGCTCGCAGCTCGACGCGTCCTGGTTCCTCCTGCTATCCGCGATCCTCTTCACGCTCGGCACGATCGGCGTGCTCGTGCGCCGCAACCCCCTTGTGATCCTCATCTGCATAGAGCTGATGCTGAACGCGGCCAACCTCGCCCTGGTCACGTTTTCGCGCCAGCTGCAGAACATGGAAGGGCAGCTCTTCACGCTGATGTCGATGACTGTGGCCGCCGCCGAGGCGGTGGTCGGCCTGGCGATCCTGGTCGACATCTTCCGCCATCGTGACGCGGAGGACATCGACGACCTGAGCGAGCTGAAGGGATGAACGTCGGCCTGGTCGCTCTGCTGGTGCTCACCTTCCCGGTGCTGGGGGCGATCCTCCTCGCGGGTCGCGGCTGGCGCCTGCCAAGGATCTTCACGCAGATCGTCGGCCCCGGCGTGGTGTGGGCCTCATTCGCCGCCACGCTCTCGCTGTTTTTCAACAACGCGTCCGGCGACCTCACCTACTTCACCTGGATCCAGAGCGGCGCGTTCCAGCTCGATTTCGGGCTCCTGGTCGACAACCTCTCCATCTTCATGTGCCTGGTGATCACAGGTGTCGGCGGACTGATCATCACCTACGCCGTCGGCTACATGGAGCACGAGGACGATCCCAGCTACGCGCGCTTCTTCCTCTACATGGACGTCTTCATCTTCTCGATGCTCCTGCTCGTCCTGGCCGACAACTTCGTCTT
>WNGG01000507.1_pt1 | contig 42163 bp, 43 predicted proteins | sample 5400661 | NCBI WGS metagenome assembly WNGG01 (sample SAMN13153372, study PRJNA577476) | soil metagenome | isolation source: 100 cm soil or saprolite under Garry oak tree replicate 1 | place: USA:California | collected 2016-06-15 | reverse complement strand
CGGCAGTGTAGACCGCGGTCTCCAGCGGGACGTCCTCCGGCAGGACAGCGCGCGCCTTCTCGGTCGGCACCGGCGCGTGAGCGACGAAGAGCGCGATCGCCCAGCCAGGGTTGGGGAGCTTCTCGTCGAACCGATCGGTGACCAGACGGATGCCGCCCGCAGCGGACGCGGCGACGTTGTCAAGATGGCCCTCGTCCGCTCCCGCGTCTATGACGTGGCTCTTCACATCCCATGGGCTGCTCAGCGCCGAGGCCGCAAGCCGCGCGGCGGCGCTGCTGCCGAGGCCGACCCCGAGCGGGATCTCGCTGCGGACCCGGCCTTTCATGTTGATTCGGGTGAAGGGATTCTCGTGCGCGTACAGGTACTCGGCGCCCTCGCCCTCGAAATCCCAGTCTGGCCTGCTGGCCGTTTCGGCCTCGACCTCGAGCCAGAGGTCGATCGCCATCGCCATGCAGTCGAAGCCGGGGCCGATGTTGGCGATTGACCCGGGGACTCGTACACGCATCAGGCGTAAATCGTCACAGCTTCAAGACCTTAGCGAGTGTACGGGCATCACCGTCGAGCTCGATCGGAGGTTCGACGTTCTTGATCGCAGCGTCCGGATCCTTCAGTCCCGAGCCGGTGAGGACGACCACCGTGGTCGAGTCCTTTTCGATTCTGCCCTCCCGGACCAGCCTGAAGAGCAGGGCGAGCGGCGCCGCTGACGCCGGTTCAGCGAACAGGCCCTCTGTGTTGGCGAGGCGGATCTGAGCCGAAAGAATCTCGGAGTCGGTCACCGCCGCGATCATCCCCCCGGACTCGTCGCGCGCGGTGGTGGCTCCTTCCCACGACGCCGGGTTGCCGATGCGTATGGCTGAGGCCACAGTGCGCGGGTTCGCGACGGGGTGCCCCTGCACGATCGGGGCCGCGCCCTCGGCCTGCGCCCCGACCATGCGCGGCAGGCGCGTCGAACGACCTGCGGCGTGGTATTCGCGGAAACCTTTCCAGTACGCCGTGATGTTGCCGGCATTCCCCACCGGCAGCAGCACGTAGTCGGGCGCCTCGCCGAGCACGTCGACCACCTCGAAGGCGGCTGTCTTCTGGCCTTCGAGCCGGTGCGGGTTGATCGAATTCATGAGCGCGACCGGGTAGCGGCTGGTCAGATCCCGGACCGTTTCCAGCGCGGCGTCGAAGGTCCCCTTGAGCGCGACCACCTTGGCCCCGTACATGAGAGCCTGCGACAGCTTGTTGATAGCGACCTCACCCGACGGCACGACGACGATCGCGCGGACTCCCATCCGCGCCGCGTACGCGGCCATCGAAGCGGACGTGTTTCCGGTGGAGGCGCACATGAGCACCTTGGAGCCGGCTTCCAACGCCTTCGCGACCGCCACCACCATGCCGCGGTCCTTGAATGACCCGGTCGGGTTGAGCCCCTCGTACTTGAAGAAGAGGCGATTGAGTCCCAGGGCACGGCCGATGTTGCGGCTGGCCACGAGCGGGGTCGAGCCTTCGCTGAGGTCGACCTCGGGCGTCGACGGACCCACTGGTAGGTGCTCGCGATAGCGAGCGATCACTCCCATTAGAAGGATCGCGCGCGCGCGACCACTATCAAGGCGCGCACGCCTTCAGAAGACGCGCACGAAAGACGACACGGCTCTCACCGCCTCGAGCTGCCCGATCCGGTCTCGGGCTCGCTGCAGGCTGGCGTCAGACGCCGGATGTGTGGTCACCACCAGCTCCGCCGTCTGCTCTTCGACCCACGCGTCCTTCTGTATGAAGCTCGAGATGGAAACACCCTCCTCGGCGAAAACCTGGCCCACCGCGGCCACCACTCCCGTGCGGTCGTCGGCGCGGACGCGGTAATAGGCCCGGGTCACGACCTCGCCCATCGGGATCACGCCGATCCGATCGTCCAGGCTGAACGACGGCCTGCTCTGCACGCCACGGCGGATCGATCGCGCGAGGTCGATGAGATCGCCAACCACGGCCGACGCTGTCGGCCGGCCGCCGGCACCCTGGCCGACCAGCAGCACCTGCCCGACCAGGTCGCCTTCGAGGAAGACGCCGTTGTTGGCGCCCTCGACCTGGGCCAGCGGATGGTCGAGAGCGATCATGGCCGGGTGCACACGAGCCTCTACCCGGCCTGGGTGGCGCTGCGTGTGTGCGATGAGCTTGATCGCGTAGCCGAGCTCCCGTGCGTATCGAAAATCGACGGGCTCGATCCCTTCGATGCCTTCCCGGAACACCTCATCGGGGCGGATCTTGATCTCGTAAGCGATCGAGCCCAGGATCGCCAGCTTGTACGCGGCATCCAGCCCATCGACGTCGTCAGAAGGATCGGCCTCGGCGAAGCCGGCGGCCTGGGCTTCCCGAACCGCATCGAGGAGCGATAAGCCCCCCGTCGCCATCCGGCCGAGCACGTAGTTGGTGGTGCCGTTGATCACAGCCGACACGCGCTCGATCCGGTTGGCCTGGAGGTCGGTGCGGAAGGTGCTGATGAGTGGGATGCCACCGCCAACCGCGGCCTCGAAGTAGACGTCGACGTTGCGCTCAACCGCCAGCTCCAGCAGCTCCGGACCGTGCTTGGCCATAACCACCTTGTTCGCGGTCACCACATGCTTGCCGGCCTTGATCGCCCGCTCGAGGTAGCCGTGCATCGGCTCGTCACCGCCGGCGACCTCGACGATGATCTGTATCGCCGGATCCGCGAGCAGGAGCTCCGGGTCGGTGGTGAGCAGGTCGGGTGAGATCTCCACCGCCCTTTGTTTTTGCGGATCGCGCACCAGCACACGCCGCAGGCACAGGTCGATACCCGCGCGTCGAGCGAGCTGGGGCTGCCCGGTGAGCATGCGCTCCGCCACCTGGCTGCCCACCGTGCCCAGCCCGATGAGTCCGACGTTCAATGCGCCTTCGACCATTGGATGGTTATTGTCCCTGCCGTGACCCTGCTCCTGCGCGAGGCCGACGTGGCGCACGTGATCGATATGGACGCGGTCATCGGCGCGGTGCACGCCGCAATGCGCGAGCTTGGTGAAGGCGCTGCCCAGAACGAGCCCCGCCGCCGCGCGTTCGCGCCTGGCGGTCTCCTGAACGTGATGTTCGCGTCCTATCCGGGAGGCGCCTGCACCGGCCTCAAGGCCTACACGGTGACGGGTGGCAAGGTTCGCTTCCTGGTCGCGGTGTTCGGCCTCGACGGTGCGCTGCAGACGCTGATCGAGGCCGACCTGATGGGCGCCTACCGCACCGGCGCCGCCAGCGCGGTTGCCGCCAGGGCCCTCGGTCCAGGCGGGCCGGTGAGGGTCGCCATCATCGGCACCGGTCACCAGGCGGCGACCCAGGCGCTTGCGCTGTCACGGGTTTGCGACATCCGGGAGCTGCGGGTGTTCGGCAGAGATCCCGACCGGCGAGCAGCGTTTGCCAGGGACCGTGAGGGGCAGCTCGGGGTTCCGACCAAGGCGGCAGCCACCGCCCGGGCAGCGGTCGAAGGCGCGGATGTGGTGGTCACAATCACGACGAGCTCCGAGCCGGTGCTCGCGGCGACCTGGGTCGAGCCGCACGCCCTGGTGATTGCGGCGGGATCCAACTTTCCCAATCGGGCAGAGATCCCGTCCGAGCTGGTGGCCCGCGCCACATCGGTCGTCGTCGACCAGCTTGCAGCCGCGCAGCTCGAGAGCGGCGATCTTATCCTCGCCCACGACGCCGGGCGCTTCGACTGGCAGCGCGCGACCGAGCTGGGGTCGGTGCTCGCCGGGAAGTGGCGGCCACCAGCCCAGCCTGGGATCACCCTGTTCGAATCGCAGGGCCTGGCCATCTGGGACCTGGCCGCCGCCTCGGTGGTCCTGCCTGCGGCCCGCGAGCGGCGCCTCGGCCAGGAGGTGTCGCTTCTCTAGAGGGCCGGCGCGTTAGCGCGCGTTTGGCGCCAAAAGTGCGAAAACCGATGCCTCGAAGCGCACGTTTGGCGCCAAAAGTGCGGAATCAGGGCGTCTAGTGCGGCAGGTGGACCGGGACGGGCTGCGGCGCCAGGGCGCCCAGCTGCAGGGCGGAGCCGACGATGAACGCGATCACCAGGATCACGACAAGAGCGGCGCTGGCGGTCGTGTACACCATCCACGCCGGTGGGCCGGAACCCGCGAGCCGGATGAGGACGTCGGGCCAGTCGGGGCCGCGCTTTGGCTGCCACGACTCGACCGTGGTCCGGATCATCCGGCCCAGCTGGTCGTCGGAGGGCATGGGAGACCCTCCCGGAGTGGACTTAGTTTCCACGTAGGGCACCTTCACTACTCGAACGCTCCGGCCCCAAATCCTGGTCGCTGCCGATCGATTTGCGCATGATCGCTACCGCCTTGGCGATCCTGGAGGCGACCGTCCCGGCCGGCACGCCGAGCACGGATGCGATCTCCTCCCTTGTCAGGCCGTCGTAGTAGTGAAGGACGACCGCAGCCCGGAGCTTCGGGCTGAGGGTGGCCAGCGCCTTGGTCACGACGTCCCGGGCCTCGGCGCGGTCGTACTCGCGGCGGTCGGGCACGACGTAGAGGCGGGCCGGCAGAACCCTGGCCAGCTTCTGGCGGCGGAGGTGCGAGATGGCGAGATTGATCCCGATCCGTCGGAGCCAGGCGCCGGGCGGAGCGGTGGGCGTGTACCGGTGGCGAGCGCGGTAGGCGCGCACGAAGGTTTCCTGGGCCAGGTCCTCGGCGGCAGCGGAGTCGAGGACGACAGCGCGAATGGACCTGTAAACGGGTAGGTACTGCTGGTCGTAGAGCTCCCGGAACTCGGTCGCGGGATCGAACTCCCTGCCTTCGGTCACCAGCTAAGTTTGATGGCCGCGCCAGACCTCAACGCAGTTTTTGGCTAGCCGCCCTTGCCTCCACCGCAACCTGCGGGAAGGATCCCGGAACCCATCACCTGCATGTCGATGTTGGCCACGTTCACGGCGCCGAACGCCTCCGGGCCTGAGAAGGCGCCGAATCCCGAAATCGAGGCGCTCACGGCGGACGACAAGGCCGACCGAGATTGGACGTGCGTGCTGGACGAGAAGCTGCCGCACGCAAATCGCCCCTGGCTGTCTGAGGTGCCGACCAGGCCGGTGCCTGTCCAGCTGGCGGTGACCGTCAACGGGAACGCGAACCCGCCCCCTCCACCCCCGCCACCCTTAGCGGGCTCGTCCCCCAAGACCGGGACAAGGAATCCTGGGCAGGAGTCAGATTCGTTCACTGTCGCATTGAGCGAGGCGTGCTGCAGGTCCGAGCTGACCACGAAGTCCGAGTCGGGGATGACGAAGCAGCCGAAGGCCGCGACGAGAGGAGGGCCTTCGGGGTCGACGGGGTCGGGAACGAAGACTGAAACGGAGAGCACGGTCTCGTTCTGGGTGGTCGTCGCACCGCCTGCCTTCGGCCTGAACATGAACAGGCTTCGGTCGACCGAGACGCTTGCATTCGATTGATCCACAGGATTGAAGAACGATGCGGTGCCGCTTACGTCGTCAAAGGTGAAGTGCCCGGGCTCCTGGCCGAAGCCGCCCTGAGCGCCTACCGACGCCACAGTCAAGGCCGCCAGCAAACTCACGGCGGTGCCAATCGACAGAGTTGCTCGTCGCAAGCGGCCCATGGCGCTCACCTCCCACCCGATGCCGTTCGCCTCGGCGCCCGCGCCGAGATTCGCGCCCATTATGCGCGCGAACATTTGGGTTGTTAAGTGGCTACTTTCGAGGCACGCCGAACTGTGAACGGCCCGGTCCTGAGCGCGTCAGGTACCGACGGGTTTGGTGGCACGAACCTAGCATCGCTATCCCCGCCAAATACGACAACGTCAGTCGTTAACGACCAACTGGGCATGAATGGCGCCATCGATGGCCCGGGATGCGACCATCCGGGCCCGAATGGCGGAATCTCGCGGGTTGTGGTGGGCCACGCTGCGTGGTGGGCGACCCGGGACTCGAACCCGGATGAGTTACCTCACACGCCCCTCAAACGTGCGCGTCTACCAGTTCCGCCAGCCGCCCGGCTGCAGCCGGTTGATTCTACCGAACAGTCTTCCGGGGAAAAGTACCCGCTGCAAGACTCGAACTCGCAACCTCCTGATCCGAAGTCAGGCGCTCTATCCATTGAGCTAAGCGGGCGCGCCTCAATGGTATGACCCTGCCCGCCCGGGGGCTAAACGGCTGCTACGTAGCGCTCGTGGTTGAGGCCCCAGGCCGCGTACCGGACCAGCCCGACCGCGCGATATCGCCGGCGGCCAGCGCGGGTCTCGGCACGCTCGATGGCTCTGCGCAGCGCAGCCGGGGTCTGGCCGGGGAACTCGGTAAAGGCGCGACCAACCGCATCCACGATGTGGGCATCCGAACCACCAAGCTCTGCCGCACCCAGCCCCAGGTTCAGGCGATGCGCCAGCTGGTTGAAGACATAGAAACCGGGCGTCGCGTTCTCCACTTCGATGGCGTCGAAGTCGAGCTCCGCGGCCAGCCAACCCACTCCGTGGATAGGGCCGCCGCGCACTCGCTTCTGTGTGCGCCAGAAGGGATGCGCCGCCACCGCGAGTCCTTCCTGATCGTGAATGGCGTGGATGGTGGCCGCCGCCGACATTCCCGGCTTCACTCTCTTCTCGAGGAACAACCCGACGATGTGGCCATCTCGGCTCGAGACCTCTTCGCCGACGATCACGTGCAGCCTCGTCCGTTTCGCTGCGTATTCGGCGGCTCGAAGAGCGCCCTCGATCGTGTCGTGGTCGGTGATGGCGATCGCGTCAAGCCCTGATCGGCGCATCGCGTGATCGACGAGCTGGGCAGGGCTCGGCCATCCGTCGCTGGCATTTGTGTGCATGTGGAGGTCGGCCCGACCCCAGATCATCGCTGTGCATCCTACCCCGAGCGGGCTTACCATCCACCTCTTAGAGACGCTTCCCCACGACAAGTTCTTGCTGGAGGTTTGGGCGTTGGAAGGCTTGATGCAGGACTATGAGCTGTCGCTGCAGCACGTGCTGTGGCGCGTCGAGCGCTTGAACCAGAAGAAAGAGGTCGTCACCAAGCGCGAGCAGGGCTACCACCGCATCACCAACGGTGACCTGGTCCGTCGGGTCAACCGTCTGGCGGGCGCCCTCAAGCGAATCGGAGTCAAGCCAGGCGATCGAGTGGCGACGCTGGCCTGGAACAACTACCGGCATCTCGAGCTCTACTACGCGGTCCCTTGCATGGGCGCGGTGTTGCACACGCTGAACCTGCGCCTGTTTCCGCAGCACCTCGAATTCATCATCAAAGATGCCGAGGACAAGGTCCTCTTCGTGGACCAGACGCTGCTCCCGCTCTTGAAGCCGCTCGCCGGCAAGATCCCGAGCATCAAGCAGTTCGTGCTGATGACCGACGCCTCGGCCAATTCGCACCACGACGAAAGCGTCGGCGAGATGCTCGATTACGAAGCATTGCTGGCGGCGGAGAGCGACGTGTACGCGTGGCCCAAGCTCTCCGAGCGCATGGCGGCGGCCATGTGCTACACGTCAGGCACCACCGGCAACCCGAAGGGCGTTGTGTACTCCCATCGCTCGCAGTTCATCCACACGATGGGCGTGCTCCAGGCCGACAACCTCGGCCTGACCGAGAAGGACACCGTGCTCCCAATCGTGCCGATGTTCCATGCCAACAGCTGGGGTCTCCCTTACGCGTGCGGCATGGCAGGCAGCAAAGTCCTCTTCCCCGACCGCTTCATGGGCGACGCCAAATCGATCTACGAGCTTGCCGAGAAAGAGGGCGCGACCATCCTCGCGGGTGTGCCGACGATATGGATCAACACTGCTGCCCTGCTCAAGGAGACAGGCCAGCGCCTGCCCAAGGTTCACACGGTGATCTGCGGCGGCTCGGCCATCCCGCGATCGCTCATGGAATCTATGGACGCGATTGGGCTCCGCATGCTGCACGCCTGGGGCATGACCGAGACGTCACCGCTGGGCAGCGTCGCGCGACCCCGCGTCGACACCGATCCAAAGGACGAGCTCAACGTGCGCCTCACCCAGGGCGTGATCGTGCCTGGCGTCGAGGTGCGCATCTGCGACGCGGCAACCGGCGAGGAGCTGCCGTGGGATGGCGTCGCGTTCGGCGAGATCCAGGTGCGCGGTCCGTGGATCGCGCGCGGCTACCACAACGGCTACGACCCCGAGAAGTTGACCGAGGACGGCTGGTTCCGCACCGGTGATGTCGCCAGAATCACACCCGACGGTTACATCCAGATCGTCGACCGCACGAAGGACGTCATCAAGTCCGGCGGCGAGTGGATCTCGTCGGTCGAGCTTGAGAACGCGATCATGGCGCACCCGAAGATCCTGGAGGCGGCCGTGATCGGGCTGGTCCATCCCAAGTGGGACGAGCGGCCCGTGGCATACGCGGTCGCCAAGCCCGAGTTCAAGGGCCAGGTCACGGAGGAAGAGGTCATCGACTTCCTCAAGGACAAGGTGGCCAAGTGGTGGCTGCCGGACGAGATCCGGTTCATCGACGAGGTGCCCAAGACCTCGGTCGGCAAGTTCGACAAGAAGGTGCTGCGCGCCAACGCCGTGCCGATCAAGGAAAGCGCCGCCCCAGCGGCGCGACAGTGATGGCCCGTACCGGCGTGCGTGAGCACGCAATCGGGCGCGACACCTACCACTACAAGTGGGACAACTCGCTGCCTCCTGCAGTCGAGGTCGAGGCCGGTGACACCGTCCTCTTCGACACCGAGGAGGTCACCTCGGGCCAGATCAAGAACGGCGACGACGTCACGAAGCTGGCGGGTCTGGATTTCGACAAGCTCTACCCGCTGGGCGGTCCTGTGTACGTCAAAGGTGCCCAGCCCGGCGACATCCTCGAGGTGGAGATCCTTCAGCTCAAGCCGGGATCATGGGGCTGGACGGCCCTGCTGCCGGGCCTCGGGCTGCTCGCCGCTGACTTCCCGAACCCGTACATCCGGTACTTCGAGCTCGGCGACCGCACCTCCGCCGAGCTGCGCCACGACATCCATATCCCGATCTCGCCGTTCTGCGGCACCATGGGCGTGGCCACTGACGAGCCCGGGCCACACAACGTCCTCCCGCCGACCAAGGGCGCCGGCAACATCGACACCCGGCACCTGACGGCCGGCACCAAGTTGTACCTGCCCGTTTTCGTCGAGGGTGGGATGTTCTCGGCCGGCGACTGCCACGCCGCGCAGGGAGACGGTGAGGTCTGCGTTACGGGGATCGAATGCCCGATGACCTTCTCACTCCGATTTGGAGTGGTCAAAGGCGGCCCCATGCGGCCCTGGAGCTATCACTTCCTGACGCCTGCCAGGCCCCTGCAGCCAAAGAGCGACGCTGCCGGCTATCACGCCGTCGGCGCGTTGGGCCCGGACCTCATGGAGAACGCTCGGAACGCCGTCCGAGACACCATCGCCTGGCTGGTTGCCGACCACGGCATGAGTCGGGAGGACGCGTACATCCTCTGCAGCCTCGCCGGCGACCTTCGCATCAGCCAGATCGTCGACCAGCCCAACTGGGGCGTTTCGTTCTACCTGCCACTCTCAGTTTTCAACTAGAAGCAGCCCCCGGCGTCCCGTACGTACGGTGGCCAGATTGCCGCGTACCGTGCGGCATACTGACGTCTCACTGCCGGTGAGTACCACTCAGCTAGGGCGCTATCCGATCGAGGCGGAGCTCGGGCGTGGCGCAATGGGCGTCGTTTACCGATCTACGCACCCCCGGCTTGACATCCCGGTCGCGATCAAGGTGCTCGCTGAGCAGTACTCGAGCGACGTCAACTTCCGCCAGCGGTTCCACCGTGAGGCCGCCACCGTCGCCTCCCTGAACCATCCCGGCATCGTGCGCGTCTACGACTTCGATGAAGACGGCCCGGTGCTGTTCATCGTCATGGAGTGGGTCGAAGGCCGGTCGATGCGGTCGTGGCTCGACGAGTACGGGCGCTTCAGTGTTGACGTCTCCGTCGACCTCGTGCAGCAGCTCCTGTCGGCGGTGGGCGTGGCCCACGACTTCGGCATCGTGCACCGCGACCTGAAGCCGGACAACATCCTCATCTCCAACCGCGGCAAGACCAAGATCCTCGACTTCGGAATCTCCAAGCTGATCGACGACAAGCATCGCCTCACGGCCACTGGGAGCATGGTCGGCACGCCCGCTTATATGGCGCCCGAGCAGGTCAAGGGCGAGGCGGTCGACAAGGGCTCGGACATCTACTCGCTCGGGATGATCCTGTACGAGCTCCTCCACGGCGAGCCCCCGTTCACCGGCCCGCTGCCGGCGGTGCTCCACTCGCAGGTCTTCGACCGGCCGCGCGCATCGACTGCGATCCCCTCGCCGATCATGGAGATCATCTGGAAGGCGACGGCCAAGGACCCCGCGATGCGGTTCCAGACCTGCGAAGAGTTCTCGGGTGCCTTCCACTACATGCAGAAGCCGGCAGTGGCCACGCCGCCTTCGGAGGCGGGCTCCGCCGAGCTGCCGGTGGCCGTGGAGCTGTCGCAGCCGAGGGCGCCGATCCCTCGCCACACCGACGGCCCGAAGCCGCCCGGCGTATGCACGTTCATCGACTGCGAAGAACGGCGTGGCTGGGCCTGCGCTTACAAGGACCTCACCGGCCGCGAGTGCAAGAGCTGGTGGTGCCGGAAGCACATCCAGTTCATCGAGCGGACCCCGTTCTGCCCGCGCCACGCGAGCGTGATCCGCGCCCTGGCCCCCACCGCCAACACCATCTTCGAGATCAAGAACCGTCCCGCGGTCGACGACCGGGCGCTGCCGCTGGCAGCGCTGGTGGCAGAGGACGTGGACCGGGACGTGACCGAGCTCGTGCGCCGGCGCTATCAAAACCGCAAGGACATCACGATCGCGCGCGACCGGACGGTGCGCCAGACGTGGTCGGGCCGCAACGAGGTAGCGTGGGAGCGAAGCTGGGCGGCGCTGAAGAGCCAGGGCTACCTGGTCCGCATCGCCGTCAGAGTCACCACCGGCGAGCCCGACATGGTGCAACTGCTGATCGGGAACACAGTCGTGTTCAAAGAGGTGCCCAACTGGATCAGCCGTCGCCGGGAGGGCGAGCCACCCGACCACGCGGACCGCGCGCGGTTTGGCAAGAAGCTGTTCGCGGCGATCCTGGAGCACGTCGACGAACCGCAGCCGGTGCCCACGAATCAGGGCCGGGTAGTCAGCCAGGAGATCGAGCCGCCGCCTCCGCCCGAGATCAACCACACCCTGATCGAAGGCATGGTCCTTCGGCTCGCATCGACCGCCAACAGGCTCACGGGTTATGAGGTCGCCGACCAGCTCGCGCTGCCGTTTATTGCGGTCGAGCCGATCCTCAAAGCGCTGACCGGCGCGAACTTCATTGATGCGCTCGGGTTGGCGTCCGACCAGGGGCCATGGCTGACCCGTCCGCTCCCCGAGCGCATGGCCTACGCGATCACCAAGCAGGGTCGCGCGCGCAGCGAGGAGATCGCGCGCGCCAGCACGCGCTACTCGGGACCCGCCCCGGTGTCGCTCCACGAGTACCGGATGGTGCTGGCCGAGGCCGCCAAGCCCGGGACGCTGGACCTGACCAAGGTCACTGCGGCTTTGAGCGGGATCGAGCTCGCCCCCGGGGTGACCGAAGCCGTGCGCGCAGCGGTCAACTCGCGGTCGTCGATCTTCATTTACGGCGCGCCGGGCAATGGCAAGACCACGCTGGCGCGGCGCATCCCGCGACTACTGGGCACACCGATCGTGATCCCGATCGCTCTGGACATCGGCGGTGGAGAGGTGATGACGGTCTTCGACGGGGCGGTGCACCGGCTGGAGGCCAACCAGCCGGCCGACCGGCGCTGGCGCCGGGTAGCGCGGCCGCTCGTCCAGGTGGGCGGCGAGTTCCAGCTCGAGATGTTCGATCCCACGTGGGAGGAGGGCGGCCGAACTTATGGCGCGCCGCTGCAGGTTAAGGCCAACGGCGGCGTGCTGCTGGTCGACGATCTCGGCCGGCAGCGGGTGTCGCCGAAGCAGATCCTCGACCGCCTGCTCGTTCCTCTGGAGCAAGAGATCGATTACATGAACCTGTCGGCGTCCGGGCGCAAGGTCGAGATCCCGTTTCGGGCGCAGCTCGCCTTGTCGACGAACCTCAAGCCGGGCGAGCTTCTCGACGAGGCTTACCTGCGGCGCCTGTCATACAAGGTGTTGATGCCCGATCCGACATGGGAGATGTGGTGTCGGATCTTTGAGCGGGAGCGCGAGCGTCTGACGATCCCGCCCGACTCGTCTGCCCTGGACCTGATCAAGACGCTGTACGGGGGGCGGCCGCTGCGGGGCAACCATCCGCGTGACCTGCTCGAGCGGTTGGTGGATGTGTCGTCCGCGCGGGGGGTGCGGGCGGAGCTGAGCCTCGAGCTGATCGAGGCCGCCTGGCACACGCTGTTCGTCACCAGCTGAAACGCCGCGTCGTCCCCGACTGTGGCCTGAGGAGGGTATCGACAGCCGTCCAATGCCCACTTAGGCCACAGTCGTGGCGAGCCAAGCCGAAATAGGGGCTGGGTATACTTCATCGTCGCCCCGAAATTGCGGCGGTGGCGGAATGGCAGACGCGCTAGTTTCAGGAGCTAGTGTCCGCAAGGACGTGGAGGTTCAACTCCTCTCCGCCGCACCAGCGACCTGGTCAGCGCCCGACTGCTCGCTCCAGCTGGGACTTCGACATCCGCGAGCGCCCTTTGATCCCACGCTCCCGCGCTTCATTGCGAAGCTGGTCGTAGGTCCGCCCGCCCGAACCGCGGTGCGAGCGCAGACCGCCCCGCCGACCTGACGAGATGTCCTCGACCGACGTCCGGCTCACCTCTTTGGCCTCGCCGTGGCGAGCTCGCTCCTTGTTGACGGTGCGAGCCGCAATCTCCTCGGCCGTCTGCTCCCCCGCTCCGCGCTCGACCAGCCCTTCCTTGATGTGCTCGTACTGCCGTTCTCGTTTCGGACTCCACGCCTTCTGGGGCATACGTTCACCTCCTGTTGTCTCTATTCAGGAAACGCGCCGCCCCACGCTTTGACCGGGCAAACGGCACCATAAGCGCAATGGCCGCCCCCGCCGACCAGGTCCGGACGCTCTACCGCACGATGCTCGTATTCGACATCGTCGCGATCCTGATCCTGGTCATCGGATTCGGCGAGTTCGCGTTCTTCGAGCGGCCAGGCGAGGCCACCGACATCAAGGCCAAGATCACGGGCATCTATCAGTACGACCCCGAACGTCAAACGACGATCGGATCCGACCGCAGCACGTTCGCCCGCACAGAGGTGTTCGCGGCGGTGATCGACTGGTCGTCGCTGCCCGGCGACCTTACGGTCGACGCGCGCTGGTACAACGCCTTCGGCGCAATTGTTGGGTTCGCCGGGCCCGGCACCCCCGCCCAGCTCGCCGGGAACAAAGTCATCCCCGTCCTCGTCCCGCAAGGCCTCCACTACAACCTGCCCGGTCGGTACATGTTCGTTGTCGAGAGGTTCGAAAGTGGGCTGCCTGTCGAGGTGCTGGCGCGACGCATCGTGCTGGTGGAGAGATGAGCGCCACAACGCAGGCGCGCTCCGCGAATCCGCGGCCGCGCCAGCGACCGGCCCGTTACGGCATCGCCATCGGCCTGGCGGTGGCGGTGATGCTGGTCCTGGTCGCGAGCTCGATCCTCAACTATGTCTTCCTGGACACGATCGCCGGCCGCACCTCGCTCTATGGGCTGCTCGCTGTGGCGCTGGTGGCGCTCGCCACCTTCATCGGCGTTCGGGCGTTCGATCACGACCGCGCCCAGCGCCGCCGGCACCTGATTCGCGCCAGCGTCCTGCTGGGGCTCGCCGCGCTTCTCTGGCTGCTCGTGATCGACGTCTTCGTCTTCACCGGCTCCGCAGGTCCGGGCGTCGCGATCGTTTGCGCACTGGCGTGCGTGCCCACCACCGGGTTCGGCCTCTGGATCGTGCGCCGGCTCGACCGCAACGAGAAGGAACCGTGGCGTCTCGTCCTCGTCGCCGCAGCCTGGGGCGCAATCGTCGCCACGAGCCTTGTCATCTGGGCCGAGAGCCTCTGGCAGGCGATCGGGGCCCGCACCCTCGTCCCCGGCCCAGGCCTTGACGTCTCCACCGCCTACTCAGCGGGCATCCTCGAGGAGCTGTCCAAGGGGGCGGCGGTGTTGCTGCTTTTCCTGGTCATGCGCCACGAGTTCGACGACGTCGTCGACGGCATCGTCTACGGAGCGGCGGTGGGCCTCGGCTTCAACTTCATGGAAACGGTTTCGTACATGACCAACCTCTACGCCATCTTCAATCCCGAAGGAGTGGGCGGATTCATCGCCGGCTTCCAGTGGTACGCCCGCCAGGTCTTGGGGCTGTTCTTCGGACACGCGACGTACACGGCGCTGGTCGGCGCCGGCATCGGCATCGCCCGCCAGCTGCCCGAACAGCGGCAGAAGGTGATCGCGATCGTGAGCGGATTCCTGGTTGCCATCGCTGCCCACTTCTCGTGGGACGCGTGGCTCACCCTGTTTCCGATCGAGAAGACGGCGATCGGCCTTTTGGAGATCCACCTCCGCACTCTGATCATGACCGGCCCGTTCACGGCCGCTGTCATCGCGCTGTTGGCGCTCGGGCTGCAGATCGAAAGCAGGGCTTTGAGCGAGCAGATCCGGAAAGAGGCCGCGGAGGGCAATGGCACCATCCTCCCTGAGGAGGTCGCCATCCTCTCCAGCCCGTGGCAGCGCGCGCAGCTGCGAATGCGCGCCCTGCGGCGCGCAGGCCTGCGGGGCTACTTCGCGCTCGCGCGCCTCCAGTCCGCGCAGCTCGACCTGGCGATGGAGCGCTGGCATCGAGAACGGAAAGAGGTTGAGGAGCCTCTCGAGGCCGAGCAGCACCTGAGGCAACAGATCATCGAGCTGCGTCACCGGCTCGCCGCATGAGGGCTATGCCGGCAGCCGGCCCCACATGACGCGCGCGACTCCCAACGCCATGAGAGCAGCTGCCGACGACCACGTGATCGCCGAAACCGCGGGATCGCTGAAGTCCGTGCCGCTCAAAAGGGCGTGGAAGAAGATCAGGGCGAATGCGGCATAAGCGAGCCGGTGCAGCCACTTCCACAACTCGCCCGGAATCCATCGCTTGAGCCACGCGGTCACTGTCACGACCAGCAGAAGGTCCAGGGAAAGCGCGCCCAGCCCGATGGCCAGCGCCCCGTACTCCGAGTGGAACGGCACGAACAGGTCCGCGATCCCGATGCGTGAAGTCCGGTCGAACAGCAGCGCGATGAGGTGGAGCGCCGCGAGCGGAATCCACAGCACGGTCGTGTACTCGTGCACGGAGCGCAGGACCCGATTTCTGCCGAGCCAGTCGAGGACCGCGGTTCGCAGCGCGATTCCGGTCAACAGCGCCACGGCCAGAGCCGCGTAGGAGCTCAGGCCCGCAACCCGCGCCAGCACCCAAAGGAATTGGTCCGAGGTCATCTAATTGACCACGCCTGTGCATGGGCCGCGCAGTAGGCGGCGCCGATCTCCGGTCCGAGGAGCAGCGCCGTCTTCGCCACCACCTCGGCTTCCAGTCCGGTGCGCGCCACCACCGACACCTCCTGGACCCCACTTCGCGCCGGACGGCCGGTGCGAGGGTCGATCAGGTGGTGCAGGTCGCCCCACCTTCGGCGCCGAACGCTGCTGGTGGCGGCGCCCTGGTCGCGCAGCATCACGGTCGCTCCCGCGAATCCCACCGGCCAGCCGTCGCCATTCGGACCCAGGCCGGCCGCGCGGAGGTCGCCTCCGATGTTGGCGACCACGTTGCCTCCCAGGCGATCCACCAGCCGGTCCGCCATCCAGCCCTTGGCGACGCCGCCGAGATCCAATCCGCACCCCGGCTCCAGCCGCACCCGACCGCCCCTCACCGTCAGCACGTCGATCACCGGCGGCGCCGGGCAAGCCACCGTGTATGTCGCAGCTGCAGGCCCCTCCGCGAGCGGGCGCGTGTAGCCGATGGCGAGCATCGCCGGCAGCACCGCGACGTTGACCAGTCCCGCGCTGAGGTCGTACGCGCGCAGAGACTCGCGAAGCACCTGCTCGGTCTCGGCGCTGACCTCCACCCATCGGCCGGCGGAATCGTTGATGAGCGAGAGCTCGCTCTGCGGCGAAAAGCGCGTCAGACGCGCGCCCATCTCACGGACCCACTGCTCCCCGTCTGCAAGCTGCGCCCCCGTGACGTCCACGCCGAACAGGCCGCACGTAGTCCCCAGAGCCTCGAAGTGAAGCGCCTCGATGACGGCGTCAGGACGCATAGGTGGACGTCACCGGCTGCACATCGGCCTGGTGCACGGAGGGTCCAAACGTGACAGCTCCGCCGCCGTGCGATGCGAGCACCGCTGGCTGCAGCGGGGCCGACGGATTCTTGAGGTGGGTGGTCACGTACCAGGCCGACGCGATGGTCGTGCTCAGGGTGAGCGCAGTCGCTCCGACCTTCAGCGCCATCGCGCGCATGCGGAGGCTCAGCGCGCCGCCACCGGCGAGCGCAGGAAGGGGATCGAATCGAAGCCGGCGCCGAGGATCTCGCTCGAGTCCGCGCCGAGGTGCCCGGAGAGGATCTCCTGGTAAACAGAGCGGAAATCCACCGCGTACTTGAGGTTGCCAGTCGCATCCAGGTTGGTGAGGCTGGGCTCGGCGCCGTAGAGCCCACCCTTGACGGGGTCGCCGATGAGCAGCAGCGGCGCAGCGGCGCCGTGGTCTGTGCCGCCACTCGCGTTCTCCGCCGGTCGGCGTCCGAACTCCGACCAGGTGGCGACGAGCACCTTGTCCGCCTTCCCGTGCGCGCTCAGGTCCTGGTAGAAAGCGCCCACCGCCGAGTCGAGATATCCCATCAGGTCGTCGTGGCGGTTGAGCTCGGTGTAGTGGGTGTCGAAGCCACCGAGCGTGACGTGCAGCAGCTTGACGCCAGTGCCGGTGACGATGAGCTCGGCAGCCAGCTGCAGCGCGGCCGCAAGCTGGTTCTTCGACGAATAGACAAGCTGCACGTTGTCCGTGTAATTCGCCAACGGCTTGTACTCGGCGGCCGAGGTGCGCAGGGTGGCGATGGTTTCGGTCGCCGTCGCGATCGCGGTGTCGAAGAGCGCGCCGTAGATGCCCGGCGTCCCCTTGTAGAGCGCGCCCACCGCGGCCTCGACCTCGGTCCCGCCTGTGAAGCCGAAGTTCTTCTGGTTCTGGATCACGGTCATCGTCGCCTGCAGGTCGCGCAGCGCACCCGGGACGTCGGTGGCGCCGCACGCGCAGCCGGTCAGCGGGTGCCCGTTGGAGTCGTAGGCCTTGGCAAGCGTGCGTCCGAGCCAGCCGTCGACCTGGCGGCGGGTCGGGTCGCCGGTCTCCCAGATGCGGATCGACTCGAAGTGCGAGAAAGTGGGGTTGGGATAGCCGACGCCCTGGACGATCGCGACCTTGCCCTTGTCCCACAGGCCCTTGATGCCGCTGAGATTGTGGTTGAGCCCGTACTCCTTGTTGATGGGCAGCGCCTGCGACACCATCGAGCCGGCCAGCTTCGGGCGTAGGTCGTGGAGCGTCGGATCCGACATCGGCACCAGCGTTCGCAAACCGTCGTTCCCGCCCGCGAGCTGGATCATGACCAGGATGTTTTCGTTGGTGACGCCGTCCTGCTTGGCGGCGTACACCGCGCGGGCGAACGCGTCCGGCACCGCGGCGTATCCGGCGGCCAGGCCGGCGGCACCTGCACCGAACACAAGTCCGGCGCGAAGGAAGTCACGACGCTTGAGCTGGTTGATCCCGATTTCGTCACTCATCTCATGTGCACCTACTTGAGCTGGAATTCCGGAGAAGCCAGGGTGATGAACCAGCGCGTGCGTTCGTCCTTCGCCTGGTTCAGGAGATTCGCGGTCGGCGCGCTCAGCACGCCGTCGAGCTGCCAGTGAGCGGCATCGGATGCCGGCGGCAGCGAGGTCTTCGCCTGCGCGAGGGCTGCGGTCACGAAATTCACGCGCTCGACGACGGTGTTGGAGGAGATCCAGGCCTCATTGTTCGGCCAGCCGCCGACATCGGGCGGATCGAAGACGACCTGACCCATGCCCGCGCCCGACGCGGCGATGAGCCTTGTGACGCCGGTCGCTCCCAGCGCCCTCACGGCCTGGACCATGAACTCCATGGGCGACTTCAACAGGGCGCGATAGCTGGGCGCCGCGGCGAACTCAGGGCTCGTGAGGACCGAACGCATCAGCGTCTTCATGTCGTACTTGCTGCGGCGGAAGCGATCTGCGAGACCCTCGACGTAGCTCTTCGCCGGCTGCCCGGTGACGAAGTGCTCGGCGACCCTGGTCGCGATGAAAGGCGCGGTCGCCGGCTGCGAGAGGATGCGGTCGATCACACCCTCCGTGTCGAGCCTTCCGCTCTGCCCGAGGAAGGTCACCGTTCCTTTGTAGGAGCGGCGCGGGTTGAAGACACCCGAGCGCTGGGCTGTGTAGACGGGTCGCCTTCGCGTGTTGACGATGGCGAACGAATCGGGCGGCGGCAGCTGCCATCCCGCGAGAGCCTGCGCTCCCTGCCGCACGTCCTCTTCGGTGTAGTGGCCGGGGCCCATCGTGAAGAGCTCCATCAGCTCGCGCGAATAGTTCTCGTTCGGGTTCTGGCCACTCGACGTCGCCAGGTCCAGGTAGCGGAGCATCGCGGGATCGGTCGTGACCTCCATCAGCATCGAGCGCAGGTCTGTCATCGCCATGCGCCGCCAGGTGAGGTTCTGCCAGTAGATGAAGGTGTTGTCGCCGACCTTCCGGTAGTCGCTCGTGAAGTGCCCGTGCCAGAAAAGCGTCATGCGCTCGGCAAACGGCGTCGATGTCGTGAGCAGGTGATCGATCCACCACTGCTGCAGCTGCTGGATCGGAAATCGCCCGCCCGGAGTCGCCGCTCCCGCAAACGGCGGGGGCTCCGCCGGTTTGGACTCGAGCAGCCGGTCGACCGTTTTGCCGAAGCCATCGGCGAGCGCGGCATCGAGCGGCGCGCCGCTGTACCCGAAGGTCGTTCGCCGCAGCAACTGCATGACGCGAGCGGACTCGTGTTCGAGAGGTGAAACCCAGTCGGTACCGCTGCCCGAGCCGGGCGCCGAGCGGGCAAGGTTCTGGAGCGTTCCGCCCAGCAGCCTCACCGCGCCCACCCCGACGCCCGTGGCTACAGCGGCGGCCAGGGCCTGGCGGCGGGTGATGCCGCGCCGCGCAGGAGGCGCTTCGTCGACAGCCTGGTCGGGCAGCGGAGCCAGGCTCATGCCGGAATTCAATCCAGTCCCGATTGGCCCGCCATCACCTGAATGTGAAAATTTCGTAAGCGCCGGCCTCCCACGCCCTCGAGTGCATGCAAAGGCGGGAAACCTCAGTTGAACCCAACGCGATCAGCTTTCCGAGGTGCGAAGTCGGTTACGCCGCAAGTAACCTCGCATTTGCTAGGATTTTCAGATCAATGTCTAGCTATCGCCCCGGCCAGGCCGCCAAGATGCTGGGCGTCAGCGTCGACACGGTTCGCCGCATGGTGGACGATGGGCGCCTTCGCGCCGCCCGCAGCTCAGGGGGCCAGCGCCTGATCGATGGCGCTTCGCTGGCCCAGCTGGCGAAGCCTCGTCGCGCCAAACCTCCGGAGGTGTTCGTCGCTCAGTCGGCTCGCAACCGTTTCCCGGGCATTGTCACCCGCGTGGTCAAAGACCGCGTGGCGGCGCAGGTCGAGATCCAGGCCGGACCGCACCGGCTCGTGTCGCTGCTCACGCGTGAGGCGGTGGACGAGCTCGACCTCAAGCCGGGCATGCCCGCGGTCGCTGTGGTCAAGGCGACCAACGTCGGCGTGGAGCTGCCGCGTGAGTAGACGCGCGTTCTGCCTGATCGCGGTCGTGCTGCTGGCTGCCTGCGGGCAATCGAACGCAGGGAGAACAACTCTGACGGTGTTCGCGGCATCGTCCCTCAAGCCCGCCTTCGACAAGATCGGCCAGGAGCTCGTTCGCAGGCATGACGCAGTCACGACCTTCAGCTACGCGGGTACGCAGACGTTGACCAGCCAGCTCATACAGGGCGCGCCCGCGGACGTCTTCGCTTCGGCCGACGCGAGCCACATGGCCACGCTTCAGGCCTCAGGCCTCGTCCGGGAGTCCCGCGTGTTCGCTCACAACAAGCTCGAGATCGCCGTTGCCACTGGCAACCCCAAGGCAATCCACTCGCTGGCCGACCTGGGGAGACCGGGTCTCGTCGTGGTCTTGGCTGACCCTTCGGTGCCGGCGGGAAAGTACGCCCAGCAGGCTCTGTCCAGGGCCGGCGTCACGGTGCATCCCGCGAGCTTCGAGCAGCAGGTGACCGGCGTCTTGAGCAAAGTCGCCTTGGGGGAGGCTGACGCGGGAATCGTCTACGTGAGCGACGTCGTCACCAACGGGAAGGTCGACGGCGTCCCCATCCAGGATGCCCAAAACGTAGTCGCGGACTATCCGATCGCCGTCCTGACGGACGCCCAGAACTCCAGCGGCGCGAAACAGTTCTTCGATCTGGCGCTGTCGGCTGACGGCCAGGCGATCCTGAAGTCGGCCGGTTTCGAGGGGGTGTGAGAAGAGCCAGGGTTCCGGCGCCCGTGGCCGTGCTGGCCGGGCTCGGACTCCTCCTGTTCCTTCTGCCCCTGGTCGGCCTCATCGTTCGCGCTCCATGGAGCCAGGCCGTCGAGGAGCTCGGGGATCAGACGACGTTGGTCGCGCTCGGCCTCTCCCTCTTCTGCTCGCTGACTGCGACCGCGATCTCATTGCTCCTGGGCATCCCGCTCGCACTGATCCTGGCGCGCACGCGGGGCAGCCTCCGCAACGTCTTGCGTGCACTGACGACACTGCCCATGGTGCTGCCGCCAGTTGTCGGTGGCGTCGCACTCCTCCTCGCGTTCGGGCGCCGCGGGCTTGTGGGCGCGCTCCTCTACGACGCGTTCCACATCCAGATCCCGTTCACGACGGCCGCCGCCGTCATGGCCGAGACGTTTGTCGCGATGCCCTTTCTTGTCATCGCCGTCGAGGCGGGGATACGGTCGCTCGACCCCCGCTACGAGGAAGCGGCTCGCGCCATGGGCGCGAGTTACTGGAGGGTCCTGGCCAGGGTCACGCTGCCGCTTCTTCGCCCGGCGATCTTCTCCGGCGCGGTTCTCTGCTGGGCGCGCGCCCTGGGTGAGTTCGGGGCCACCATCACGTTCGCCGGCAACTTCCCCGGCCGCACGCAGACCGTCCCGATCGCGGTCTACATCGCGCTCGAAACGCGACCAGAGGCGGCGTTCACATTGAGCCTCATCCTCCTGGCCGTCTCTCTGGCGGTGCTGGTGGCGATGCGGGATCGCTGGCTGGGCGCGCTGTGACACTCAAAGCGGCGATCCGGGTTCAGCGTGAGGCGTTCACTCTCGACGTCGATCTCACGGTCGCCGAGGGCGAGACGGTCGCCGTGCTCGGACCAAATGGCGCGGGCAAGACGACGCTGTTGCGAGCGATCGCAGGCCTGGAGGATATGCAGGGCCGGGTCACCCTCGACGGCGCTGTGCTCGAGGACACCGCTCATGGGGTGCACGTCCCGGTCGAGCGGCGCCGGATCGGCCTCGTGTTCCAGGACCACGTCCTCTTTCCCCACCTCAGCGTCCTCGAAAACGTCGCGTTCGGGCTGCGGGCTCAGCACCGCCCCCACGCATTGGAAACGGCCCGGAGGCGGCTCGAGGAGTCCGGCCTCGGCGACCGCGCCAGTGTGCTGCCTCGTGCACTTTCCGGTGGGCAAAGGCAGCGGGTCGCCCTGCTCCGTGCCCTCGCCACCGAGCCGAGTGTGCTGCTGCTCGACGAGCCGCTGTCAGCGCTCGACGTCTCCGTTCGCGCCGAGGTCCGGCGTGAGCTCGCCCTGCAGCTGGCCTCGTTCCGCGGCGTCCGCCTGCTCGTGACACATGACCCGCTCGAAGCGATTGCGCTTTCCGACTCCCTCATCGTCCTCGAGCGCGGCGCGATCGTGCAGGCCGGCCGGCCCGAAGAGGTCACCGCCCGCCCGCGCTCGCGTTTTGTCGCGGACCTCGCCGGCGTAAACCTGCTGCGCGGCCGGGCGCACGGTGATCACATCGTGCTCAGTGATGGCGCGTCCGTCGCCGCCGCCGAAGCCGGCGAGGGGGACGTCTTTGCGGTCGTCCATCCCCGCGCGGTTGCCATCTACCGCCAGCGGCCGGAGGGAACGCCTCGCAACGTCTGGCACGGAACGATCGATGGCGTCGACATGCAGGGCGACCGCGCCAGGGTGCGCGTCAAAAGCGCGGTGCCGCTGGTGGCAGAGGTGACGCCTGCGGCGGTGCGCGAGCTCGCGCTGGCGACCGGGACCGACGTCTGGGCCGCCGTAAAAGCCACTGAGATCTCTACGTATCCCGCATAGAGGCGCGGTAGGATCGGGCCGCGATGGGGCGCACACCAATGGCGAGCATCGATGCCGCCTGGCTGGGGATGGAAGACCCGACCAACCTGATGATGGTCACCGGCGTCATGGCGCTCGACGGCGCGGTCGAGCTCAAGCGCGTGCGGGCGATGCTCGACCGCCGGCTGCAACCCTTCCACCGGTTCCACCAGCGCGTGGTCAGGCCGCGCACAGGCGGCGGACTGCCGCACTGGGAAGACGACCAGCGCTTCGACATCGCGAATCACGTCAGCCACGTGGCCCTGCCCCGTCCCGGTGGCGACGAAGCGCTGCGCGACATGGTCAGCGACCTGATGAGCGCGCCGCTGGATTTCACCAAGCCGCTTTGGCAGGTACACCTGATCGACGGCTACCGCGGCGGGTCGGTCATCCTCGCCCGCATCCATCACTGCATCGCCGACGGGATCGCGCTGGTCCGTGTGATGCTCTCGCTCACCGACGAGTCGCCGGCGGCACGGACACCTCGAGTCAAGGAGCCACAACAGGCAACCGGCTTCCGCCTGCCGTTCGACTGGCTGCCGGCCGCGATTGGCCGCGGCGTCATGGCCGGCCAGGACATGGTCGCCAACCCCGAGCACGCGCTCGCTGCCGCCCGGATCGGCGCTCACGGGGCGTATCGGCTCGGGCGGATGCTCGTGCTGCCACCCGACCCCAACACGGTCTTCAAGGGCGAGCTCGGGCGGCGGAAGCGAGCCGCGTGGTCGCAGATGCTGCCGCTCGACGACTTCAAGGCCATCGGCAAGGCGTACGGCGCGACCGTCAACGACGTCCTCGTCGCCGTCACCACCGGCGCGCTGCGGCGCTACTTGGAAAGACGCGGCGAGCCCACGTCGGGAGTCGCGATCCGAGCGTCGGTCCCGGTGAACCTCCGGCCGCTCGCGGACGCGCACCGCCTGGGCAACGCGTTCGGGCTGGTGTTTCTCACCCTGCCCATCGGGATCGCCGACCCAGGCCGGCGGCTGCGCGCCATCAAGAAGGAGATGGATGGACTGAAGAAGTCTCCGGAGGCCGTGGTCGCATTCGGCGTGCTGACCCTGATGGGACTCGCGCCCCTGGAGGTCGAGCAGCTCGGGCTGCGCTTTTTTGGCAGCAAAGCCTCCGCCGTGCTGACCAACGTTCCCGGACCGAAGGCGCCGCTCTACCTGGCCGGCCGCAAGATCGACAAGGTGATGTTCTGGGTGCCGCAGTCGGGCCACCTCGGTCTGGGGATCAGCATCCTCAGCTATGCCGGCGGGGTGATGCTGGGCATCGCGACCGACGCCGGCCTGGTGCCCGACCCGGAGCGGATCGTCGAAAACTTCAAGGTCGAGTTCGAGTCGATGCGCAAGGCAAGCAGGGCCGCCAGGGCACCGGCTCGGGGCCGCGCCGCCCGGCCGCGCAAACCGGCCACGGCCGTCGTATGATCGCCGTCGTTGCAAGGCCGTAATCTTGTAAGCACGATGACTGAGACGAGCACGGTTCCGACCGAACAGGAGGCGCTGGACGCCTACTCGGCGACAGTGACGGCGGTCGCAGAACGCGTCCTGCCCGCGGTCGCAAGCCTTCGCATCCGGCGCGGCAGCCGCTCGTTTGAGGGCGGCGCCGGATCGGGCGTCGTCATCACCCCCGATGGATTCCTGGTCACCTCCGCCCACGTCGTGGCGCAGGCGGGCGCGGCGAGCGCGTCCTTCATCGACGGCACCGAGTACGAGCTCGATGTCGTCGGCGCCGATCCCCTCTCGGACCTGGCAGTCGCGCGTGCGCGAGCGGCCACCCTCGAGCCGATCCTGATCGGCAACGCGGACAAGCTGCGGGTGGGACAGCTGGTGGTCGCCATCGGCAACCCGATGGGCTTTTCGGGCTCCGTCACGTCTGGGGTCGTCAGCGGGTTAGGCCGCTCGCTGGCGACCGCCGACGGCAACGGCCACCGCCGGTTCATCGAGGACGTGATCCAGACCGACGCCGCGCTCAACCCCGGCAACTCCGGCGGGGCGCTCGCCGACTGGCGGGCGCGGCTGGTGGGGGTCAACACGGCCGTGGCCGGGATGGGGCTCGGCCTCGCGGTGCCGATCAACCGGACCACGCAGGCGATCCTGTCGGCCCTGATGCGAAACGGCCGTGTCCGCCGCGCCTACCTCGGCATCGCCGGCGGCACGCGTGCGCTTCCGCCCGCAGTGGCTCAGCGCCTCGGCCGGAAAGCGGGAGTCGAGGTGCAGGAAGTGGTGAGCGGCAGTCCGGCCGCGGCCGCGTTGCGCAGCGGCGATGTGATCGTGTCCGTGGCCGACGTGCCAGTGGCCAAGGCAGGTGACCTGCAGCGCTTGATGGTCGAAACGAGCATCGGGTCGAAGCTGGCGCTGACCGTCCTGCGCGGCGAGCACATGGTGACGCTGGAAGTCGTGCCGGTAGAACTCGCCTGACCCGCAGCTAAACTCCGGCCGTGGCCAAACAGATTCGCGAGCTTCTGCGCGCAAAGGCGCAGGACGGACGATTTCGAATGGCCCAGGTCGATCCGGACTCGACCCCGGGGATCAAGGGACGCAAGAAGGCGCTCGAGGACCTCAAAGCGCACCAGGCACGCCTTTTCAAGCTCCAGGAGCGGCTCTTCGCCGAGCACAAGCTCTCGCTGCTGGTGGTGCTGCAGGCGATGGACACCGGAGGCAAGGACGGGACGATCACCCACGTCATCGGGGGCATGAACCCGCAGGCGGTCCGAATCACTGCTTTCAAGCAGCCCACCCCCCAGGAGAAGCGCCACGGTTTCCTGTGGCGGATCCGTCGCAACCTGCCCGAGAGCGGTTTTGTGGGCATTTTCAACCGGTCCCACTACGAAGACGTGCTTGTTGCCCGCGTCCACGGCCTGGCGCCGCCGGAGATCATCGAGCGTCGCTACGGGGCCATCAATCGTTTCGAGAAAGACGTGACCAAGGGCAAGACCACGATCATCAAGCTTTGCCTCCACATCTCATACGAGGAGCAGCGACAGCGTCTCCTCGGCCGGCTTCGAAACCCCGACAAGCATTGGAAGTTCAACGAGCACGACATCGACGAGCGCGCCTATTGGGACGACTACCAGAGCGCGTACAGCCTGGCCATCGATCGCTGCTCGACGAGGTGGGCTCCGTGGTACGTGATCCCTGCCAACGACAAGGACTACCGCAACTGGGCGGTCGCCCGGATCCTCATCGAGACGTTGGAGGAGATGGACCCGCAGTACCCGCACCCCAAGCTCGACGTTCCACGCTTGATCAAGCGCCTCCAAGCGTAGGAAAACAAAGAGCCCCGAGTCTCTCGACCCGGGGCTCCTTTGCCGGTTGCGTTGTTACGCTACGCGGACGCTGCGGGCGCGCGGGCCCTTGGGGCTCGCCTCGACCTCGAAGGTCACCTTCTCGCCACCGCGGAGGCTGTCGAAGTCGCCTTCGGTGCCACTCCTGTGGAAGAAGAATTCCTTACCGTCCTCGGCTGCGATAAAGCCGAAGCCACGGTCCGCGACCAGCTTCTTGATGGTGCCTGTAGGCATTTCCATCTCCTATCTCTCGAACTCAAGGCCTACTCAACTGGCGGGCCTGTTCGAGAAACTGGAGCCTGCGCGTGAGCGCCGGCGCTTCGCCGGCTGACAAGAGTATACCCCAGACGGTCAGCGCCTAATCCCTGGCGCCTCGGCGAGCCTTCGGGCTCGCGATTGATCGACCTCGGTCAGGTGCCGCTTGCGCAGCCGCAGATGCTTCGGCGTGACCTCCAGCAGCTCGTCGTCCGCGAGGAAGTCGAGAGACTGCTCCAGGCTGAGCCTGCTCGCGGGGGTCAGCCGCACGGAGATGTCGGAGGTCGACGACCGCACGTTGGACTGTTTCTTCTCGCGACAGACATTGACGCGGATGTCGCCAGGCCGCTTCTGGATGCCGACGACCATGCCCTCGTACACCGCCTCGCCGGGCTCGATGAAGGTCGCGCCGCGCTCCTGCGCCGCGGCCAGGCCATATGTGAGCGAGGTGCCCGCGGACGACGCGGTCAGGGCGCCGTTACGCTGCTCGCGGAAGTCGCCGGCCCACGGGCGATAGCCGATGCCGATCGAGCCCATCAGCCCGGTGCCCGCGGTCAGGGTGAGGAAGCCGTTCCGAAAACCGATCAGGCCTCGGGTCGGGATCAGGTATTCGAGGCGCACGCCGCCCTTGGCGTCGTAGCTGATCTCGATCATCTCGCCGCGGCGCTTGCCGAGCGCCTCCGTCACAGCCCCCAGGTGCTCCTCGCGGATGTCGACAGTGAGGCGCTCCACCGGCTCCATGCGCTGGCCGTTTATGACCTTGACGATGGCCTCGGGCCGGGAGACCTCGAACTCGTAGCCCTCGCGGCGCATGGTCTCGATGAGCACGGCGAGGTGCAGCTCCCCGCGCCCGCTCACCAGGAAGCGCTCGGCGGCGTCGGTGTCCTCGACATGAAGGCCCAGGTTGACGTCGAGCTCCTTGTAGAGCCTTGCCCGCAGCTGTCGCGTGGTCGAGAACCTGCCTTCGCGACCGGTGAACGGCGACGTGTTGACGCCGAACGTCATCCTCACGGTGGGCTCGTCGATCTCGATGCGCGGGAGGGGATCTGGCGATTCCGGGTCGGCCAGGGTGTCGCCGATCGCGACCTCCTCGAGGCCGGTCAACAGCACGATGTCGCCTGCGCTGGCGCCCGGCACGGCCACGCGATCCAGGCCGCGGTAGACGAGGACCTGCACGACCTTTGCGCGCCGAGTCTCGCCCGTCGCCAGCACCGCGACCGCGTCGCCCGCAGCCACGCTGCCGCGCGAGATGCGGCCGATCGCCATGGTTCCGGTGTAGTCGTCGTAGGCGCGATTGGCAACCAGCATCTGGAAGCCGCCGAGCTCGGCGACGGGGGCCGGAATGTGCTCGATGATGGTCCTGAACAAGGGCTCGAGATCGGGAGCGAGGTCGTCTGCCTTCAGGCCCGCGCGCCCCTCCTTGGCGATCGCGTAGACGACCGGCGCCTCGAGCTGGTCTGCGTCCTCGGCCAGCTCGAGGAAGAGGTCGTGCACCTTCTCCAGCGCGACCGCAGGCTCGGCGTTGGCGCGATCGACCTTGTTGATCACGACCACGATTCGCAGCCCGACCTCGAACGCTTTTCGAAGCACGAACCGCGTCTGGGGCATCGGGCCTTCCGCCGCATCGACGAGCAGGAGGCAGCCGTCGGCCATGTTCAACACCCGTTCGACCTCGCCGCCGAAGTCGGCGTGGCCGGGGGTATCGATGATGTTGATGGTCACGTCCCCATGGCGGATCGACGTGTTCTTGGCCAGGATGGTGATCCCTTTCTCCCGCTCCAGGTCGTTGGTGTCCATGATCAGCGTGCCGACGTCCTGGTTGTCGCGAAAGGTGTGACTCTGCTTCAGCAGCGCGTCGACAAGGGTTGTCTTCCCGTGGTCGACGTGGGCGATGATCGCCACGTTGCGTATGTCGTGGCGCAGGTTGGTCAGGGTCACAGCGCGGCCACTATACGTAAGATCCGAGCGCACCATGCGTATTGCGCGCCTCGCTCTTTCCGCTTTTGCCGCGCTCTGGCTGATTCTCCTCACGGCACTCCTCTGGGGTCCCCGCGACGCAGTCGCGGGAGGCAGTGAGGCCTGGGTCATCACGTCGTTCCACTCCGACATCGGCGTCGCGACCGACTCCACTCTGACCATCAACGAGGACATCCAGGTCGATTTCGGGGGCCTCCAGAAGCACGGGATCTTCCGCACCATCCCGCTTCGCTATCGGTACGACGGCACCAAAGACCGCTTTTACGAACTGACCGTCCAGTCGGTGACGAACGGCACGACGCCGCTCCAACACGATGACTACATCGACAGCGACAACCAGGTGATCAAGATCGGTGATCCGGACAGAACCGTCAGCGGTCGCCAGAGATACGTCATCTCTTACACGGTGCGCGGTGCAATGAACTCCTTCCCTGACCACGACGAGCTGTTCTGGAACGTCGACGGCCCGCTGTGGCCAGTCCCGAAGCAGACGGTCACCGCAACCGTGCACCTACCGACCGCCGCGTTCCAGAAGGCAGCCTGCTACGAGGGTCCGCCACGCTCGACCGCCGCCTGCCAGCATCAAGACGGCTCCGACTCCGTCAGCTTCACGTCCACGCGGAGGCTCGGTTCCGGCGAGCAGATGTCCGTCGTAACCGCGCTGAACAAAGGCGTGGTCACAGTTCCGGCCCCACTGCTCGAGGAGCGCAAGCGGAGTTTTCCGCAGGACGCGTTTGAGGTCAACCCGCTCACAGTCGGAGTCGGCCTGCTGGTGCTGGTCGCCGGCGTGGGGTTGATCATCCGCTTCTGGCTCGTACACGGCCGTGATCGCGCGTACCTCACGCGGTACTACCACACGAACGACCCGGCCCCCGACCGTCCGGAGCCCGTCTTCCAGCACGAGCCGGTGGTCGTCGAGTTCGAGCCTCCGCAAAACCTGAGGCCCGCGGAGCTCGGCCTGATTCTCGACGAGTCGGCCGACACCAAGGACGTCACGGCGACGATCGTTGACCTCGCGGTGCGCGGCTTCCTGACCATCAGTGAGGTTCCCGGCAAGCACGACTGGCTCCTCACGCGGAAGTCGGGAGAGGTCCCGGGCCTGCTGCCCTATGAGAGGACGCTCTTCTACGGCTTGTTCGCAAACGGCCGTCAGCAGGTGAAGATCTCCGAGCTCAAGGGAACGTTTCAATCGACGCTGAGGTCCGCGGAAGGCGAGGTCTACGCCGACGCGATGAGCCGCAAGTTCTTTCGCGCTCGGCCGGACCTGATACGGCTGGCGACGATCGGCGTCGCCATCCTCATCGCGCTGGTCGGCGCCGGCCTGACGTTCTTGCTGGGCGTGACCTTCGGCGGCGGGCTGATCGGCGTGGCGGTCATCCTCGTCGGCGTGGTCCTGCTGGTCATGCACAGCGCGATGGCGAGCCGGACCGCGCCAGGCCGCGAGGTGATGCAGAAAACCCTCGGCTTCCGTCTCTACATGACGACGGCGGAGAAATACCGGCAGCAATTCGCCGAGAAAGCAGAGATCTTCACCCAGCTTCTGCCCTACGCGATCGTCTTCGGCTGCGTCTCGCGCTGGGCCAAGGCATTCGAGGGCATCGACACCAGCGCAAGCAACAACTGGTACGTCGGCAATGCGCCGTTCCAGGCTGCGATCCTGTCTAGCAGCCTCGAGTCGATGAATTCGAGTCTCTCCGGCGCGATCGCGTCGTCGCCCCCGAGCTCTGGCAGCTCCAGCGGTTTCGGCGGCGGAGGCTTCTCGGGTGGTGGTGGCGGGGGTGGCGGTGGCGGCAGCTGGTGAGCGGCCGCCTCCGATGCCGATCGGCGAGGCCGAGGCCGTCTGGCTCAGCACCTCTTCGCAAAAAGTGCTAAAGAATTAGGTAGCTGAGGGCCTCAATCCTGGGGCCCATCTGGGGGGATGTGAATATGGCGACTAACGTCGGTTCGTCTGCTCTGGCGTCCCTTTCGCCCGATGAACGCCGTAAACAGATGGTGCGGGCGGTGGTGGCGAGCACCGTCGGCACCTCGATCGAGTGGTACGACTACTTCCTCTTCGGGACGATGGCGGCGCTCGTCTTCGCGAAGCTCTTCTTCCCGAAGTCGGACCCGTTGACCGGGACGCTCAACAACTACGCGATCTTTTTCGTGGGCTTTCTTGCCCGGCCGATCGGCGCCTGGCTGTTCGGAACGTATGGCGACCGGATTGGGCGCAAGGCAACCCTGATCGCCACGCTCCTGTTCATGGGAATCGCGACGTTCCTGATCGGTATCATGCCGACCTACAACACGCTTGGTCTTTGGGCGGCGGTGATCCTAGTCATTCTTCGCCTTTGCCAGGGCATCGGCGTCGGCGGCGAGTGGGGCGGCTCGGTGCTCATGTCGATGGAATGGGGCAGCGCCAGGCGCAAAGGCTTTCTCGGCAGCTGGCCTCAGTTCGGGGTTCCAGTCGGACTGCTGCTTTCGACAGGAATCACTGCCTTGACCATCACCATTGCCGGCACCGCTACCTTCGAGGCATGGGCCTGGAGGATCCCGTTCCTGCTCAGCATCGTCCTGGTCGGCGTCGGTCTCTACATCCGACTTGGAATCATGGAGACGCCGGTCTTTCAGGCGATCGTCCAGGAGAGGCGTGTCGAGGCCAGGCCGATAACTGAAGTCGTCAAGCGAAACTGGCGGGAGATCATCCTGAGCTCCCTTATTCGAATTCCGGAGCAGGCGCCCTTCTACCTGTTCACCGTGTTCGTGTTCACGTTCGGGGCTGCCGCGACCAAGCTCGATAAGCCCTTCCTTACCTGGGCGCTCAGCGCGGCCGCCGCCGTCTCGTTCTTCACGATTCCCTTCTTCGGCCACCTGTCCGACCGCATCGGCCGCAAGACCGTGTACATGGCCGGCATCGTGGTGATGGCGATCTGGGGCTTCGTCTACTTCGGGCTGTACAGCACTGCGATACCGCTGGTGGTCTTCCTCGTGATCGCGGTCTCCTTGATCCCGCACGACATGCAGTACGGCCCCCAGGCCTCTTTGATCGCCGAGAGCTTCACCGGAAGGCTCCGCTACAGTGGAGCATCGCTCGGCTATCAGCTCGCGTCTGTGGTTGCAGGTGGTCCTGCGCCATACATCGCAACGAAGATCTGGGCCGGGGAGCTATTTCTTCCGGCCAAGAATCCTTACATGATCAGCCTCTACATCCTTCTGTGCTGCGTGATCGGATTTGTGGCCGTGGTCCTGCTGAAGGACCGCTCTGCTTATGACCATACGCAGGAGTACGAACAGCAGGAGGTACCCGCCAGGGCCCTGCGCCGACCCGCGGCCGGCTAGCTCGTACTGGCAGCACCCTGAGAGAGGCGTCGCCGGGGCGACGCCTCTTTCTGTCGTTTGCGTCGAGGTCAAAAGCTTCGCGGTGGTGCCGAGAGCGGGAGTCGAACCCGCACGAGGTTGCCCTCATCGGTTTTTGAGACCGACGCGTCTGCCTGTTCCGCCACCTCGGCGTGCGGCCGGCGGGGCTCGACAATACCATTCGCCTGTGTTCCGACCCGCCGCGGCCGCGTTCCTGTGCTTGATCCTGGCCGGCTGCACGCAGCTCGGCCCCGCTTCCGCCAACCCAGCGGCCAACACCGCCACGACTCCTTCGTCCGGGTCGGTGGCATCGGCACCCCGAATCACGCCCCCACCCGTAAAACCGCCCACCCCACCCGGCACCAACCTGCCGGCGTTCGCCTGCAAGGATGCCGGGGGCGGGAGCACGGGGGTAGCCAACGTGACAGCCGCGCGCGTGGGATCGCAGGCCGGCTACGACCGCTTCGTGCTCCAGTTCGACGGCAAGGTGCCCACGTACACGGTCAAACGGCAGGCCAAGCCGACGTTCTCCCTGGGCGCGAGCGGCCAGTCGATCACCCTGAGCGGGACGGCGGGGGCGCTGGTTCAGGTTCACTCCGCGACGCAGTCGAACACCTACAGCGGGCCGACCGACTTCACCCATCCCGAATTCATCGTCCTGAAAGAGGCGCGGCTGACCGAAGACTTCGAAGGCGTAGTGGCCTGGGGGCTCGGGCTGGCCCACCCGGCCTGCATGCGCACCTTCACGCTCTCCAACCCATCGCGACTGGTGGTTGACTTCTCGACCGCATCCACCTGATTTCCCGATAACCTTTCGAGGCCATGGCCATCCAGCCGCCACCGGCGGCACCCGTAGCGCCCGCTCTGACGCCCACACCTCCGGCCAAGAAAGGAGGATGCGCCGGCTGTGGATTCTCGTGCCTTGGATGCCTCGGGGTCTTCGTCGTGCTGGCCATCCTGCTGGTGGGAGGTGGGTGGTACTTCCTGGTCGTCCAGGCGCAGGCGGGCGTCACCGCACCCGCGTCACTGCTCGTGATCACGCCGAAGGTCGACGTCGGCAAGAACGACTCGGGCTACAGGCCCGCCATCCCGGGCGAGCAGCTCCCGGCTGGGAGCTCGGTTCGCACAGCCGGCGACGGTCATGCCGCCATCCAGTTCCCCGACGGCTCGTTCACGCGCATGTCGCCTGACACCACGGTGACGGTCAACGCCGCGCAGCTGAGCAAGGAAGGCAACCTCTCGTCCGCAAGCCTCCAGCAGAAGATCGGGCGCACGTTCAGCAGCGTGCAGCACCTGGTGGGCGGAGCCACCTTCAAGGTCGGCGGTCACTCTGTCAGCGCCCAGGTGCGCGGCACGGAGTTCGAGATCCTCGTCCGCGCCAACTCTACCAACCTGATCAAAGTCTTCGACGGCAGCGTGTCCGTCAGCGGCGCGACCAGCATCACCCTCAACGCGGGCCAAGAGGTGGACGCGGACGCCAACGGCCGGCTGTCGGCGCCGCGTCCGATCCAGCCCGAGCCGGGTGACCCACACGCCCTCGCGTCGCAGTGCGCTCGGACCGTCGCGGCCGGGACCACAGCCGGCACGAGGCAGACCTCGACCGGTGAGGGCCTGGCCACCGGGCAGAGCGCCGAGGTCGACTACAACTCACCAGGCGGCACGTTGACCATCGCCCTGTGCTACCCGGGCAGCTTCATGACGCTGTCGATCATCAACCCCAACGGCACGGTGTTCTCATCGCGGGCCAGCAGCCGGCCCGTCGTGACCCACCTCAGCGGGCCGCCAGGCCGCTACCGCGCCATCGTGAAAGCGATCGACGCCCCGGGCGGCGAGGCGTACGCGGTGTCCTTCGCGACCAATGCCGGCTGCGCGTCGGGGCCGATCGACTCTGGAGGCATAGTCCGGCAGACATTGAGCAACGCTGAGATCGCCAGGTCGCTGCAGGAGTCAGGCGTCACCGGCGTGACGCTCGCGGTCCAGGGCACCTCCCCCACCTCGGCTCGCGTCTATTACTACTCCAGCATCGGCGGCATGACGATCTCGTGGACGGTCGTCTTCTATGCCGCGACGCCGAACCTCGGAGCGGTCATCACCCAGGTCACCGTGCGGGGGATCAACATCACGACCCAGGTCGTTTCACGCCTGACCTCGGCCGCCGGCAGCTCGATCACCGCCATCCCTTCCGACTTCACCGTGGATCGCGTCTACTCCTGCAAGGGGCCGCAGGGCGGAATGATGGTGATAGAGGGACACCGCTAGAGCACCTCTCCCGAGTTCGCCGTAAACGGGGCTCTTAGCGCGTCCGAGGCGCTATCTTTCCGGGGATGTCCGCGCTCGCCGCCCGAAAGCCAGCGAGGCGACGGCGCGCCATACCGTGGCTGGTCGCCCTCGTCATCATCCTTCTGCTCGTCGGCGGGACCGGCTTCTGGGTGACCACGGCGGCCCAGGCAGCCACGGACGAGCTCGCCGCGTTGACCGTCTACCGACCCGCCGCCTCCGTGGCCCGCGGAGGTGGAGCTTATGAGGCCGCGACGACAGGGGCGGTGCTGCAACCCGGCGATTCCGTCAAGACCGACGCCAAGGGCCGCGCCGGGATCCAACTGCCTGACGGCACCCTCACCCGGCTGGCGAGCGAGACCGAGCTCACACTGACGTCAGCCCACTTCTCAAAGGATGGGAACCTGCACGACGCAACGCTCACTCAGAAGCTGGGGCGGACGTTCACCAACGTGCAGCACCTGATCAGCGGCGCTTCGTTCTCGGTGCGCGGTCAATCGGCGGTGGCGAGCGTGCGCGGGACCAAGTTCGAGGTCCTCATCACGCCCGACGGAAAGATGATCGTCAAGCTCTTCGAAGGCGAGCTGGATTTCGACGGCAAGAACCACGTCCACCTCACCGCACCCCAGCAAGCCACGGCGGATGCGCAGGGCAACGTCGGGCCGGCCGGTCCGATCCTGCCCGACCCTGATGATCCGTTCGGGGCCCAGATCCAGGCCCAGGACGCAAGCAGCCAGGGCACGACCCCCGGGACCGAGCAGCTCTTCATGGGCGCGCCTCTGCACGATGGCGAACAGCAGCAGTACACGTACAGCTTCGCCGGAGAGGGAATTGTCAAGGCAGCGCTCGGCTATCCGGGGAGCGCGATGTCTCTGAAGGTCAAGTCACCCGACGGTCAGATTCACGAAGGCAAGGGGCCGTCTCCGATCACGGTCGTCGTGAACAACGCGCCTGCAGGCATCTACACCATCACCATCGTCGGCGTGAGCGGGCTCGGGCGAGAAGGCGAGACGCCCTTCCTGAGTGTGGCCGCCCTCGAGCCATGTGCCAGCGCCACCGTCGAGCGCAACGGGGCGGTGCGTCATGGCTACACCGCCGACGACCTCGAGACCAACATCGATGTCCCAGGCCTCTCAAACCTGAACCTCAAGATCGTCGGCAACTCGTTGGCGGGCGCGATCGTGACCGGCAGCGGGACTTACAACGGCGTGTCGTGGACCGGGACCGTGGTCGTCTTCAGGCACGGAGGTGTGCTGCAGATAGTGGCTGTCGGCGCAACCGTGTTCGGTGTTGCGGTGCCGGCTGAGCAGGTGGTGAGCCAGATCGGTTCCCTGATCGGTCAGGATCCGGCGAACATCAACGTCGGCTTCGTCGTCGACCGCCTGTTCACCTGCAACGGTGTGGTCGTCATCGACGGCCACGTATAAGCGCGACGCCTGAGGGAATTCGCTAGGGCAAGCCAAAGAGGCGGTGCGTGAAGTTCACCAGGAGCGAGAGCCCCGAGCCCGACAAAAGCCACGTGACCTCGGCGAGGCCGACCACCACCATCAGGAGAGCCCCCAGGCCGATGCCCTTCTGGATCGCCGGCTGCAGCCAGTTCCCGGTTTCGGCATTTGCGACTCGTCCCCGGCCGCGCAGAGCTGCATCGAGACGGTTAAGCAGCTCGCCCGCCGCGGCAGGTCGGCGGTTGGGATCGCGATCCATCGCCTGCTGGAGCACCGCTGAGAATTCGGCAGGCAGGTCCGGCACCACGTCGCGCACAGTGGGCGGCGGCTCATACAGCCGGCGGCTCAGCGTCTCGATCCAGCTCTTGGACGAGAACGGTCGCCGCCCGGTGACGGCTTCGAAGATGATGGCGGCCAGGGAGTAGACGTCGGCTCGGCCGTCCACCTCGCGGCCGACCAACCGCTCAGGCGCCACATAGTCGGGGGCCACCGGGGCGCCTGCGCCAGGACCTGTGTTGAAAGAGGCAACCGTACCGAGGCCGAAGCCGGTCAGCAGGGTGCGACCGTCGTCAGCGAGAAGGATGTTCGCCGGCTTGACGTCGCGATGGATTGTGGCGCGGGAGTGCGCGTAATCGAGCGCGCTTGCAATCGGGCGCAGGAGCGACACGACACCAGCCGGCTCATAGCGAACGCCAGAACCGAGCACTTCGTCCAGGGTGCGCCCCGCGACCATCTCCGTGACGAGATAGGGACAGTCGCCGTCATATGCGAGGTCGTAAAGCCGCGGGATCGCCTCGTGCTCCAGTGCCACGTACGAGCGCAGCTCGAGAAGGAACCGGCGCGAGAAGCTGACGTCCCGCGCGACCGCGGCGCCGATCGTTCGCAGCGCCACCTTGCGGTGCATGCGCGGATGCTCGGCTTCGTAAACCACGCCGAGGCTGTCGGTCTCGAGCTCACGAAGGACGCGGTAACCGCCCACGTGGAGACCGTTCTTGCGCACGTCCGCGCTTGGCGAGCCGTTCCGGCTATGCCGCTCCGATGCCATTCGAACCTTGAACTTTAGCCATTACGCCCGCCGGCTGGTGTCGGCGAGAGGATTTGAACCTCCATGCCCTCTCGGGCACCGGATCCTAAGTCCGGCGCGTCTGCCGTTCCGCCACGCCGACATCGACGGTAGTATCCGCCCGCGTCTTGGCGAGCGTTGCGCGCGCAAGTGTGCTGAAAGTGGGCGATCGACGCGATTTGACTACTTTTGGCACACTCGAAGCCCTAAGGGCAGCGGTGAGGGGGTGCGCGCGCCCGCTACGATCATGGTGGCCACAACGGCAGTCTGGAGGCCACAAATCAACGAGAGGTGAGCCGAGAAAGATGAGGAACGCCCTGCTGGTCGTCGACGTCCAGAACGACTTCGTCGAGGGCGGCGGCCTGCCGGTCAAGGGTGGCCAGCAGGTGGCCGCGATGGTTTCTCGTCACATCCGCCACTTCAAGACGGAGTATTCGTTCGTCGTCGCCACGCGCGATTACCACGAGGACCCTGCCGATCATTTCTCCGACCAGCCCGATTTCGTCAACACGTGGCCGAAGCATTGCGTGATCGGCACTCAGGGTGCCGCGCTATGCCCGCCTGTATTCAATCTCGTTCGCGAGAAGCTGATCTCTGCGGTCGTCGACAAAGGCCGCCATTCGGCCGCTTACTCAGGGTTCGAAGCACTCGACCCGCGCGGCCATCCGCTGCTCGACGTGCTCAGGGAGGCCCGCGTCGACCACATCGACATCTGCGGCCTGGCCACCGACTTCTGCGTGCGGGCCACCGCTCTGGACGCACGCAAGCACGAATTCCAGGTCCGCATCCTGGTCAACCTGTGCGCCGCGGTCGATCCAGAAGGGGGCCAGCGCGCGCTGGAGGAGATGAAGGCGGCGGGCTGCCAGCTGCAGGCGGCTACCGCTCCTTAGAAGCCGGCTCCTCCAGCGGCGCGGTTTGTCTTACGAGCCGCCCTCGTATTTGAAGGAGACGTTCAGCCGGATCCGATACATGGCCACCTTTCCGTCCTCGATGGTGACGTCCTGTCGCACCACCTCTGCCACTCGCAGGTCACGCAACGACTTGGCGGCGGTGTCTATGGCGCTCTTCGCGGCCGCTTCCCATGACGTGTTGCTGGTCCCGACCAGCTCGGTCACTCGATAGACGCTGTCGGCCATTGTTTCCTCCTTCAAATCTGGGCGAGTTCACCGCAGATTGTCGCGCAGGCTAGTGAGCGTGTCAGGAAGGGACGCGCTGGAGGCGGCGCAGCTGGGGCAGAGCCTCGACCATCTTCTCTGCGATCTCGGTCGCCTTCGCAGGATTGAGCATGAGCACCTGCTCTGTGAAGCCGAGCTCGAGGAGACGGCCTGACTGGTCGAGCAGCTGGGTCTCGCTTTCACCGTCCCACGGAAACTGGATGGAGTGGCGGATCGCGGTCCGCTCTCGGCCCACCTCATCGCAGGCGGCCTCCAGCTTGGCGACCAGCTCACTCACGTGCTCCAGGTCGCCTCCCGCAAGGTTCCAGACATCGGCATGGCGAGCGACCAGGCGCAGCGTCGCATCGCCCGATGCGCCGATCCAGATCGGCGGGTACGGCTTCTGGATTGGCTTCGGGTTGGCGATGGCGTCCTTGAGGCGGTAGTAGCGGCCGTCGAAATTCGTGCGCTCGTCGGTCCACAGCGACTTGATCACCTGGAGCGACTCGCTGAGCCGCCCGACGCGGTGGTCGAGCCCTTCGATCCCATACATCGTGTGCTCGATCTCCGCCCATGCGGCGCCAATTCCGAACTCCAGCCGGCCGCCGGACAGGTGGTCGACGGTGACCGCCTCCTTGGCCAGGAGCACGGGGTGGCGATAGGTGTTGCCTGTGACCATGCAGCCGATGCGCACGCGTTTGGTCGCCTCCGCCATCGCCGCCTGGAGCGTCCAACCCTCGTAGATCGGATGATCGGGACCGCCAGGGCCGATCGACGCGAGGTGATCGAAATCCCACACGTGGTCGAAACCGCCCTCATCGGCGATGCGCCAAACAGCTCGGAGCGATTCGATGGTGGTGCGCTGGCCAGAATGCTTGAGGCCAAAACGAAGCGGGTGGTTCACAAGGACAACGTTACGTCAGCGGAAACGGGTGGGCCGGACGCGAATCGGGATGCGGTAGTCGGCTGAGAAGCTCTCGGGTGTCATGCCGTACGCCTTGATCAAGCGCCGGTACTTGGCGATGTAGGCAGGCGTTCGATTTGCGGGCGCCTGGGTCTTCGGAACCGTGGCGGTGCCGTCGATCCGGACGATGTCGTCCCCATCCGCTGTCGAGTTGAAATGCATCTCCACCTGGGGATTGCGCTCGATGTTGTTCACCTTCTGCCCCGGCACGGAGTAGAGAAGGAATGACTTGCCGTCCCATAGGAACCAAACGGGCACCACCATCGGCCTTCCGTTCGGGTTGGTGGTCGCGAGCCAGATCACGATCTCCTTCTCGAGCCGCTTCTGGACGTGCTTGCCGCCGGTGGTCGATGTGTCGAGCCCGGCGCGCTTGGCTGCAGTCACTCCTGGGTAAGAATATGACGGTGAGCCAGAAGGTCAAGAAAACCGAGGGCGATTGGCGCCGCGAGCTGACCCCGATGCAGTTCCACGTCCTGCGTGAGAAGGGAACCGAGCGCCCCTTCACCGGCGAGTACTGGGATACCAACACTCCAGGGGTCTACCTGTGCGCGGGATGTGGCGCCAGGCTGTTCGAGTCCGAGACCAAGTTCGACGCCCACTGCGGCTGGCCGAGCTTCTATGCCCCGGCTGAGGGCGCGCCAATAGAGGAGCACGTCGACAGCAGCCACTTCATGAGCCGGACCGAGGTCACGTGTGCCAGCTGCGGCGGGCATCTGGGCCATGTCTTCGACGACGGTCCGGAGCCGACCGGACTGAGGTACTGCATCAACTCAGCGTCGATCAAGCTGGACCCCAAGACAGAGGCGTAGAGCCTCTCAGGCGCTCAGTGCGGACAGTACCGCCAAGAGTCCGAGGGTAACGATCGCGACCGCGCTGGCAGCGCTGATGCCCCGCACGACTTGCGGCGTCACGCGAGCGCGGAGGCCGGCCGCCAGGGCGGCCAGCACGCACCACCATGTAGCCGACCCCAGGAAGACGCCGAGGACGACGAGCGCGGGCGGCAGGTAGCCGCCCTTCAGCCCGATGCCCAGGGCCGCGACCAGCGCTGCGAACGAGATGATCGTGCTTGGGTTGGTGATGGTCAGCCCGAGCGTCGACAGGTATGCCCAAGCGAGCCCGGCCCCGTTCGCAGCTCCGGCCACGTCAGTGGTGGGACGGCGCTCGAATGCGGTTCTGACGCCGAGCGCGATCAGAACGGCTCCTCCCCCAAGCGCTAGCCAGCGCTGTTGCCCGACGAGGACCGACGTGATGGCGCCGACGCCGAAGGCAGCCAGCGCCGCGTAGAGGCCATCTGCCGTGGCGACGCCGAAACCTGAGGCGAGTCCGTGCCGCCAGCCCCGGAGTAGGGTGCGCCTAAGGCAGAGGAAGAAGATGGGGCCCGGCGACGCGGCAATGGCGAAGCCGAGGGCGAACCCTCTGAGCAGCAGGCTGGCCACCGGAGCCTCTCACGTCGGGGAAATTTAGCACTTGTTCGCCCCCCACCCGGCAGCGCCCGCTCGGCGTGCGGTGCCGACCTCCCCACATGGTGGGGAGGTCATTAAACGGCCTTCCCTGGGTCACCGTCGTCGTGGTGACTCACGACGTGGACATCGCGGGCCAGGCGAGTCGCTTGATCCGGCTCAAGGACGGCAAGGTCATCGCCGACGAGAAGGTCGAGGAAAAGGTTCCGGTAGCCTAAGAAGCCTGAAGGTCGGTCTCGGACTTCCCAACGCGGACAAGAGCCTGGCTGACGGGCGCCTTCTGGTGGAGATCGCGCGGCGAGCGGAGACTCTTGGCTTCTCGTCGCTGGGCACCATCGGGCGCATGGCCTACTCGAGTTACGAGGAGCTCGTCACCCTCGCCGCAGCCGCTGCGGTCACGGAGCGAATCGGACTGATGACGGACATCCTGCTCGCGACGACGCGCGAGCCCGTTCTGCTGGCCAGGCAGGCCGCGACGCTCGATCAGATCTCTCAAGGTCGGTTTCTGCTGGGCATCGGCGTCGGCGGGCGGCCGGACGACTTCATCATCAGCGGCCTCGAGTTCAAGAACCGCGGCAGGCGGATGGATGAGGCACTCGACCTGATGCACCGCGCGTGGCGCGGTGAGCCTATCCCCGGGACCAATCAACCGGTGACTCCCAAGCCGCGCAACGGCCATTCCGTGCCGATCATCTTCGGCGGCTATTCCGACCGGGCGATCGCCCGCGCTGTGAAATGGGGCGTCGGCTACACGCTTGGGGGCGGCACGCCCGAGGCGCTTCAGGGAATGATGGAGCGCGTAAGGGCGGCCTGGAAAGAGGCTGGTCGCTCTGGAGATCCCGAGTTCCGCGCCCTCGGCTACTACGCCATCGGCGATGAGGTTCACGCTGAAGCCCAGTCAAACCTCACCGAGTACTACATCGATTACGGCGACCGCGTCTGGCGGGGGACGGTGAAATCAGCGGCCGAGGCCAATGACCGGGTCAAGGCCTTCGAGGCGGTTGGCTGCGACGAGTACCTGCTGTTCATGGCCGCGCCTGGTATGGCGCAGGTGGAGCGCCTTGCCGAGGCCGTTCTTTAGTCGGCGCGTACTCAGCTATGGAGCCCTGGGTGCGGGCGCTGTCGTGGTGCTTGCGGTCGGAATCGCAGCCTTTCAGTCTCTTCAGGTTCCACTGGAGACACCCGTGGCGAGCAGTCCGACGCCCGCGGTCGGGTGCACCCCCGCCCCCTGCGCCAACGTTCGCGGTTACATGCTGTGGGTGTCGAACCTCAAAAGCGAGGGCGACGTGGTGACGATGGAAGTCACATTTCGAAACGCAAGCCAGGCGACCCATGCCGACCCGAGCGACCTCGAGCTCATCGATTCGGCGCGGCATTCCAGCCACCCCGACTTTTCCCTTCCCGACTGCACTCAGTGGAGCCGGCATGAGTTCAGCAACGGCGCGACGTACGGGCCTCTGACCCTGTGCTTCAAGGTGACGACAACGTCGCCGCCCCTCACCCTCCGCTGGTCGCCGGATTTTGGCCTGTTCTGCTGCCAGAGGGACATCAAGCTCGACTGAGTCGAAGCGCGATGTCGGGACGGTTGGTGATCAGGACCGCCACCCTCGGGTCGCGAAGGAAACGGGCGATCTCCACCTCTTCATCCACAGTCCATACCCAGGCCGGCATGCGCCGGCGCGCGCAGTAGCTGAGCACACGCGCGCGTGCGAGCTGCGCGTGCGCGGCCACGAAGTCCGCGTGACAGCGCTGCAGCCGGCGATGAGGAAACAGCTCGCTGAGTCGAACCCGTGCCACTTGCCACGGGGGCGCACCTTCCATGTCGTGGCCCAGCGTCAGTCCCACCTGGAGTTGCGGAAACTCGTCCTTGATTCGCATGACGGGCTCGTCCTCAGCGGTGATCACGAATCGACTCGGGTCGAAACGGGCGAGGGTGCGGCCGACGATGTCGCGCTCGTAGCCGGGCTCCTTGACATCGATGTGCAGGCGGACCTCGGGCATCAGGAGATCGAAAGCCTCCTCCACGGTCTGCATCTGAGGTCCAAGCTCGGTGCGCAGATCCGCGTATGACGTTGAGCTGATCGCCCGTCTCAATGGAGTCGTCTCGTCGTGGTAGTTGACATAGGTCCCGTCCCGCGTTCGGCGAACGTCGATCTCCACGAAGTCGACGCCCATGGCCATGGCGCGCCGGTAACGCTCCGCTGCCGGCAGCCCGGGTATTCCGCACTCCCCACGATGGGCATCGATGAGTGGGCGCATCTCCCGCATATTGATGGAGGTGGCTGGTCTACACCCGACGGTCGTCATCACCGGGGCCACGGGCGCGATCGGTTCGGCGGTGGCTGCGGTCCTCGTTTCCCGCGGGGCGCGCGTGCTGCTGTTGGCGCGGCCGACCGACCGTCTCGACTCATTGGTCGAGAGGCTTCAGCGCGACAAGCGCGTGCAGGGCGTCGGCGTCGACCTGGCCGTTCTTGCCTCTGTGCGCAGGGCGGCGCGGGAGATCGCACGCAGCGCCGGCCACGTCGACGCCCTGATCCACACCGCCGCTGTTTTCTCCAACGAGCGCCGGCAGACCGCTGACGGGTTCGAGCTGATGCT
>WNGG01003452.1_pt1 | contig 42259 bp, 32 predicted proteins | sample 5400661 | NCBI WGS metagenome assembly WNGG01 (sample SAMN13153372, study PRJNA577476) | soil metagenome | isolation source: 100 cm soil or saprolite under Garry oak tree replicate 1 | place: USA:California | collected 2016-06-15 | reverse complement strand
CAGCGCGAGTTGTTACCCAAGTCCACGCGCGACGCGGCGTGGTGCACGCTTTGATCCCACGTCATGTAGGGCTCATCCGTAATCATGAGGCGCCGCAGCCACTTGACGCTGTGGTTGGCTCCAAAGCCGGGGACGAACAACCGCGCCGGAAAACCTTGTTCCTGCCGCAACGGCTCGCCATTTTGCAGGTAGGCCACCATGCAGTCATCCATGGCTTTTGTCAAAGGGATGCAGTAGGTGTACTTGCTTCCGTCCGCCCCCTCGGCAACCAGCCAACTGGCTTCTTTCTTCACGCCGACTTCTTTGAGCAGTACCGACAGCGGCACACCGCCCCATTCGTTGCAGCTCATGATGCCGTGCGTGTACTGGACAGTCACCGGAGTCGCGTTCCTTCCTTCGCTGGCATGGCGCCGTGGGCCCGTATTTCCCAGGCACTCGAGGAACCGGATCATGGAGACGGAAGGCAGGCGCTTCAGATCGTCCATGGTGAATGCCAGCGGACGTTCCACTAAACCGTGGATGACGAAGCTGTACGTGGCGGGATCGATGTCCGGCAGGCGGGAATGAGACTGCATGAAATGCAGCGAGGCCGGCGTGATGATACCCACAGAATCCGCCAGCGGAGTGTAGTAGGTCGTGTGCGTGATCGTCCGTGTGACCGCGCGTCCCGCGGGAGCCGCGAGTCGCGCGGGCTGACCGTGGGCGTACGTGCCAGGCTGTGCTCCAGGAGCTGACGTATCCGTCACGCCCTGGGCGCTTGCGGACCGTTCCGCACCTAAGGCCAAACCAGCCAACGCCGCGCTTTTCAGGAACCGTCTCCGGCCAGATTGCTTGGAATTCATAGTTTCCTCCCCGAGATTGCGTTGGGCCCAAGGGCCTGAACCGACCGCCTCATCGTGTTCATCGAAATTATCGCCATAGTGTTTATCAAAATTATCGCTGTGTCAACCGCCTCCGTCATATGCCGTTCTCCCTTCGGGAGGCGTGACGCCAGGGACCGGCTCCAACCCGCTTGAATTTCTTACGCTCCCTGCTACTGACCTTCTACGAGCCTGAACTTTTGTATCCTTCGGCCCCAATCGGTCTCGGCAATGTAGATGTTGCCTTTGGAGTCGAGGGCCAGGGTGTGACCATGCGTGAAATTACCGAGCTGATGGCCGGGACGGCCGAAGGTGGAGAGGATCTTTCCGCTGGCATGGTCGAGGGTGTGAACCTGCTCGTTGCGGCCGTTCATCACGTACATGAATTTCTGTTCTTTGTCTCGCGAGAAACCAATCCACCATGCCGTACCGCGTGGGTCCGGCAGAGTCTGGGTTCCCGTCCTGATCCAGATGTTCCTCTGGAAGTTTCCCATCTTGTCGAACACCTGTATTCGATCGCCCTGCCTGTCGCACACGTATATCAAGCCGGCGTTGCTCATCGTGATGCAATGGACGACCTGCGAAAACACTGCAGGATCACCCCGTCCGGTTTCCTCCTTTGTCGCTTGGCGTCCCCACTGTCTTAGAAACTTTCCATTACGATCGAACACGGCCACGCGGCGGTTGCCGTAACCGTCTGCGACGTAAACGTCAGCGTTTTGCGGGTCAACCACAACGGCGGCTGGATTGAAGAATTGGGTCTGACTCGAATTCAGGCTCTTGCCTTTATTGGTGCCGTCGGAGGTATCAAAAACGCCGCGCTTGCCGATCTGGAGCAGGAGTTTTCCATCATGGGTGTACTTTTGGATGATGCCGTCGCCGTTGCCGGTGATCCAGATATTGTTGTCGCCGTCGGCGTAACAACCGTGAATGACGCCGGGCAGCTTGTCCCAATCGCCATCCCAGGAGCCGGCCAGGTTGCCGGCAAGATCAAACAGGAGTACCGATGGCGCCTGCTTTGATGTTTCCTGTTCTTCTTCGGTGATGTCGCGCCGGTTGGTGACAATCACGTGATCGTGGGAGTCGACACACACACTGCCGAGGCGCCCCGTGATCCACCCCTCCGGCAGCGGCTTGGGCCACCATGGATCCACTTCAAACTTCGGCACCGTGGCCTTGGTCTGCGATAGCGCCACGGATCCAAGTAGAGCCAGAGCCGTCACCGCTCCAGTCAAGACGAGTAGGTTTGCCCTCGTCATCTTGCTACACCTATCCTGCAACCTTGCCATAACCCCTCCTTAATATATCTTAGGCCCGGCACTGAAACCCTGCTGCAATAAGACCGCGGCGCGGTCTCCAGTCGTGACGATTGGGCGGGAGCGGCCATTCCCTCCCTCTCCGTTGCAAATTGCCAAAATCCTACCGCCGCCCTGCGGCGCTGATCTTGATAAAGTCTCGTCTCGTGCAGTTCATGAACGCGCAGCTTATCGCTAAAACAGGCGAAGCTCAAACTTTTGCAGGCGCGTCAGTGGGATCGGCCATTTACGCCGAAGCGAAAGCCGGCGGGCGGTGCACCAAGGAGGCGGTTCACAGGGTGGTCGTCACTATGTTGCCCGCCGATACTGTCGCGGTCTGGGTGTTATATCCACTTGCGCGTGGCCAAAGGCCGGGCGCGCGAAACCGTGATTTGGTGTAAGATCTCGCCCATCTAAAAGAGGACAACTATGCGCCGCGCTCGATGGCTGTTGTTGCCACTTCTCGTGGTTCTCACATCTCAGGTTGCACTCGCTGAGGTTGTTCGCGTCGAGATTCGGAGACGCGATGACGCCGGGACGCACGAACGTTTGATAGGCCGAGTGTACTTCACCGTTGATCCATCGTTGCCGGCAAATCGTGGCATTGCAGACATCGAGTTTGCGCCGAAGAACAAAGACGGGATGGTCGAATTCTCCAGCGACCTGCTGTTTTTCAAGCCAAAGGAGGGAAGGCAAGCCCGTGGAACTGTCTTCCTGGAAGTCGTCAATCGCGGGCAAGATCAGTCTCTAGCCCTCATGAGCGCGGCGCGACAGCGTGATCTATCTCCGGAATCGTGGGATCTTGGCGATCGTTTCCTGTTGGAGCAAGGATTCACTGTGGCGTTCCTTGGCTGGCAATTCGATGTGCAGCCTTCTCAAGGACTCACGTTTCAAGCACCGATCGTGGATGTTGAGGGCGTTGTTCGCGAGAGTTACATCTTCACGACAGGCGGCGTCACGACCACAGCGTTCCGCCTTGCCTATTGCGCGTCTGCGGCCAAGCGGGACGATGCAAAGGTGACGTTCCGTAGCAGGATCGATGGACAACCACAGACGCTCGCTCGCGACTCTTGGAATTTGTCGCCGGATGGTTGTGTAATCCGGTTGCAGGGTGACTTGACGGCGGGACTATATGAGGCCGTGTACAACGCGAAAGGCTCGCCAGTCGCGGGTCTTGGACTCGCGGCAATACGCGATTTTGTGGCGTACCTGAAGCACGGTCCAAGTTCCTCGCCGTTACGTGAAAATGGCGCAAATCTAGAGCGCGTGGTCGGATATGGTTATTCGCAAAGCGGACGATTCTTACGAGAATTTGTGCGTGATGGCTTCAACGCGGATGAGCGCGGGCGAATTGCATTTGATGGGCTAATGATTGCATCAGCCGGAGCCGGCGGAGGAAGTTTTAATCACCGGTTCGCGAAACCCGGCGAGGCAGGAAACTCCGTCCTTTCGATTCTGCGTCCAGTCGATCTGCCGCCGTTCACTGACGATGGCTTGCTCAGCAAGGCACGTGCGGCCCGGGTCGTGCCGAAGATCTTTTATACGTTTTCATCCACGGAATACTGGGCTCGAGCCGGCTCATTAACGCACACCACCGAAGACGGTTTAAAAGACGCTCCGCTGGCGCCTACGTCGCGTTTGTATTTCCTCGCTGGAACACCGCACTCGGGTGGAGCGTTTCCGCCCAGCAACGGCCAGCAATTCAAACAATATATGAATTTTGCGCAGCAGCGCTGGGTGCAGCGTGCGTTGCTGCTCGATTTAGATGTATGGGTGCGCGGTGAGGCAGATCCTCCAGCTTCACGATACCCGTCGATCGCGGCGGGTGAACTCGTACCGCTCGACGCAGTGGATTTTCCTCGCGCGCCGTCGATGCCGTTTGCCTCCTACATGCCCTCGGTGTGGCGGATGGACTACGGCCCGCTGTTCGATAGCAAACACATAATTTCGAATGAGCCTCCGTCCCTTGGCTCCCGCTACGCTATCCTCGTGCCACAGGTGAATGCGGACGGCAACGATAGATCCGGCATTCGACTTCTCGAGATTGCCGTCCCGCTCGGGACATACTCGGGATGGAACGTGGCCCTACCCCAATTGCGCGATCTGCAATACTTGGCTGGATTGATCGGCAGCTTCGACCCATTCCCGCTGACTCGCGAGGATCGAGTCAGAACCGGGGATTCCCGGCGATCGATTGCCGAACGATACTCGAGCCGCGAAGATTACATTCGACAAGTGAAGCGAGCAGCGGACGATCTCGTTCGTCAGCGATTCATGCTGGCCGCCGATGTGCCGGCCGCTGTGCAGCGAGCAGAGGATATGTGGAGTGCGATCGTTAGGAACGGCCCACGCGTCCCCTGAAATGCGGGGAGGAACGACCGGTTTGTCCTGAGCAGTTTCGATTGGGACCTCGCGTTTACCAGTTAAGTACCAATTCACGACAGAAGTTGAAAGATCTGTTTCAAACCGCTGCGGACACCATCACAAACCAGTGATTGAGATAAAGCTGACCATCTTCCTCGATGAGGTTGAACGCCTCCCGCTGTGGCCCGCTTAAATTATTTAGAGTTTCTCGGATCTTTTTCACGTTTTCCTCAGATACATCATCCGTAAGTGAGGTCAAGGGCCGGTGCTTCACATAAGGCTCAACGGCTTCGATTGAGAATCCAGCTTGTTCCAGCATGTGTTCCCACTCGCTCCGGCGATATTCCCTAATGTGTGATTCATCGTGGTATGTGTCGAGCAAATTCATGCATCGATCCACAAAATCATCCTCGGGCACGCTGCGGTCATCAATGACGACCCTTCCTCCTGCCCGCAGAACCCGCCGCATTTCATTTAAGGCGCGCCGAATGTCGGAGAAGTGGTGCGCCGCACGACGGCAAGTGACAAGATCGAATGCTTTGTCGTCAAAAGGAAGGTTATGGATGTCGGCCAGTTGAAAAGTTACGTTGGATAGCGACTGACCGAGTCGTAAATGCTCGGCTTCAGCCAACATCTGCGGAGTTAAGTCCACTCCGATGACGGAGTGCACATGAGGCGCGAGGGCGAAAGCGGTGTGGCCACTACCAGTGGCCACGTCCAGAACGGTCCAGTACGGTTTAGGCTGGGCCATCTCGATTACTCTCGCCAAAACCTGTCGATCTGTGTGCGATGCGCTGGTCGTATAGAACGCCGCCCGCTCTCCGAAGATTTTCTGAACCCGGTCCTCTGCTGATTCCATTATTCGCCTCGTTTTCTAATCGCTTAGAAAGGGATATTGTAGATCAGTGGTTCGCTTTAAAAATGTGTAGACCACAACGTTGTTTTTGAGTCTGAAGTCCGATGTCCTATCGAGTCCCTCATTCCGTTGCTTATTGATCGGCAGCGCTGCCTCGCGGGAACACTGCTTTGACCTGGTTCATGTTCAACTCAACGGCCCCACCATCGGCGCACAACATTGCGTGCAACGCAATCTCTGTAGATCTCGTATGGTAAATGAGTGGCGGAAAGAGATGCTGATCTGGTTAGAGGCGCGCTTGCCGGCTCTGAGCGTGCCTTTCATGAGCTGATTCGGCGTTATCAGCGGCCGGTCTTTTCCGTGATACTCCGGGTGGTTCGCGATCCTTCGCGCTCGGAGGAGCTGGCGCAGGACACATTCGTGAAAGCTTTTCTTCGGCTGGAGACCTATGCGGCGGAAAGGAAGTTTTCGACTTGGCTCCTGGCGATTGCCCATCATGCCGCCATTGATGAAGTGCGGCGAAGTGGTGTCCGAACTACGCCGCTCGAGGAGGTGCCGCAAGACTGTCTTGAGCAAAGACGCGATGCGGAAACGCCATATCGCGTTACAGAACAGCATGAACTGGCTGCGGTGCTGGACGAGGCCGTTCGCCAGTTGCGGCCGGATTATGCGGAACTGATCACATTGAGATATGAACAGGAGCTCACGCTTGAAGATATTGTGGAAGTCACGGGCTTGCCGGTCGGCACCATTAAGAGTTCCTTGCATCGAGCGCGCAAGGATCTTGCGGATTACTTGCGGCGACGAGGTTGGAGCACATCATGACTGAAAAACGGCGCGAACCGAGCGACGAGATCAAACGGGCGCTACAGACCTTGGATAACCGGAACGCCGCCGATGACGACGTCGAGGCGGCATTCCGAACGCTGGCTCGCCTGCTTCCAAGCTCGTCACCTCGACACGATTTCTCGCAACGGGTCATCACTGCCGTGTGCCAGGCATCCTTGCCGACCGGAAGACGCAGGCTTCGTGCGCGGCGTCCCGCCATCATTGCAGGTCTTTCCGGTGCGGTAGCCGCTGCAGGAGTTTGGGCCCTATTGTGGACAACGGGATTCGTACAGCTCCTTGGTGGGCGGATATTTCTCCTGGTTGTCCAGGGCGGCGTGCGTGCGATCCATTCGGTCAGTTTCATGGTGGGTATGTGGAGATGGATGGAGCGTGCGGCGCGAGTTTTCACAGCCGTCCTCAGTTCACCGGAGATGTTGAGCACGGTCGTGGTTTTGGCGGTTCTGAGCGTCCTCAGTCTCGCCGCACTCACGCGTTTTGTATCGTCATCACAACGTAGGAGCATCGGCTGCTCGTAAAGAGGCCGCTCAGCGGCTTATGGAAGCAAGATAAAGGAGTCATAAAGTGTTATTACATCAACGTTCGTGGGTGCTGGTGCTGGTCTTGACCTTTGTGCATATGCCAGTGTTCGGACAGGGTCAAACCGTCAGCAAGGAAGAGCTGAAAACGCGGATCGAGCAGCGATACACAGTGCTTCCTATCCAGAATGGCATCGTCCTGTCCCCCAAAAACAAGAACCGGACCGTATCTGTCGAGATTTCCGGCAATACGGTTGCCCTGAACGGCGCTGAAGTTACGGGTGGCGAACTGCGCACGCGGGTTGGCGCCGACGCGGACCTGATTCTGCAGCTTTCGTATCTCACCCCGTCCGAACGGCAGACGCTTTTCGCAGCGGATGGAAATCCGGACCCTTCACAGATCACTCCGCGGCGAGACCGGACGGGAGCTGCGTCACGGCGAGGTCGCCAGAAAGACGATGTCATCCGCGTTTTCGGCGACGTTACCGTTGCTCGGGATGAGGTCGTGAATGGAGATCTCGTCGTCTTCGGAGGAAATGGCCAGATCGATGGGTACGTGGATGGCGATGCGGTCGTCATCGGAGGAAGGCTGGCGCTCGGCCCCGAGGCAAATGTCGCGGGCGATGTCGCGGTTGTTGGAGGCACGCTGTTACGCGATCCAGGTGCGAGTATTGGAGGCGAGGTGAACGAAGTGAGTGTCGGCCCGGGCGCCACATTCGGAGAGATTCTGAGAAATCGCGGAATATTCTGGAGCGGCATGCTGCCATTCCTCGGTGCTGTAAGCACGCTGGTGCGCGTGGTAATGCTCATCGTATTTGGCTGCATTGTTATGCTGGTGGCCGGAGAGGTCGCAAACCGAATCGGCGACCGCGCTGCTGCTGAACCTGTGAAGGCTGGATTGACTGGTCTCGTCGCCGAGTTGCTGTTTGTGCCGTTGCTGATTATGACGGTTGTATTGCTCGTCATCACAATATTGGGAATCCCGCTTCTCCTGCTTGTGCCATTTGCCGTGCTTGCTCTTCTTGTCGTATTCCTGATCGGATTTACGGGCGTTGCTACTCGAGTTGGCGGATTGATCGGTCCTCGTGTCGGGTGGACGAACATTGGCCCGTATCTCACAACGGTTTTGGGAATTGTGTTTTTGCTACTCCCCATCCTGCTGGCGAGACTTCTGGGAGCATTCGGAGTGAATTTTATTGCCCTGCCGTTACTCGTCGTCGGCGTGCTGATTGAGTATTTAGCGTGGACGGTTGGCTTCGGCGCCGCGGCCCTGACATATTTCAGACCGCCAACCGCTCCAAATCTGCAGCCTGCAGCCGTGGCCAACAACACTCCGCCACCGCAAGGAGCAAACGCTTAGGCAAGAAATCAATGTGAGAAGGCCAGTGGCCGGAAGCCCTCCCAACAGGACGGTGCATTCTTATTGACTGGGGCCGCGGAGAAGTCATACATTCCTGCAATCCGAAATTTCCAGAAGGTGCATCCGGGGCAGGAAGTGGACGATAGGTGCGAAGGAGAGATCCATGGACTCAAAAAAAGCTGGTCGAAGAAAATTTCTAAAGGGTGGCGCCGCGGTGGCGGCCATGGGAGCGATACAGTCCGCAACCGGTCAGACACCGGTACCGGCAAAGCGCTCTCTGAAAGATGAGATCGCCTATGGCGAGCGATCCCATTTCGTGACATCGGTACGGGTACCCGTGCTCGAGAGACCTTCGCCCGATGAGTTTGGACTTACGTTTCACGTATTGACTCCGCTTCAGGATTCCGTTGGGATTATCACGCCATCCTCGCTCCACTTTGTGGGCACCCACCGTGGCGCCATTGTTCCGGAAATCGATCCGGGCGAGTATCGTTTCTTGATTCACGGCATGGTGGACCGGCCGCTGGAGTTTACTCTGGAAGAGTTGAAGCGCTTTCCTTCTGTATCCCGCATTCATTTTCTCGAGTGCCTGGGAAACCGTGGGAAGCCCGAACATAAGACAGTTCAGCAAACGACTGGCTTGACCAGTTGCAGCGAATGGACCGGAGTGCCGTTATCTCTGTTGCTTAAAGAGGTCGGCGTGCAAAAGGGAGCGTCTTGGGTCGTTTCAGAAGGATCAGAAGAGGTTAAAGGGGCGGGGAGCATCGAACTGGCGAAGGCCATGGACGACTGTATCGTGGCGTATGGCCAAAATGGTGAGCCGCTGCGTCCGCAAAATGGTTTCCCGGTGCGGCTGATCGTTCCCGGCTTCGAAGGAATTTATAACACCAAGTGGCTGAGACGCCTGAAGGTGGTGGACCGGTATTACATGACCTACAATGACTACGGGCACATCTCCAAAGACCCGAAAGTCGCCGCGCTGACTTTCCAGTGGGGACCGAAATCGGTCATCACGTTTCCGTCCGGGGGACAGAAGCTGCCCGGCCACGGAGTCTACCAGATCACTGGCCTGGCTTGGTCCGGCGGGGGCGCCGTTCGTAAGGTGGATATATCCACCGACGGCGGCCACACCTGGAAAGACGCTGAGATTCGAGGGGAGGTACACCGAATGGCGCACACCCGGTTCGGCATGAACTGGAAGTGGGAAGGACAAGAGTGTGTGCTCATGTCACGCTGTACCGATGAACTGGGCCAGGTTCAACCGACACGAGCCCAAGTCGCCAAGGTCTTTAACGTGCCTCCAGACTATTACCACAACCACGGTGTGCCAGGCTCCGACAATACCATCGTGCCGTGGAGGGTGGCCACCGACGGGAGCGTGTACAATGCGCTTGCGTAGCCTTCTCCTGCTTGTGATCGCCGTTGTGGTGACGGGCGGGCTCTGCCACGCTGGGTGGGCACAATCGCCCACGTATGGTTTGGGAAAGACTCCAACCGCAGAAGAAATCCGTGCCTGGGATATCGCGATCAGTCCTACCGGAAAGGAACTCCCGCCGGGCAGCGGAACCGCCAAGGAAGGTGCGCCGCTCTATGCCCAGAAGTGTGCGGCATGCCACGGCGCAACAGGGTCCGGAGGCCGGGCTCCTGAGTTAATAAGAAGCGAAAGCACGACGCCCGCGCCTGGTAAGCAGCCGCCTTGTCTCTCACCTTGTATCCGAGGGGCAAATGTAATGGCGATTCACTCGCCATATGCGACCACGATATGGGATTACATCAATCGCGGCATGCCTTTCTCAAAGGAGGAAACGCTAAAACCCAACGAGGTATACGCTCTGACGGCCTTTCTGCTCTACAAAAGCGGTGTTATTCCGGAGGACCAAGTAGTCGACGCTCAGAGTCTGCCGCAGATCAAAATGCCAAATCGTGATGGATATGTGCTACCCGAGTGGAAGCATGGGATGCCGCGGCCATTTCCGAACAAGCCTTAGTCCGACTCAGTCGGTAGCGGTAACTCGCGATGAACGCCGCAGCGTTTACCGATCTGATCTCAACTCGGAGTTGCCGTATCATCACGGTCCATAGTCGCGGGCGTTCCTCTAACCGGCGTTCCTCTAATCTATTGACGCATTCCCGTCCGTGTGATGTCATAGGTTTGCCCGCCACCCAAACCCGCCTTCAAGTGAAACATGTCTCAATTACCAGCGATCGTCGAGCGACAAAAACCGCGCACGCCAGCCGAGGAACATCCGCCGGTTGTGCGTATCCAGAGACTGATTTTTGAAGAAGCAGCGAGATTGGATGCCAGCGATATCCACATCGAGCCCGGCCGCGACGCGACGCGAGTTCGCTACCGTGTGGACGGCTTGCTCAAGCAACACCTGGAAATCCCGGGTTGGATGCACGAGAGCCTGGTTGTGCGAATCAAAGTTCTCGCGCGGCTCGACATCAGCGAGCGCAGAATTCCGCAGGACGGCCACATCACGGCAGAAGAATCCAACCGGATCGACACACGCGTTTCCGTTCTTCCAACCCGGTGGGGCGAAAAGATCGTCATCCGACTATTACGGCGCGGCCGGTCCCTGATGACGCTTTCGCAGCTTGGGTTCCAACCGGCCATTGGGGAGCGCCTGCATGCGATGATTCGGCGGCCCCAAGGAATGTTGCTGGCGGTAGGCCCGACAGGTAGCGGCAAGACAACGACGCTTTACGCATTTCTGAACGAGATTCGTCAGGAACCGCTGAATATCGTGACTATCGAAGATCCCATCGAATATGAGGTCGACGGCATCAGTCAGGTGCAGGTGAATGACAAAGCAGGTCTGACCTTCGCCAAAGCCCTCCGATCCATCCTGAGGCAGGATCCGGATGTGATTCTCGTGGGCGAGATTCGCGATTCCGACACGGCGCATACCGCTTTTCATGCGGCGATGACCGGCCACCTTGTCCTGTCCACAGTTCATGCGACCGACAGTGTTTCTGCTCTTTTTCGATTGTCCGAGCTTGAGGTCGACCGCACCATTGTTGTATCGGCTCTGATTGGAATCATCGGTCAACGGTTAGTACGCCTCAACTGCCGTTCGTGCACGGAGCCTGATTTCCCCCGTCCGATTTACCTCGAGGGCTTGTCCATAAAAGAACATCAGCAGTCTCAACTCCGGCAGAGCAAGGGATGCCCCCATTGCCGATTCAGCGGCAGCCGGGGCCGCATCGGTCTTTATGAGTTCCTGGAGATCCGTGGTCCACTACGCGACCGGCTTCTCGCCGGAACGGAATTCGAGATTCGCCGCGCGGCCCGCGACAGCGGCCTTATGACCATGACGCGACAGGCCGTAGATCTGGCGCTTGCGGGTGAGGTTTCGGTGGCGGAGGCCTACCGCACCTGTGGCTTCGGGAGTGAGTGATGGCAGGCGATTATTATGAATTGCTTCAAATCAAGTCTGAGGCAAGCACCGAGGAGATCCACAAAGCCTATCGAGAGCTTGCCATGCGCTACCATCCCGACCGGAATCCTACTCCTGACGCGGCTGCTCAAATGGCAGCCATCAACCAGGCATACTCCGTATTGGGCGAGTCGGCCGAGCGGCGCCGATACGATCAGGAGCGGGCCAAAGGCCGGCCCTTGAATCTTGCCGGCCCGATTCTCCGCGCAGCCCACGACGCAATCCGCAAGCAGGGTTGGATCGTTTCCAACGACGACGGAATAAACATGATCCTCGAGCAAGGCACGCGCGCCGTCCGGGTGAGCCTCGTTGAGCGCCTGGATAATCCGTTACTTCGTAAGATCGGGAGACAATTTGCCGGATTCTCCGTGGTTCTAGCCGTGGAAATTCAGACACCAATCAATCTCTCATTTCACACAGCTGTGATCGATCTGATGCGCTCGCGCCATCACGGAGCTCCTTTCCCGGATGACGTTTATCGAGGTTTATTCAGTACTTTTGTGCGCGGACGGGGTGGTCATAACAGAGATGGTTGTCATGACTGACCACCCCGTCTGCGCCTGCTGCGGTGGCTTCGCAGCATTTTCTTTTGTGGCGCAGCCACCCCTCCTTTCTCAAGGAGGGGAATATCGGTTTGCTTCATTAATACGTCACAAGAGGGGGAATGGTATTATCGGGGCATGCGTAAGCAAGCATGGGCGTTTCTGCTGATGGGTTTTCTGATCGGATTTGCCGCGCTATATACCTGGACGAAAAAACGAGCGCCGGATGTGGTCCGTGCGATACCGCTGCCGGTGGAAGACGTCAGTGCGTCTGGAGGCTCCGTGTCGGGTCAGCCATCGGAGCCGCAGCCTCCCCCGGTGGACTTGGCCCGCGTCCAGCAACTCCAGACGGAGATCAAGAATAATCCGAAGAACGTTGAGGCACTTGTGGAGCTTGGCAACATCCACTTCGAACAGAAGAATTTCAAGGAGGCGATCGGCCTTTACGCTAAAGCAGTGGAACTGCGTCCGAGTAACGCGAGTGTCCGTACGGACCTCGCGACGGCCATGTTCTATGAGAATCGCTTCGATGACGCGATTGCCCAGTTCAAGCAATCTCTGGAGCTGGATCCCAATAATCCTCGCACGCTTTTCAACATGGGCATCACGATGCTGCATGGGAAAAATGATCCCGAAGCCTGCCTGCAGTATTGGGAGAAGCTCGTCGAGGCCAATCCAACTTTTCCCCAGGTCGAGTTCGTCAAGGAGCAGATCCGGATTCTGAAGGAGCAGCGGAAAAGCCGTGGATAGAAAACTCATCGATAAACTGCGGCAGATTCTCGGCCCTTCGGCTGTGATCGATGACGAGACTGAGCTACTCGTCTATGAGTGCGACGCGCTGACGCTGTTTAGGAACAAACCGGATGTCGTTGTTTTGCCGCGAACCAGCGAGCAGGTTGCGCAAATCGTCCGGCTTGCGAATGAACATCGCATTCCCTTTCTGCCTCGAGGGGCGGGCACGGGATTAAGCGGCGGTGCGTTGGCGATCGAAGGTGGAATCATCATCGAGCTTCAACGGATGAATCGGATTGTATCGATTGATGCGGAGAACCTTATGGCCGTCGTGCAGCCGGGAGTGGTGAACATCCACATCTCTCAGGCAGTTGCGCCTTACGGTTTGTATTACGCACCGGATCCTTCCAGCCAAATGTCATGCAGTATCGGGGGCAACGTCGCAGAGAACTCGGGCGGGCCTCATTGTCTGAAGTACGGCATGACGACGAATCACATTCTTGCAATCGAGGCGGTCACGTCAAAAGGTGAGATTGTTCGCTTCGGGCACCCTTCGGGCGAAGCGATCGGCATGGACCTGCTCGGCGCCATTGTCGGATCGGAGGGTACCTTCGTCATCGTTACCGAAATTACGGTTCGGCTTCTGCCCAAGCCCCAGGCGGTGAAAACGCTTCTCGCCGCATTTCATTCGGTCGAAGAATGCAGTCAGTGTGTTTCGGATGTGATTGCTGCGGGCATTGTGCCTTCGGCTCTGGAGTTCATGGATGCGAAAACGATTGAGGCGGTCGAGGCATCCGTCTATAGAGCCGGTTATCCCAGGGACGCCGCCGCTGCATTGCTGATCGAAGTCGACGGTTTCCGCGATGGCCTGGAAGAAACTTCGGACGCAATCGCCGAGATCTGCCGCCGGAATCGCGCCTACGATGTTCGGATTGCTAAAGACGATGAAGAGCGCGCCCGTCTCTGGCTAGGCCGGAAAGGCGCGTTCGGCGCCATGGGGCGCATCAGTCCCGACATGATCACGATGGATGCGGTCATACCGCGCACGCGTCTGCCCGAAGTTTTGGTCGCGATCGATCGCATTTCCCAAAGGTACGGCCTGCCCGTAGCCAATGTGTTTCACGCCGGCGACGGCAATCTTCATCCGCTCATTCTCTTTGATGGCCGCCGCCAGGACCACGTCAGCAAAATTTTCAGCATGAGCGAAGAGATCGTTAAGCTGTGCGTCGACGTGGGCGGCTCGCTGAGCGGTGAACACGGCATCGGCTATGAGAAGAAGGATTTTATGGGGATGGTTTTCACAGAATCGGATCTCGATACTATGATGCGCGTGAAGCGCGTCTTTAACCCCGATGCCCTATTGAATCCCGCCAAAATCTTTCCAACCCGGCGCAGCTGCACCGAAATCGGAAAGCACACCACAACCAGTACGGCTGAAATCGCAAAGAGAGTTCATGAGGTATTGCTTGGTGAGAAACCATAATCCCCTCGGACGACTTGTGGGTAATGATCAGCTTGCTGTCCCAGGAGGGGATTACGTGTTCCGCGCTGTGTTCGGCCTAACCTGGAGCCAATCCTGAACCCTCACCCGATCATTGACAATCTCTCGCCGTCCACGATCCTACGGCCGGAATCCATAGAAGAACTTGCGCAGGCCCTCTGTGCGGAAAAGGGTGCGATCGTTCCGATTGGGGCAGAGACCCAGACGTATTTCGGAAATCCACTCCGGCGCGCCGACTGCGCCGTTGAGCTGACGCGGCTTTCGCGAATTACCGAATACAATCCGGCGGACCTGACGGTCCATGTGGAAGCTGGCATAACGCTCGAACAACTGGAGCACGCCCTTTTGGAGAACAACCAATCTTTGCCACTCAATCCGTGGAATGGTGTGAAAGCGACCATTGGTGGGATTGCTGCGGCCAATGCACAAGGACCATTTCGCGCGGTAGGCACGATTCGGGATTGGATCATCGGCATGAAGGTTGTTCACGTGGATGGGCAGATTTCAAAGGCCGGTGGCCGCGTGGTAAAGAATGTCACCGGATACGATCTACCGAAACTGTACACCGGTTCTTTGGGCACGCTCGTCATCATCGTTGAGGTCAGCTTAAAGTTGAGGGCCAAATTCGCCAGGACGGCAACGGCCATTGCTCGCGCCGCTGACGGAAGTGAAGCAGCTCAGTTGATTTCGTCCGTACGCAAGAATGCTCTGCAGCCCATTTCTTGCGAATGGGCCGGTCCGGAAAACGAGGTGTGGTTGCGGTTCGGCGAACATCCGCGCGCTGTGGATTGGCAGTTGAAGAATCTGCCGTCTGGAGACTGGACGCTATTGGAAGCGGAAGACGAAGCGGCCGCCTGGGAAAGGCTTCGGGCCCGATACGCTCGATTGGGGCCCGTTGTTTTGCGAGTCGTAGGACTTCCAACCAACGTGCGTGAAATAATAGAAGAATACCGGCCGGCCGCCTGGATCGCACATGCACTGAATGGCATCGTGCTCATGGAAGTTTCCGGGGCTGAACAGATTCGCCGCGTTCGCAACAAATATCGGGCTGTGATCGAGAGAGCGCCTCTCGAAGTGCGGCAGAGGATCGGGACGTTCGGGTTGACCGATAGCGAATACGACTTGATGAAAAAAATGAAGGAGGCCTTTGATCCCGAGGGCCGGTTGAATGCAGGACGTCATGTTGACGGGGAACGAAATTAACCACAAAGACGCACAGAAGGCGCCGCTGTATCTGGACTGCGTCCATTGCGGGCTGTGCCTGTCTTCGTGTCCAACCTATCGCGTGCTGGGCAACGAAATGGATTCCCCGCGCGGCCGGATCTATCTAATGCGGGCGTATGATGAAGGCCGGGCGAAAATCACGGACTCGTTTGTGGAACATATGTTCCGTTGCCTGGACTGCCGCGCCTGCGAGACCGTATGTCCGTCCGGCGTGCATTTTGGCCACATGATGGAAGAGATGCGGGGCAAAATTGTCGACGAGCGCTCCACGGCCTGGATCTCGCGCCTCGTGCTGAAACACGTGTTTCCCTATCCGTGGCGGTTTCAGTTCGCCGCTCGGATGTTGCAACTGTACCTGCTCTCTGGCCTTCAGGAGTTTGTGAGAGAGAGTGGGCTTCTACGCCGAGTGGCGCCGCGCATGGCTGCTGCGGAAGCGCTCATGCCCGACATCGGAATGGAGAGCGGCCTCGCACGGGATAGCCACTATCGAGCGGAGGGCAGGAGACAAGGCACCGTCGCGTTCTTCAGTGGCTGCGTCATGAATTCGATGCTTGGTTCGATCAACCGATCATCGGTCCGGCTTCTGACGGCGGCGGGCTACGACGTTGTTGTCCCCGGCAACCAGATCTGCTGTGGTGCTCTGGCCAATCATGCAGGCCTGAGAACCACGGCAAAACAGATGGCCCGCTCCAACATTGCGGCATTTCCAATCGAGCAACTTGACGCCATCATTATTAATGCTTCCGGCTGCGGCGCGATGCTCAAGGAATACCCGCTCTTGATCGATGGCGCTGAGGCGTTTTCGTCCAAGGTGAAGGACATTGCGGAGTTTTTGGTTTCAACTCGAATTTTCGAGCGTCTAAAAACCCCGATGGAACGGCGTGTCGGATATGATGATCCGTGCCACCTCGTTCATGGGCAAGGGATCCGAACAGAGCCTCGAACGCTATTAAAGGCAATTCCGGGAATCCAGTTTGTCGAAATCGAGGGCGCAGATCAATGTTGCGGCAGTGCGGGAATTTACAACATTACCCAGAATGAGCTGTCGATGGAGATCCTGGACCGAAAGATGGAAAAAATCCAAAAAGCGCATATAGATGTATTGGCGACCGGAAATCCGGGATGCATGTTTCAGTTCAGGTACGGCGCTCAGAAATTTGGGATGCATCTTGAAGTCGTACACCCGGTTGAGTTGCTGGCACACAGCCTTGGCGCCGAACGGACCAAAGGAGTGATTTGATGAATGCAACAAAAACAGTCGTTCTCATGGTCGGATTGACCGTTTTGCTTGTCTTCGTAGGCGGAGCATTCGGTGGCCGGCAGGGCATGATAATGGCGTTCATGTTCGCTATGGTCATGAACATGTTCAGTTACTGGTTTAGTGACAAGATCGTCCTGCGCATGTATGGCGCGAAGGAAGTGTCGGAAGCTGAAGCCCCAGTGCTGTACAGCGTGACGCGAGACCTGGCGATGAAAATGAATATGCCGATGCCGAAGGTGTACATCATTCCGTCGGATGCTCCGAACGCTTTCGCCACAGGCCGGAACCCGAATCACGCGGCCGTTGCCGCCACGGAGGGCATTCTGCGCCTCCTCACGAGAGAAGAATTGGCGGGTGTGATGGCTCACGAAATGGGTCACGTGCGCAATCGCGACATCCTGATTGGAACCATTGCGGCAACAATCGCCGGCGCGATCAGTATGCTCGCGCACATGGCCCAGTGGGCGATGATCTTCGGAGGCGGCAGGCGTGATGATGACGAAGGTGCGGGCGGCATGATCGGAGGAATCGCGATGATCATCCTTGCTCCGATTGCCGCAGCGCTGATTCAGATGGCCATTTCGCGTTCACGCGAGTATGAGGCCGATGCCACAGGGGCGCGAATCTGCGGGAATCCTCTATCGCTGGCCAGCGCCCTGCGGAAGCTCCAGGCAAGCTCGCAACGCGTAACTCTGGACGCCAATCCGGCTACGAGTTCTCGCCTTCCGGCCTGGTCTTCCATCTCCGATGAATCCAGAGCCACTGATCCGGATACTTCCTCACATAACCCTCCAGAATATGATTGAATATCTGCGTGTTTGCGAGGACGTCACGGGCAAGGTCACCCGTATTAAGTAATTCCACCGGCGGATCGAATCGCAACCGATGTTTTCCCTGGCTTTCTTCCCAAATCAAAAATCCGGGCAGCACGGCTGCTCCGGTGCGCAGGGCAAAGGTGGCGATAGCGGTGGTGGTTGCGGCGGGAATGCCGAAGAAGTCTACGAAAATGCCTTCGTCTCGCGTCGTGTTTTGATCGAACAAGATTCCGACAGCTTCATTTTGGCGGAGCGCTTTGAGAATGTCGCGGGCGGCGCTTCGCCTCTGAATCGGTCGATTGCCACCCATGGTGCGGTAATGGGAAATCAGATCATCGACTCTCGAATTATCGATCGCGCGGACGATGAATTTCAGCGGATAACCGTAGATGGAATGCGCAAAGGAGCTTAGCTCCCAGGCTCCAAAATGGGCCGTCATAAAAATAATTCCACGGCCGCGGCGTAAGCCTTCCAGATAATGCTCGAGGCCGTCATGAAACACGTATTGCGAAATGTTGCCTTTGCTTAGCTCGGGAAAATGGCTGAACTCGACCAGAAGGCGTCCAAGATTTTGAAAACATCCGCGCAGAATTCGCCGGCGTTCCTTATCTGAGAGGCTTGGCATGGCCATTCGAAGATTCTGAATCCCTGCCCGGCGCTGGCGGCGGGCCAGGTGAAATCCAAGCCAGGCCAGCATTCTGGAGGCGCGGTGGGCCATGGGTCGTGGCATAAGCCCGAAGGTTTGGAGGAGCAGGCGAGCCAGCGTGTACTCGATGATTTCTTTAAAGCTCCCGTGCATCCGTGATATTTTCACATACTTTTAAAAGGCATGAGACCCGCACTACGTCGGTACTCCGACCACATCATCGTCGTCATTCTGGCCCTGATGTGTTACGTCCTTTTCTTTTACCGGCTCGGTGATATTGGTTTGATTGGACCGGACGAGCCGCGATACGCTGCGATCGCGCGCGAAATGTTGATGAGCGGCGATTACATTACGCCTCGTCTCTACGGTACGCCGTGGTTTGAGAAACCGCCTTTGATGTATTGGCTCGCCTGCGCCGGCTACAAGCTTTTCGGCATCAATGAAGCAGGCGCCCGATTTCCCTCCGCGCTGGGCGCGACGATCTGCGTCTTTTTCGTTTATTGGTGTGGGCGAAAACTTCGGGATGCCTCCATCGGGTTTTTAGCGGGAGTGATTCTCGCAACCTCGATCGGGTTTTTTGCCTTCGCCCGCGCAGCCTCCATGGATATGCTGCTCTCGGCGTGCCTCACCATGGCTTTGGTGTTCTTTTTGTTCGGGCACAATGATCCGGCTCCGCGGCGCTTCTGGTTCTATGCCTTTTATGCCGCACTCGGATTGGGAGTGCTTGCCAAAGGTCCGGTAGCGCTGCTCTTGCCGGCGCTCTCGCTGGGAGGATTTCTTTTGCTGCGCAGGAAATGGGACGATTGGCGCACGTGGCATCCCTGGGAGTTGTGGATTACGGCGGCTGTCGCAGCCCCATGGTTCCTGCTTTGCACGATCGCCAACGGACGCGACTTCATTGGCGTTTTTTTCATTAACCAGAACATCGAGCGTTTTACAACCACCATTCATGGGCATGGAAGGCCGTTCTACTTTTTCGTTCCCGTTCTATTGCTGTTGACGCTTCCGTGGACGTTTCTTCTCATTCCCGCGTTACGCGGTGGCTTTACGAAAAACGAACATCTCCTCGCGTGGTGGGCTATCGTGCCTTTCGTCTTTTTTTCGCTTTCGCAATCCAAACTGCCGGGCTACATCCTGCCGATGGCGCCGCCGATTGCATTGCTTCTTGCCAAAGAGCTCCTGCAGCCGGTCTCCCGGGCTTACAAAGTTGCGGTGTTCATTGAAGCGGGGACGATGGTTTTTATCGGCGTTGCGTTTGGATTTTATGGGAACACGTTGAACATGGATCCTCACGTGAGTGGAACACTCATCGCGACGATCACTTTTTTGATGGCGGGCATTTTATCGGTGATGGCACTGTGGCTCAGGCCCATGTTTCTGGCGTTTTTCAATACCGCTGCAATCCTGGGAATTGTGATCACTGCAACCACCATGGTCTTTCCCAGGTTCGATCTCACCGACACAATGCGGCCCTGGAAACCCGCGCTGGCTGAATTCGTCTCCGACCATCAAACCGTTCTGATGTACAAACCTCCTCGATGGGCCGAATATGGCTTGCAATATTACCGGTTCAACCGTGTTCGTGCGGTCTTTTCTCCCGAGGACCTGATCCACGCAACGGCAGGCGAACAGCGGGTCCTGTGTATCGCGGAAGACAAGACTCTGGAAGAATTGACCCACCTCGCAAATCTCGACTTGAAGGTAGTGCACACGATCGGCAATCAAACGGCCTTCTGGGCGTGGCAGACGAAGTAGGGGATCAGGGGTCAGTGGGGACAGACTCCGATTTCCGGCCGGAGATCGGAGTCTGTCCCCACTGACCCCTGACCCCCTGCTTTCGCCGCGGCGCACGGCAACAAGACGAAGAAGATCGCGCCGCCTGCGGGATCATCTTCGACCCAAATGGTTCCATGGTGGGCCTCCACGACGGCGCGGGAGATCGCCAGGCCAAGTCCGAGACTTTCGCCAGGGCTCTTCTTGCCCTGCTTCATCTGATGGAAGGTGTGGAATATTTTCTCTTTATGGGCATCATCAATGCCCGGACCGGAATCGGAAACGCCGATCAGAGCGAAGCCTTGTGCGGAATCGGATGAAGCCAGCCTTGTGCGCGCGGGCTGGGGGATGCGGGGAAGCTGGTTCACGGATCTGACGTGAACGCCGATGAAGCCGTCCTTGCTGGAGAATCGCAGCGCGTTTTCCAAAAGGTTCGTGAACAGTTGGACCATTCGATTTCGATCGCACTCGACCATCAGCGGTTCGCGCTGGATGTCGGTGAGTAGCTTTAGCGACTTCTCTTGCACCTGGTTGCCGATTTCAATCACTACCTTGTGCATCAAGTCGGCAATGTCGGCTATCCGCATCTCATATTCAACGATGCCGGCTTCAAGCCGCGTGAGATCGAGCAAGTTACTGATCATCTGGGCCAGGCGCTTGCCGCTTTGCAGATTCAATTCAAGCAGCCGCCGCTGCTTTTCGGTGAGCGGGCCTGGAATTCGTTCCAACATCAAGTGTGATGTCTCCTGCATCGAAGCGAGGGGCGCTTTGAGTTCGTGTGAGACGTGCGAAATGAAGTCTTTCTTCATCTGATCGACTTCGACGATCCGAGTAGCCAATCGGCGATTCGCCTGACGGAGGCGGAGAACTCGAAAAGCAAGATACGAGACGCCGACCCCCATTATTACCGACACGTATTTCAGGGCCGGCGACTGCTTCACGATTACTCCTCGATCTTGTACGCCTTGAGCTTATTGCGGATCGTTTTCACATCCAGGCCGAGCTGGCGCGCGGCTTCCGCCTTATTCTGGCCCGTTTTCTCGAGTGTCTTCAGTATCAGCTCGCGTTCAGCTTCGGCGGCCGTAATGCCCAGGGGCAAAACGATCTTTGTAGAAGACTCGGCGCTGGGATTCCGCAGGTAGGGTGGCATGTGGAAAGTCTCAATCCATTCACCGCGAGCAAGAATGAGAGCCCGCTCCATGACGTTTCGAAATTCGCGGACGTTGCCACGCCATGAGTAGGTCATTAGCATTTCGAGCGCGTCGTCGCGGAGTGCCCCGACGTTCGTGTTGTGTTTCTTGTTGAACTCACCAATGAAATGCTGCGCCAGCAGCGGAATATCGTCCTTGCGGTCCCGAAGCGGGGGCAGATGAACCGTGAACACGGTCAGACGGTAGTAGAGGTCTTCGCGAAGCCTGCCTTCCCGAATGGCATTGTTTGTCTCCTGGTTGGTCGCCGCAATCACACGCACATTGAATTCGAATTCCTGTTTCCCGCCGAGTCTGCGGACTTTCCCGTCTTCCAGGACTCGCAGCAATTTCGGCTGTAGTGCAAGGGGCATTTCCCCGATCTCGTCGAGGAAAAGCGTTCCGCCATCGGCTAACTCGAAGCATCCTGGACGGACGCCGATGGCGCCTGTGAAAGCGCCTTTTTCGTGACCAAACACTTCGCTTTCGATAAGGCTTTCCGGGATCGCAGAGGAGTTCACTGCAATGAAAGGCCCGCTGGCCCGGGAGCTGAGCTGATGGATGGTGCGCGCTGCGAGTTCTTTTCCGGTCCCGCTCTCTCCAGTGATTATGGCCGAGGCGTCGCTGGAGCTGAGGCTCTGGATCAGATCGTAGACTTCGCGCATGGGCTTGCTGGTGCCGACAAATTCGCCGAATCCGGACCCGCGTTCGAGTTGCGAGGTGAGCTTTCGCGACGTCTGGCGCATTTCGATATCGGATTCAGCGGACTTAAGGATGGCGCGCAGCTTCGGATAATCCATCGGTTTCGTGATGAAATCCTGAGCGCCTTGCTTCATGGACTCGACGGCCAGATCGATGCTCGCATGTGCTGTAACGAGAATCACGGGCCGGTTCGGGTTGCCGGCTTTCAGGCATCGCAAAAGATCCAGACCGGAGAGCTGAGGCATGACGACATCTGAAATCACAATCTCCGGGTCATAGGACTCTACGAGATCCTTCGCTTCAGAACCATTGGCGGCGAGCCGGACATCGTAGCCCCATTCCTGCAAGATCATCTCGAGTACTTCTCGGATCGCTGGCTCATCATCAACGATCAGAACCTTCGTCTTGAGTTCGTCCGGTGTTTCCTTCGGATTTGCCGAATCTGTCTTTGAAATGTCTGTATTCACGATGGAAATTATATGGGAAAAATTCCCGTTAACGAAGGACGGCTTCAGAAATGCCAGCAGTCATTCAAACGGGCCGGTTGACTCCATTTACTACAGAAATCAGTTATTTACAATCAAAACTCCACAGTGCCCCCCGCCATTGCCGCATGTAAAGAAGGAAAATTGACTTTGGGACTCCGTTGAGGAGCGGCCACGGCGCCGCTCAACTCCATTGCGCCGGCAGCAGGATGGTTGTGGTCCGGAACCGCGCGGATAGCATGGAAATTATTCCCGAAAGTGGCCCGATCCGTAACCAGCTACAGGTCTTACTTCGACACTAAGAAACAGCTACAGTGTGGATTCGGGATAGCTTGCAAGATGGCATGGCCCGTGCACCAGCATGGGTCTACATTTTCATGAAATCGATTGCATTCTTGTCTTTTCCGATCTCCCAGTCCCGGCAATCGCATCGAAAGTGTCAATGAAGAGATCCGGAAGCTGAGCGGTTCGCGCAGCTTCGGAAACGATTCGATGGATTTTCAGCGAATCAAACGGTCTCGAAAATCGTGCCAGGCGTTCCATGAGGAGAAATGATCAATGAAAAGACTTTTGTGCATCGTATTCACTATCACCTTCGCTTTTGTCTTCAGCAGCTGCGCCAAAGATTCCGCTGATGATGCAACGGCGACCACGCTCCAGCCTGAAAAGGCACCTCCCGCCGAAGCCAGGAAGGCGAGTGCGCCCAAGATGGCTTCTTCCGCTTCGGCTCCGGCCAAAGCTCCCAGGGCGAGTATTCCGACAACGATTAAAGTTCCTGAGGGCACAGAACTGAGTGTTCTGTTGATCGATTCGATCAGCACCAAGAAGAACAAGGCCGGCGATCAATTCTTGGCCAGCCTCGCGGAGCCAATCGCTGTGGATGGCCGGACAGTTGTGGATCGGGGTACGAAGGTTCAGGGGCGTGTTGTCGATGCCGAGGGTTCAGGTCGCGTGAAGGGCAGGGCGAACATCCACCTGGTCTTGACGAGCATCCTGGATGGGGCGAAGACGTATCCGATAGTAACGAAACCGTTCGTTGCCGAAGCCGAGTCGACCAAGGGGCGCGATGCCGGCATTATTGGAGGCGTCGCGGGCGTCGGCGCCGCAATCGGCGCGATCGCCGGCGGCAAGAGCGGCGCGGTAAAGGGTGCGGTGATCGGTGGTGCTGCCGGTACCGGTACAGTACTCGCTACCAAAGGCAAGGAAGTGGAATTCGACTCGGAAACGAAGCTGAAATTCACGCTGGAGAAGGGCACAGAACTCCCCAGGATCACCGGCCGGATTTCGTAGAAACCTAGAAACCAGAGCCGAACTCCGGTCCCTGAAGTCCAGCGCCATCGATAGTGACCTACGCATAAAGAACGCGGGCTAAAGCCCGCGACTACACAAGGACCAAACGTGGGTACCACATGTAGTCGCGGGCTTTAGCCCGCGTTCAACAGGCAAATAGACAGCGAATTATTCCTCCGTCCCGAAATTCAAGCTGACCCACGACCCACTTATGGGGATCATCGCTTGCTGAAATAGAAGATCAATCCGCCTGTCGCTTCTCCGTGATGTATAGCTCCGGTGGCGGGAAAAACTGTGGCATTCGGGTCGCTCGACTGCCGGGCCAATCCAAAAGACGGATTGCGGGATACAAATCCACGGGCATCCATCCGAAAACCGATCCAGCTACTCAAGCGCGTCTTGAAACCGAGACCGTAATTCAGGGCAAGTTCTGTAGCCGTATCCAAATCCTGCGCGTTACCCCTCAGCGGATCACTGACGACGGCTTGCGAATGCGAGGTCGGACGAAAAATCGACGCCCCAAGGCCAACCGTCAGGAATGGGCGGATGCGTTGGGTCTCTTGTTCCTGTAAATAATAAAGTGTGTTCACCGCAACGTTGTGAACTTGAATGTCGAGCTTGAGCGGGTTTGAGGGCGTGCGTTGCAGCACGAATTGTGCGCGGTTGGGCTCATAGCTGTAGAGGAACTCTTCGCCCCAATGGCCACGCGTATAGGCGTTGAACCGCAACCCCGCCCGCAGACCCGTGTCCAAGCGGAATCGTCCGGGTATCGGAGTGGGGGATTGCGGGAACCCTATTTCATATAAGTTCTTCGTGTAAGCGCTAACCCCGCCAAACAGATTTAATTCCCCGCTTTCCTTTATCTGGGCGAATACACCATTCGAAAGGGTCAACAGTGCAGCAACGATCAGTGTCAAACGCATGAGCCATCCGGTCATAGGACCTCGCTTGAAAAGGGTTTAGTGCAACCCTATTTCAAGGTAGGGACAGAACTGGACCAAGCGAAAAGTATTTAAAGTTTTTCCAGAGCAGCGCGGTAGTCTTCTTCGGTATTGACATTTCGGAATATCGAAATATCAAACCCCGCATGGCTTAGCTCCGGTTCACGAATAAGTTCCGGGCCGCAGCCTTCGACAAACGCCTGAACGCTCAGTTCGGCGGCGAGCACGCGCCGCTCAAGTTCAGCAATGAGCCTCCGCCGAAGGCCCAAGCATAGCGGAAAATGAGATTCAATCTTGCAAGCGACAAGAAGTTGTTCTGAATTTTCGATTCGGAACCGGAGATATTGCAGGAACTCCTTCGTCAAAAGAGGTAGGTCGACCGCAACCACCAGATTGGTTTCGGTTTGGCTGACTTGGAGAGCGGTGAGGATGCCGGCCAGCGGGCCGCGGCCGGGGAACAGGTCAGGCAATGGATGGCGGCCGATCACCTGGACCTTGCTGGTGACGGATGACAGCAGCTCCACCATGTACTCCAGCAAGGTTCCAGCGCGCCATTCCAGCAGGGCCTTGTCGCGGCCCATACGGGTGCCGCTGCCTCCGGCGAGGATGAATCCATTGACGGCACTCATGACAGTGGGTCTCGCGTTGACATAAACTCCGCCAGTCCTTTAAGATGAGTTGTCGATTTTTCTAATTGATAGCATTGTATTTAGGAAGGCGCTGATCGGGTCAATCATGAAAACAAACATCCTTCGAATTTTAAGCCTCATCACGATCGCGAGCTTCACGATCATTCCTTCCTTAACCGCTCAAGATACCAAGATTATGCCCGTCGACGAAGTGCGGCAGGGGATGAAAGGTTTTGGTAAGACGGTTTTCCAAGGGACGACAATCGAACAGTTCGGTGTTGAAGTTTTGGGTGTGCTGAAGAACTTCGCACCAAAGCAGGACATGATCCTGGTCCGCTTGTCGGGTGGACCGCTCGAGCGCACCGGTGTCATCGCCGGAATGAGCGGAAGTCCGGTCTTCATAGACGGCAAGTTGCTCGGCGCCGTTGCTTTTGCTTTTCCATTTGCTAAAGAACCTATCGCGGGTGTCCAGCCGATACAACAAATGTTGGACATCTTGGATCAGAAGCCGGGGAACACGCCGAAAGTGGCCCAGGCTTCTTCTGGAATTCTCCCCGCCGAATCTCCGACAGCTTTCGTCTTTGGTCAACTCCAGAAGCTTGCCGAAGGGGTGCCGATTCAGCAATTGCTGCTGCCTCAGTCGCTGTTAAGCGCCGGTCCTTTTCAGTCCGGCACGGGAACCCCTTCGTTGATGCGCATCCAAACGCCCCTATTGGTTTCGGGGACTTCAGCGGCCGCGCTGCAACAGTTCGCACCATTCTTTAGCGCGTTTGGTTTCACGCCGGTGCAGGCCGGCGGTGGCGGCGGCGCCGCGAATCTGGCGCCTGGGTCTGGAAGCAAGTTGGAGCCGGGATCTTCAGTCAATGTCGAATTGATTCGAGGCGACATCAGTTGGAGCGCCAACGGCACCGTCACTTATGTGGACGGAAATAGAGTTTATGCGTTCGGCCACCCGAACCTCACCGCGGGTCCAACAGATGTGCCCATGTCGGCTGGATATGTGATATCGCTGCTGCCCAATGTTCAAAACTCTTTCAAGCTGGCGGTGCCTCTCGACGTCGTCGGAGCTTTTCAACAGGATCGCTCGACGGGCATTGCCGGCACTCTGGGCGCGACATCGAAGATGATTCCGGTCAGCGTGACGCTCACCACCAGCATGAACACCGTCAACAAGTACAACTTTGAGCTGGCAGCGGATCGTTTCCTGACCCCGCCCCTGATGAACTTTGTCGTGTTTAATGCAATAACCGCAAGCGAGCGCGCTTTGGGTGAAATGACTCTGTCGATATCCGGCAAGATCCACCTGAAAAACAACGAGCCGGTCAATATCGGCAATGTTTTTTCGAGCGATATGAACGGACCCGTGATGGCCTCGATCGCCGCGGTCAGCCCGCTCCAATACCTGTTGGCGTCTGGTTATGACGGTATGGTTGTGGAGAAGGTGGATCTTGAAATCACTTCGATAGACCGGAAAACTAATGCGCAGCTCGAACGAATTGCCGTCGACAAAACCGAAGTGCGTCCGGGTGAGACGATCAACCTGACTTCGTATTTGCGTGGTACCGATGGAGCCACGGTGACGGAGCGTCACCCGGTGCAGATTCCTGCAGGTTTGCCGGCAGGTTTGATCCAGTTGGTGGTTGGTGATGGAACGACAGTAACTGGTTCTGAACTGCGCCGCGGTCCGTCCAGTGTGCCTACGGATCTGAAGCAGGTTATCCATGAATTGAATAAGCTCCGCAAAAATGACCGGCTCTACATTAAGATTCTAAGTTTTGAGCCTGGTGCGGTGATTGGCGGTCAGGAGATGCCTTCGCTACCCCCATCGATGGCTGCCCTGATCAATACCGACAGATCTTCCAGCCGGAGCGTCTCCGGCACCGCGAATTCCACCGTTCGTGAATACGAACTCCCTCAATCGAAATTCGTGATCCAGGGGCAGAGATCTTTGAGCCTCACGGTGAAACCGTGACGCGTGGGGAGCAGGCCGCGAATTACGCCAATGACGCGAATGGACGCAGTCGAAATTTTTGGATACGTCCGTTCGCGGCATTGGTGTAATTCGCGGCCAAAATCCGCATTTCTGAGACTAATCGATGAAAAAAACTTTTTGGTTCTTTGCGCTCATGTTCGCTATTCCTCTGTTCGCCGTAACGCCGCAATTTTGGGAAACTCGCAAGTACGATGATTTTCAGAAAGGCAAGTTGACCAATCTTTCGCTTACGAGCGACGACGAGCTCGCACTGGCGCCGCGATTCGACACGGTTTTCAACACGGAGCAGACGCTGATCTGGTCTGCAGTGGCGGATTCAAAAGGAAATGTTTACCTCGGCACCGGCCACGACGGAAAAATTTTTAAGGTGGATCCCTCCGGCAAGGGCATCCAAATCGCAGATCTGGCGGAACTCGACGTTCTCGCTTTGGCTGTCGATAGCAAAGATGTCCTCTATGCAGGCACGTCGCCCGACGGGAAGGTTTATCGCATCGAGCCAGGTGGAAGGCTGGGGGTGTTCTACGATCCCGGCGTCAAATACATCTGGTCCCTGATTTTCGATAAGCAGGGGCGCTTGCTGGTGGGCACTGGCGATAGAGGTGTCATCTACCGCGTGACTCCGGATGGCAAGGGTGAATCGTTTTACGATACCGATGAGACGCATATTATGTCGATGGCCCTCGACAAAGATGGCAATCTCATTGCTGGCGGAGATCCGAAGGGGTACGTGTACCGCATTTCACCCGAGGGAAAGGCATTCGTCCTGTACGACTCCGGAATGCGCGAAGTACATTCGGTGGCTGTTGGACCCAATGGGACGATCTATGCTTCCGTTATCAGTGGTGAGCCCTCGCCGGCGCCGGTTCCGGCGCCTGCTCCTTCGTCACCCGACCGGCCATCGGGCGCTCAGCCGTCCGTCAGTGTGACTCTCGGCTCCACTTCGGCCAGGTTTCCCCGGACACACCGCGGGCGCAGACTCGGCGCAGCGACGGCAATGCTCAGAGTGTGGTGCTCGAGATTCTTCCCGACGGCATTGTGAACACATTGTGGCGTTCACGGGAGGAGACGGTTTTTGCGGTCTTGCCGCATGCTGGGAAGATCCTGTTTTCCACCGGCGCAAAGGGCCGTATCTATACGATGGACGGCGCCCGAAGCGCAACCTTGCTGCTCGAATCCACAGAGGAACAAACGACGCGCCTGGTCGAAGTGGGCGATCGTGTTTATGCGGCATCAGCGAATGTCGGTAAACTCTTCAGCATCGGCGACGCGTTGGCGAGATCCGGAACATACGAGTCCAACGTAAAAGATACAGATGCTATTTCCTCCTGGGGCAAGCTCTTGTGGAAGGCTGAGAACCAGGATTTGATTCAGATTTCAACCCGCACCGGCAATACCAGCGCTCCGGATAAAACTTGGTCCGAATGGGCGTTCGTAGACGGCAGTGGCACGACGACCAGTCCGAAAGCGCGGTTCATTCAGTGGAAGGCGGTTTTGAGAGCCGACGGCTCAAAATCTCCGAGATTGGCTTCAGTAAAGGTCCCGTATCTGCAACAGAATTTCCGGCCTGAAGTTACGAATGTGGACGTTCTGCCTTCTGGCGTTGCTCTCCAGAAGGTCGCGGTCACGACCGGGAACACCGTCAACCCGAACGATCCTGCGACCGTTCGCGCAAATGCCCGCGCGGGACAGTCGGCGCTTCCCCGCATTCCGCCTCGGCGAGTGCCTCAGAGGGGGGCCCAGTCGTTTCAGTGGACTGCCACCGATAAGAACCAGGATACTCTCACCTATGATCTGTCTTACCGCGGTGAGAATGAGCGGACGTGGAAGATTCTGAAAAAAGATTTGGAGGACAATTTTTATACCATCAACTCCGACACGCTGCCGGATGGAATCTATAGTGTTCGCGTGGTCGCCAGCGACGAGCCGTCCAATCCTGCCGACCTGGCGCTGAAAGGGGACATGGAGAGCCGGCCGTTTTTTATCGACAATACCCCGCCGGTGGTTACTTTGAAGCTGGAGAATATTGAAAAGGGGCGCGTTCGCGTTGCTATCGATGCCGTTGACCAAACGTCTACATTGAATCAGGCGGAGGTCGCGATCGATACGGGCGATTGGCGGCCGGTTTTCCCCAAAGACGGAATCATCGACTCCAAGTCGGAATCCTTTAGTTACCTGTCCGGCGAGCTGGCAAGCGGTGAGCACGTGATTGCGTTTCGAATTTATGACCAGAACGATAATGCGGGAATGGGAAAGCTGGTGGTAAGAATTCCGTGAAGGAAGGCGCGGCTCGACGCCGCGACTACATTCTCAGGTGCTGCGGCATCCATGTAGTCGCGGGCTAAGCCCGCGTTAAGAAAACAGTCATGAGTAAAACTTTTTGTTCGATTTTGTCACTGCTCCTTTTGGCGGCGCCGCTGAGTGCCCAGTCGGCACGGGGCGCACAGCCTGCACCGGACGAATCGGAGCGGCCGCGAATTGACGTTGACTTGTATTCCGTCGATGTGACGCTCGTGCCCGAGGAACATCGACTGGTCGGCAAAGCCGATATTCAGTTCAAGCAACTCGATCGCAAGAATTTTGCGACCTTCGATCTCGACAGGCGGCTGCGCGTCTCCAGCGTGACGATCAGCGGCGCCGACACGCGGTTCCGGCAATATGATCTCGATTCGACAGTCGAAGTCGACTTGAGCGGGCAGCAGTTCAACGGCAATCCTGTCGTGCACATTGAATACGCCGGCATACTCAATCCGGAAGAGGATCGGCATGACCCCGTACTTGCGAGGGTTTCTGAAGAGAGCGCGTTTCTCCTTTATGAAGGCAGGTGGTTTCCGACCAATGGTCTACATAAGGACAAGGCCGACATGCGTCTGAAAGTCACTGTGCCTCCGGGCTGGAGTCTTGTAACCGATCTGCCCAAGGTTGCGGATGGTTTTGCCAGCCCTCAGCCGTCGTATTGGGGAATGGTTGCTGCAGGAGACTACACTCCAACAGATGTGAAGACAGAGAAATCCGAAATCTCAATCCACACCCTCAAAGCGGCCGCCGATACGGTGCAACCGATGGCCGAAACCGTGGGAAAGGTTTTGGACTACTACACGGAAACGTTTGGTCCGCCGCCAGTCCCAACGCTGCGCATCATCGAGGTCCAGGGTGCGAATTGGACATCACAATGGTCCGTGGGAACGCTTTTGTTGCCCTCCTCCCAATTCCGCAAAGACTTCGACCTGTCCGCACTCGCAACGACCATCGCTCACCAGTGGTTCCCTTTGAAAATCGCTGTCAAGGATCCAACCGCCGACGCCTGGCTGTCCGAGGGCATGGCCGTCTTCGCCAGCCTGCTCTATTTTGAGAAAACGCTCTCTCCTGCGGAAGCGCAGGAGCATATCGACAAAGCACTCGTTAAAGCTCTTGCGTACGAAGGGAAAACCCCAGTCCGCCAGGCCGGCGGCATGGAGAAGGACTCGCCGGAATATCGTTCGCTGGTCCAGTACAAAGGGGCCTTCGTGTTGCGCATGCTGCGCTGGGTTATCGGGGATGACAACTTTCAGAAGCTCATGAGCCGGTATCTGGAGCAGTTCCAAAACACGCCCGCTTCGACGGAAGCTTTCGAAAAATTGGCGAACGAAGTAGCCGGTGGCGATTTGAACTACTTCTTTGATCAGTGGCTGAATTCCACGGGAGTGCCGGAGTTCAAACAATCGTACACGGTATTTCGCACCAAGGGCGGATACAAGATCATGGGTCAGATCAAACAGGATCTTGATCTTTTCAAGATGCCTGTGGAGCTTCAAATTCAGACGGATGGCGAGCCGGAATACGCGCGTGTGGTCGTATCCGGTGAATCCAGCGATTTCGATGTCGTGACCGAGCGGAAGCCGAAACTCGTCAGGATCGATCCGCGGGAGAAGCTGCTTCGGATGTCGAATGACATTCGGGTGAACGTCCTGGTCAACCGCGGTGAAGAGTTTGTTAACGACGCAAAGTACAACGATGCGATCGATGAATATCAGAAAGCGATCGACATCGATGGCCACAATTCGCTCGCGCTGTTCCGCATGGGCGAGGCGTTGTTCGAACTCGGCAATCTTCAGGCGGCGGCCAATGAGTTCCGCGAATCATTGAATGGGGATCTCAAGCCCAAGTGGGTGGAAGTCTGGGCCTACATGAATCTCGGCAAGATCTACGATATTCGTGGCCAGCGCGAACGGGCCGTCACCGAGTACCAAAAGGCCGCCAACACCGGCGACGATTCATACGGCGCTCAAGCCGAAGCGCAGAAGTACCTCAGCGAGCCATTCCGAAGATCGGGCAAAACGACGATAGGGTAAGAAGCTGAGACCCTCACCCGGCCCTTCGGGCCACCCTCTCCCAGAGGGAGAGGGATGATCCGCCGGACTATCCCTCTCCCCCTGGGAGAGGGTGCCGCGAAGCGGCGGGTGAGGGTCTCGTTTACTCATCCAACTGGTAATTCGGCGCTTCTTTTGTAATGAGTACATCGTGCACGTGACTTTCGCGCAGCGAGGCTTCAGTAATCTTCACGAAGCGGGTCTTGGTCTGGAGTTCCTGAATTGTGCTGGCGCCGCAGTAACCCATACCCGCTCTTAATCCACCGACAAGTTGGGCGACCATCGAGCCGATTGGTCCTTTGTACGGAACGCGGCCCTCAATGCCTTCGGGGACCAACTTGCCTGGCGATTCTTGATCCTGGCCATAACGATCGCGGCTACCGGACTGCATGGCGCCCAGCGAACCCATTCCTCGATACGACTTGAACGTACGGCCCTGATACAAGATCGTCTCGCCAGGGCTTTCGTCGGTACCGGCGAAAAGCGAGCCGATCATCACCGTTTGCGCTCCGGCGGCAAGAGCCTTCGTCATATCACCGGAGAACTTGATACCACCATCCGCAATCAAAGGAACCTTTGCCTCCTGCGTGGCACGCGCGCACGCGAGGATTGCCGTAATTTGGGGCATTCCGACGCCGCTGACGACGCGTGTCGTGCAGATGGAACCCGGCCCCATGCCCACCTTGATCGCATCCACCCCCGCCGCAACCAGGTCCCGGGCGGCTTCTTCGGTGGCGATGTTGCCCGCAACAACATCCATGTCCGAAAATCGCCGCTTCGCTTCCTTCACGGCTTCGAGTACGCGGGTGGAGTGTCCGTGCGCGGTATCGATGACGATCAAATCGACTTTGGCGCGCACGAGCTCGGACATACGCTCCAGGTAGTCCCCTGTCGCGCCGATGGCCGCGCCAACGCGCAACCGGCCGTGCGCGTCCTTGGACGAAAGCGGGTATTTGATCTTCTTGGTGATGTCCTTCACCGTGATCAGACCTTTCAGGTTCTGATCTTTATCGACGACGAGGAGTTTTTCGATCCGGTGCTTGTGCAGCAAGCGCTGTGCTTCCTCTAGCGTTGTGCCGACAGGAACCGTGACGAGGTTCTCTTTTGTCATGACCTCGCGAATCGGCAGATGGAACCGCGTTTCGAACCGGAGGTCGCGATTCGTCAGGATCCCCACCAGCCGGCCATTTTCCGTAATCGGCACCCCCGAGATTTTGTAGTGCGCCATCAGCTTGACGGCGTCTTCGATCTTGTCGCTCGGAGACATTGTGATCGGATCTACAATCATCCCGCTTTCGGACCGTTTCACCTTGTCCACTTCAGCAACCTGCTTGTCGATCGGCATATTCCGGTGCACGATGCCGATTCCTCCATGCTGGGCAAGAGCAATCGCCAGGCGCGATTCCGTCACCGTGTCCATGGCGGAGCTGACGATCGGTATGTTCAGTTCAATTTTGTTTGTCAGTTTGGTATTGGTGCGAACTTCGGTGGGTAGGACGTCCGATTTGACAGGCACGATCAGGACGTCGTCAAACGTATAGGCGTCGCCTGAAATTTTCTTTTCAGTCAAACAGTCACCCCATGACACTTCTTAAATTTCTTTCCGCTGCCGCAGGGGCAGGGATCGTTTCTCCCGACCTTGGGAGAGTCGCGTTTGACCTGGCGTGCTGCTCCGTCGCCGCCATTCTGGTTGGACATTACGAATTCCTGCTTGCGCCGGCGCCGTTCGACCTGCTCGGCCTGCTTTTTTTCTTCAACGGGTTGGAGGAGGAAAAGGAAACGGAGCGTGTCTTCTTCAATCCGGCCCATGAGGTCTTCGAACAATTCGTAAGATTCCTTCTTGTATTCGACCAACGGGTCGCGCTGTCCGTAACCGCGCAGTCCGATGCCTTCCTTGAGGTGGTCCATTGCCAGAAGATGATCCTTCCACTGCGAGTCCACAATCTGAAGCATGAGCATACGTTCGTGGTATCGCATTGGTGCGGAGCCGATGATGGCTTCCTTCTGGTTGTATTTCTCGTGTGCCTTCGCGATCAGCGCATCTTCCAGATCCTTGGATCCGAGTTGGCCGGGATTGATACCTTCCGTTCGATAGTCGAAACCGAACTGGCGCAGGACGGCGGTCGCCAGACCCTCAAGATCCCATTCGTCCGGATGCGTGTCCTTGCCTGCAAATTGCGAAACGAAACCACTCATGATGTCGTCAGCGATTCCCATCAGGTATTCCTTCTGGTCTTCGCCTTCGAGCAGCTGCTTGCGGAGCCCGTAGACGGCTTCACGCTGCTTGTTCATGACGTCGTCATATTCCAGGACGTGTTTCCGGTAGGAGAAGTTCTGGCCTTCAACCCGCTTCTGCGCGTTCTCGATCTGTTTAGAGACAAAGCGCGACTCGATCGGTACACCTTCTTCCATTCCAAGCCGCTGCATTATTCCCGAAATGCGGTCCGCGGCAAAAATGCGCATCAGATCGTCTTCGAGCGATACGTAAAAGCGGGATGATCCCGGGTCGCCCTGGCGTCCCGATCGTCCGCGAAGCTGGTTATCGATGCGCCGCGCCTCATGACGTTCTGTGCCGATGATATGAAGCCCGCCAACCTGAACGACCTCTTCGTGCTCTAAATCGATCCCCGGTTTTACCTGCGCGCGGGCTTCATTCCATTGCTCAGGCGTCGCCGTCGCCGGATCGATATCCTTCTTTCGCATCACATCGCGCGCCATGAATTCCGCGTTACCGCCCAGAAGAATGTCCGTACCGCGTCCGGCCATGTTCGTGGCAATGGTAACGGCGGCTTTGCGTCCGGCTTGCGCCACGATCTCCGCCTCCTTCTCGTGATACTTCGCGTTCAATACGACATGTTTCACGCCCGCGCGCTTCAGCATCGAGCTGAGTTTCTCCGAGCGATCGATGGAGATCGTGCCGACCAGCACCGGCTGACCCTTTTCGTTGCACTGCTTAATTTCCTTGACGACCGCGTCGAATTTTTCCCGTTCGGTTCGGTAGATCATGTCGGAATTCTCAATTCGGCGCAGCGTTTGGTTGGTTGGGATGACAGCGACGTCCAGCCTGTAGATTTTCTGGAATTCCTCGGCTTCCGTTTCCGCAGTGCCGGTCATCCCGGCCAGCTTCTTGTACATCCGGAAGTAGTTCTGAAAGGTGATCGTAGCGAGGGTCTGGTTTTCCTGTTGGATGCGAAGACCTTCTTTGGCCTCGACCGCCTGATGCAAACCGTCGCTCCAGCGGCGTCCGGGCATCAGTCGTCCAGTGAACTCGTCAACGATAAGAACCTCGCCTTCCTTCACCACGTATTCAACATCGCGTTTGAAGAGCGTGTGTGCCTTCAACGCCTGATTGATGTGGTGGAGGATTTCCATATTGGCAGGATCGTACAGGTTCTCAACACCAAGCAGGCTCTCCGAACGTGCGACGCCTTCCTCGGTCAACGTAACCGTGCGGTGCTTTTCATCGACCTGGTAATCGATGTCGCGCCGCAGCTTCGGAACGATCTTGTCGATTCGATAGTATTTATCGGTGGATTCTTCACTTGGTCCCGAAATGATGAGAGGTGTTCTGGCTTCATCGATAAGGATCGAGTCCACTTCGTCAACGATCGCGTAATGGTGCTCGCGTTGGACGCAGTGAGCCAGATCGAACTTCATGTTGTCCCGCAGGTAATCGAAGCCGAATTCGTTGTTCGTGCCGTAAGTGATGTTGGAGCCGTAGGATTCGCGCCGCTGCTGGTCATCCAGACCGTGATGAACGACGCCCACACTCAAGCCGAGAAACTTGTAAAGCCGGCCCATCCACTCCGAGTCGCGCCGCGCCAGGTAATCGTTGACGGTGACGACGTGGACGCCCTTGCCTTCGAGTGCGTTCAGATATGCCGGAAGCGTGGCAACGAGCGTTTTCCCCTCACCGGTTTTCATTTCCGAGATCCGCCCCTGATGCAGGACGTATCCGCCGATGAGCTGCACGTCGAAGTGCCGCATGTTGAGGATACGCTTACCCGTCTCGCGGACGACCGCGAAGCCTTCAGGCAGGATCTCCTCCAGCGGCTCGCCGTTTTCGAGGCGCTGCCGGAATTCCGCTGTTTTAGTCTGGAGTTGTTCGTCGCTGAGGCTGGAAATCCGAGGTTCTAGAGCGTTGACCTGTTCAACAACGGGCTGGATTTTCTTAATTTCTCGATCATTCTTCGACCCTACGATCCGCCTAACAATCGTATCGAGCATAGACGAGTTTAACATGATTTCGGATTGCGGATTTCGGATTGCGGATTTGAGCGCCATGCGATTTAAGCTGGTCCCAAATCCGAAATCCGCAATCCGAAATTGCGGTTAGCCTCTCGGCAGATACGTCCTCGGGTTGACCGGCCGGTCGTTCATCCGGACTTCATAATGGAGGTGCGGCGCGGTGCTTCTGCCCGATGTGCCGACAAATCCGATCATGTCATTTCTGCGGATCGTCTGTCCGACCTGGACATTGAAGCGGGAAAGATGGCCATAACGAGTCGTCAGGCCGTTCCCGTGATCCAGAATGATCAGGTTTCCATAGGCGGACTTTCGCTGCGCATAGATGACGATCCCGTCTGCCGGAGCGTGCACAAGGCTTCCGTAGAGAGCGGCAATGTCGAGGCCAAAATGCATTTCGGAGTCGCCGTTGAAAGGATCGAGCCGGTTTCCATAATGACTCGTGATCATACCCCGTACCGGCCAGATGGTTGGCGTAAAGCGCAGAATCGACGCTCGCCGCACGGCGACCTGCTCCAGCAGTTTCAACTGGCTCTCCAATTCGGTGGTGCGACCCTTCAGGAACTCGACATCCAGGTCGGGATCCGAACTACGGATCAGGTCTGACGTCCGATAATCCACAGTTGAACCGCCCACTGCCGCCACACTGAGCTTTGGGAGCCGTTGCTTATTCCAGCTATCGCTTTCGATGAGGTTCGTCAGCTTTTCGGAAAGCGTCTGAAGCGCTGTAAGTTTGGTGCCCAGCTTGACTGTGGAAACTTCGAGATTCCTCTTTTGAACTTTGAGGTCGATGTTCTCAGCTTGCAGCTTGTTGTAGTCTGCCACCTTGAAAGCCATCTTTGCGTAGCTGAAGCCCAGACCAACGATTACAAAAAATGAAATAATGCCTATGACGACCAGAAGATGCAAGACCAGACCGGGCAACCGAAGCTTATGAAGGCGCGCACTAGCCTCGGGAAGAATAATAAAGGTATAAAAGCTCTTGGCCATTCGTTTGCTCCTTGATTGAGTTTCCGAGAGGGCCAAAGTCCCTTGTTAATCTTGCTTCTTATTTGTTTGAGGTGAAAGGACTTATTGGCGAAAAACGACTGAACTAAAGGACGAATCGTAACAAACGGCCATCGGAATGGTCAAGCAGAAATTAAGAATTTTTTCATAATTTTACACGACTGGAAAACAGCTGTATGGCCTGGGTCCTGCCTGCGCTTGCTCTTCTGACCTTCATATTGTCGTGGGCTGGTGCATTCCCCCCCGGAGTGGTTGAAACCTGGTATGCCCGCGGCATGTTTCCCAAAATATCCGGCCTCGCCGGCGGGTTCGCCGATGCGGTTTCCTTCGCTTGGTTGGATGCCGGCATTTTCCTTGGATTAGCTCTGTTGGTTTACCTTGCCCGCAGGCGGCGAGTCCGTCTCGCAGCAAGCATTGCTGCGGGTTTGTATCTCATCTTCTTCTGGTCGTGGGGGCTGAACTACCACCGTCAACCGCTCGATTCGAAGCTGCCTTTCGATGGAGCACGTGCCCGGCCGGACCGTGTGGAGCAATTCGCCGAGCGAGCTGCAGGTCAGATCAACCGGCTTTATGCCGAGAAACAACGGCAAGGTTATGACGAGCAAAAGGTCCAAAAAGGGGCGGTACGGCGGGTCAGCCGGGTCGTGGCGGTAATCGATGGTTCCGAATGGAGAGCGTCCAGCCTGGTCAAGAATTCATGGCTTGTCAATCCCTGGTTTCATGCCGCCGGAGTGGACGGCCTGTTCAACCCTTTCGCTCACGAGCCTATCGTTAGCAATACCCTGCTCGACGTCGAACGGCCATTTGTGATTGCGCACGAGTTGGCGCATGTCCGCGGCTATCCCGCCGAAGGCGATGCAAACCTGATTGCCTTCTTCGCCACCGTGCTGTCCAACGACCCCGTCCTTCAATATAGCGGCTGGTTGAATCTTTGGCTCTACGTTCGATCGCCTGAACTGGACACGCTCCTTCAACCCGGCCCCCGCGGGGATCTCCAACGGGTCTTCGATCGTATTCGCGGCGAACGGGTTCGATGGATCGGTAATTTTCAAACCGCCATCCTCGACTGGTATCTCAAAGCCAACAGCGTTCCGGAAGGTGTTCGCAGCTATTCGCAGGTTGTGCTTCTTGCGGCGGGCACTGAACCGTTCTGGGACCGGTTCCGCTGAGGAGAACGCGGGCTAAAAGCCCGCGCTTTTTTGAAATATTTGTACACGGTGCGGTGGTTTCTATAACATATCCCCCCTCGATGCAGCCAAGATTGATCGCCATAAGCGGACCTTTAAAAGGGATGACCGTCCTCCTTGCCGACGAGGAACTGCTGATCGGCCGGGAACCTTCGAACAACATAATGATCAATGATCCTCTCGTCTCACGGCGTCACTGTTCGATTGGTAACTGCGAAGGGCTGGTTCGAATCACGGATCTGGAGAGCCTGAATGGTACTTTCGTCAACGATGTGCCGACGCGAGAAAAAACGCTGGAGCACGGAGATCGTATCAAGGTTGGGTCGTCTCACTTTGTCTTTCTGGTCCAAGAAGATGAAACGTCGAGGACTGTTCTATTCGCCGACAGTACCGAAGAGCATTTCATCACGGCGGTCACGGTGAAACTCGAACAAGACGAGTCTGTCTTTTTGCAGCCAGACAAGATCGCGGAGACGATGCCGCCAGGCGGGCGAATGGCGCGCGATCTGGCCGCCCTGCTTAGAATCAGCACGGCCATTAGCGGGATTCGGAATCCTGAGGATCTGGAAGCGCGGGTTCTCGAGATGATTTTCGAAGTCATGCCGGTCGAGCGTGGCGCGATTCTTCTGGTGGGCCACGATCCCGCGGATTTCATTGCCGGAACTTATCGGGAGAGGGACTCGGATCTCGGCGAGCCGTTCCGGATCAGCCGGACCATTGCACGCCAGGTACTGCGAGAGGGTGTCGCGGTAATGGGGAACGATGTTCTTGCCGATCAGGCTTTTGCCGCCACGGAGAGTGTGGTCGCTTCCCACATCCGTTCGGTGCTGTGCGTTCCGTTGATGGTTTTTCAGAGCAAGCTGGGCGTGATCTATGCAGATACCACACATGCGGGTGCGCATTTTGACGAACATCATTTGCATCTGCTGACGGCCATTGCCTCAATCGCCGCGGTCGCATTGGAGCATGCACGGTACGTGGAATGGCTCGAAGGCGAAAACCAGCGTCTTCAGGAAGAGATCAATATCGAACACGATATGGTTGGCGAAAGTCCGCGCATGCGGGAAGTATTTCAGTTCATTCGAAAGGTCGCTCCCACGGATTCGACCGTGCTGATCCGTGGTGAAAGCGGTACGGGCAAGGAACTGGTGGCGCGGGCGATTCATCGCAACAGCCGCCGCGACAACCGGCCGTTCGTGGCGATCAATTGTGCTGCGCTGACGGAATCGCTGTTGGAAAGCGAGCTCTTCGGACACGAAAAAGGCGCATTTACGGGTGCGGTGGCTCAGAAGAAGGGAAAAATCGAAATTGCGGATGGAGGGACCGTCTTTCTCGATGAGATCGGCGAGATGGTGCCGTCGGTGCAAGCCAAACTGCTGCGCGTTCTTCAAGAGCGGGAAATCGAGCGTGTCGGAGGAATCCGTCCGATCAAAGTGGATATCCGGCTCATTGCCGCCACAAATCGGAACCTCGAAGAAGCCCTGAAAGCCGGCACCGTCAGGCACGACCTCTATTACCGTCTGGACGTCGTCTCCGTCACGATGCCGCCGCTTCGCGAGCGCCGCGAAGACATCCCGCTGCTGGCAACTTATTTTGTCCAGAAATACAGCCGGCAAAGCAGCCGTCCGGTTGCGGGAATCTCACCCGAAGCTCACGCCCTTCTCAAGCATTACGACTGGCCAGGCAACGTGCGCGAGCTTGAAAATGCCCTGGAACGCGCCGTCGTTCTGGGCTCTTCCGAGCACCTTCGCCCTGAAGATTTGCCCGAAGCTCTTGTTGAAAGAACCGAGCCTTCACACGCCGGTATGTTGCGTTACCACGACGTCGTGAACCGTGTGAAACGGGAGTTGATCATTAAAGCCGTCGAGCAAGCCGGCGGAAATTTCACCGAAGCCGCCAAACTTCTGGATTTGCACCCCAACTATCTCCACCGCCTGATCCGGAATATGGATTTGCGGCGCCAGTTGAGGAAATAGCGGGAGATCCTGATACCTTCACCCGGCCCTCACCACAACCGGCGTTCCACATATCCAAACAGCACGCCCGTTCCATCTCGCAGTGAGCGGCCGTAAACGAGATTGAACGAATGTGTGGGAGTTTCGAAACGCAGGCCCGCGCCGGTATCCAGCCAGAGCTTGCCCTGTTGAAAGATGCGATTGCGATCGAAGGTCTTGGCGCCATCGAAGAACACTTCCCACTTCACGGTCAAGAACGGAATGTTAAACGTGTTGAAGAACGGCAAAGTCGCCAGGCGCCGATTGACATCAAAATTGAGGAGCACGAAGTCGGTGCCCATTGGACCACGGCCGTAGCGTCCATGCTCCGCAGCGGAATGGCCGCGCAGTGGATTACGAGGATTCGAATCGAGGCCCAGAACAAAATAGTCTTCGACCGGCAAACCGCCGCGTGAAGTCCCCCCCTTGAGCGTCCAGTCGAAATACGTGCGCGAGTCTTTCGATAGCATGAAGCGGTTATTGAGCTCCGCAACACCGCCGCTGAAGTTAGTGTCCCCGAGGATGGAACGGCGCGCAGCGAAACCTTCGAAGCGAAGACGATTCTGGTATCGGCCATCGGCAAGGCGCAGGTTTATATCGGCCGTGAATTTTGCGGTATTTCGGCTGTCCGTGAACAACTCCGGCAAGTCTCCCGACGCCGCCCGATTCCGATACTCCAATCCGGCGCCGATCTCCACACGATAATGGGGAATATGCTTCAGGTACAGGCGCATGCTGTTCGCCTTGTAATTGAAGCGGGCTCGATCCCGCGCCTGAGGCCGAATATTCGGCGAGAGATCCCATCGCTCCGACCGCCAGGTGTTTCCCAGTTCCAGATGCAGCAGCCCGGGCAGCGGAATCGGTATCTTGAGCCGGCCTTCTGCCCGGCGTCGATCCGTATCCCATCGAAAATTTCCGTTGAAGGTGATGCCGCTGTTTCCGATGTTCCACAGATTCAAATAGGACGTCGCGACGGGCAGGCCTTTGAAGAGATCGAATGCGAGGCCGCTCAGCGTGTTCGTCTTGGTTGTGGTGCGGATAATGGCATTGTAGTGGTCCGGTACCCCGATCGGCTCAATCTCGAGGCCCACGTTTGTGAAGTTGCCCGTTTCAAAGAGGCGCGATTCCGTGGTTTTCCACTCGTCGTAATGCAGAACCCCAATTGGATTAAACGCGACGGCCTCGCGCACGACCCAGGATCCAAACGTCAGGTAGTAGTTGTGGAGAATGTCATCGACGATCGGCCGGCCACTTTTATTCCAGGCGCGGAGCGCCGACTGCACTTCACCTTCAGACATATCGATCGTGGCAAGCAAATCCGATGCTTCGCTGTTGCCCGGATCCACCAGCAGGGCACGGCGCAACTCCGACCTGGCAGATTCCACATCATTGTTTTCAATAAACAGGTTGGCCAGTTCGTAATGAAAACGTGGATTGTCCGGAAATCGCCGGCTGCCTTCAGTGAATGCATCTTCGGCCTTCGGATACTCCTTCATATTTCTGTATGCGATTCCCAGATATAGATAGGTGTCGGCGGTAGGCCGCTCGGCGAGCGCCGCCGACAGGATATTGACGGCGCGCACATTCTCGCCCCGCTCGATGGCCTGGCGGGCTTCTTCCACCTGAGCAAAACCGGAATTCGCGGCAAGGAAAAGGACCAGTACAGCCGAAATAGCGTTCGTGCGCATCTGATTCGTTGGATTATAATTTCACGCACTATGAAAAACCTCGGATGTTTTCTCGGGCTCGCGTTCATTCTGGCGGCCGTACCGGCCCAGGCCAGTGATCTCACGATTTTTGGTGGATTTCAGCATCAGGGAGAATTGACGCTGGATACCGGCACTCGAAACCTTTTGGGCCGTGCTGTCACGCAAACTTTCGATCCGAAAAACTTCGGGGTTTTCGGCGTCCGATTCAGTCATGGCAAGGTTATCGGCGGCGAACACACCATTGCCTACGCTCCCAACTTTATCGATAGCCAGGCGAAGGCCATCATCTACAACAGCAACCTCGTGGTTCAGGCTCTGCTGCCAAAGGTTCATCCATATGGCACGGTAGGTCTTGGCACTGTGTTCACAAGCGGCACTGGACCCGCCGATTTCGGTGGCAAATTTGCCGTCAACTATGGCGGAGGTTTAAAGATTTTTCCGGCCGGGCCTGTTGGGGGCCGCATCGACATTCGTGGTTATACCATTCCCAAGATCCAGGATCAGACGTTG
>WNGG01000532.1_pt1 | contig 42263 bp, 35 predicted proteins | sample 5400661 | NCBI WGS metagenome assembly WNGG01 (sample SAMN13153372, study PRJNA577476) | soil metagenome | isolation source: 100 cm soil or saprolite under Garry oak tree replicate 1 | place: USA:California | collected 2016-06-15 | reverse complement strand
CGGTGCTGCCCGGCGTGCCGACCATGCTGCACGCGCTGGCGCGGCTGGACATCGCCGGCCGCGACCTGTCCGCGCTGCGGGTCTCGGTGTCCGGCGGCGCGTCGCTGCCGGAAGACATCATGCGCACCTTCGAGGGCAAGTACGGCATCGAGGTGCTCGAGGGCTACGGGATGACCGAGACCGCGAGCTCGTGCTCGTTCAACCGGCCGGGTGACCGCAAGGTCCTGTCCATCGGCAAGCCGCTGTGGGGCGTGCGGATGCGGGTCGCCGATGCTTCGGACCAGCCGCTGCCGCCGGGGCGCGAGCACGTCGGCGAGATCCTCATCCGCGGGCACAACGTGATGAAGGGCTACCTGGGGCGCCCCGAGGCCACCGCGGAGACGCTGCGCGGCGGGTGGCTGCACACCGGCGACCTGGGCTACATGGACTCCGACGGCTTCTACTTCATCGTGGACCGGGCGAAGGACCTGGTGATCCGCGGCGGGTTCAACGTCTACCCACGGGAGATCGAGGAGGTCCTCTACGCGCACCCGGCCGTGTTGGAGGCGGCCGTGATCGGCAAGCCGGACGAGCGGCTCGGCGAGGAGGTCGTGGCCGTGGTGGCGCTGCGCCCGGGCGCGTCGGCGAGCGCGGAGGAGATCATCGCCTACTGCCGGGAGCGGCTGGCCGCGTACAAGTACCCGCGCGAGATCCGGTTCATGCCCGAGCTGCCCAAGGGCCCCTCAGGCAAGATCCTCAAGGCGGCCCTGCGCGACGGGTGATTCCCGGAGCGCTTCATGATCGTGAACAGTTTTGGGTTCCGTCTGCCGCAAACTGTTCACGATCATGGTCTGGCCAGGGTTTCGGGACCTTTAGCTGCCGGGTGAGGCCGTTCGTGCCTAGCGGAGCAGGCTGGCGGGCGTCACGCTGGAGGTGAGAGCAGAGCAGCCAGTTCTGTTCCGTCTTGGAGGCTCTGATGAGGCCTGTACGCGTCATCGCGGTCGGCGTCACGTCGGCATCCGCGCTCATGCTGGCATTGCTGGCCGGCTGCGGCAGTCAGCCCGCCAGTCCCGGCGCCGCTCCCCCGGCGTCCAGCCGCCCCGCGGCGACGGCCACATCCGCGCCCGTCCCGGTGACGGGGCCGAGCACCCCGGCGCCGGCGCACGTCGTCTCGTCCCGGGTAGCCTACCCGTGGCACTGGCCGAATGATCTGAACAGGCCGGGACGGGTCACGCACAGCAACGCGGTACCGCCGGTGCCCGAACTGGTCAGCATCAGCGTGGGCAATCACCCGGCTGCCGCCGGCCAGCGCCCGTTCACCCGGATGTCGTTCACCTTCACCACCGCGTTCCCCAGCTACCGGTTCGAATGGGCCGCCCTCGTCAGCGACGGCAGCGGCAAGGCCGTCCCGATCCGAGGCACAGACACCCTGAAGATCGTGTTCACCCAGGCCCAGGCGCACACCGCCGACGGAACGCGGTCGACGATCGTCTCCCAGCCCGCCCGGCCCATCGGCTACCAGTCGATGACCGACTACGCCCAGGCGGGTGACTTCGAGGGGGTGCTCACCTATGGCATCGGCGCCACCCGGGTCGTGTTGATGTCAAACCCGCAGACCCCGATCCGCGCCTACGAGGCAGAAACCGTCATCGCCAACGGCCAGCACCGCTATGTAGTCGCGATCGACATCGACGCCAACGGCCTAGGCAAGTAATAGCCGAGTGCTGACGGTCAGGCGCTGCGGGCGCTTTGCGGTTTCCATGGCTGTGACAACGTATTGAGAAGAGTCAATACGTTGTCACAGCCATTGGTTCTTGCTTCGGTGGTTTTACGGCTTTTGTCGGAATTGCAAGGATCGGGCAAAGGCGGGGAGTTTACCGGTTGCGCCAGACGGGGCGGCGCTTGGCGGCGAACGCGGTCATGCCTTCGATGGCGTCCTCGCTGGCCATGAGCTCGTCGAAGGCTGCGTCCGGCTGGTTGACGGCCGCCACGACGTCCGGGATGCCGCGAGTTTCCTCCATCACCCGCAGTGAGATCCGTACCGAGGTGGGCGAGCCGTCCAGGATCCCGGCGGCTAGGGCACGGGCGCCTTCGAGCGCCGTCCCGGCGGGGACGACCCGGTTGACCAGGCCGTACGCCAGGGCTTCTTCGGCGGTGAGGCGGCGGCCGGTGAGGATCATCTCGGTGGCGAGCTTGGCCGGGACCGTGCGGGGCAGCCGGATGAGGCCGCCGGCTCCGGCCACCAGGCCGACTTTGACCTCGCTGAGCGCGAACTGCGCGGTGGCGTCGGCGACGACCAGGTGGCAGGCCAGCGCGATCTCGCAGCCGCCGCCCATGGCGAAGCCGTTGACCGCGGCGATGACCGGCTTGGGCAGGGACGGGCGGCTGGTCAGGCCCGCGAACCCGTTCTTGGGCACCCACATGGGCCGGCCGGACGCCGAGTAGACCAGGTCGTTGCCCGCGGAGAAGGCCTTCTCCCCCGCTCCGGTGAGGATGGCGACCCACAGGTCGTCGTCGGCGAAGTAGGCGTCGAAGATGTGATCGAGTTCGTCGTTGGCCATCGGGTGCAGGCTGTTCCTGGACCCGGGGCGGTTGATGGTGACCTCGAGCAGGTGGCCGTCGCGGCGGACCAGCACGTGCTCGTACGCCTCGCGCAGGACCGGCGGCTCCGGCGGGAACAGGTCGTCCATCCGGGCCCTGGTGGTGGTGACCCGGTTGCCGAAGCCGAACGACCGGACGTAGACCGCCTGGCCGATGGGCTCTTTCGCGGTGCCGAGCAGGTCGAGGAGGTCCGGGTCGTCACCCTTGGCCAGGAAGCGTTCGCCGCTGCGGTCGAGCCGGCCGACGACGATGCCGGTCCGGGCGCCGTCGCGGGCGTGCCTGACCGTGTAGGTCTCGATGGTGGCCGGGCCGTCGGCGTGGCGGGCCTGCTCCGGCGCGGTCCAGCCGTCGATCTCGGCTTGCAGCTCGGCGCTGCGGTCCGGGATCCAGGCGGCCGGGGTGGTGGAGTACACGCCGGCCGAGTACTTGCTCATGATGCCGCCGTTGGCGCCGACAAGCCCGTAGCTGCCGGGGGCACGGCGAGCCCGCTGGACGGTCTCGGCGATGGCGTGCATGGAGTAGTTGTTGCCCGCGCCGCCGAAGAACGGCAGCCCGCCGGTGAGGGTCAGGCCGCGCGGATCCGCGGGATCGAGGCCGAGGCCGTCGCAGATGTTGAAAACCGGCGAGGGAAAGCAGCTGTACAGGTCGATCGTGGCCAGGTCGCCCGCGCCGATGGCCGCCATGTCGAGGGCATGCCGGACCGCCAGCACCGATGCCGTCCCTGCCGACAGGTCGGCCCGGTCAAGCAGGTCCCGCTCGCGCAGGTCGGCGTGGCCGGGCAGGAACACCCACCGGTCCCGGGGAACGCCGAGCCGCCGCGCCGCGGCGACGGACATCAGCAGCACGGCCGCGCCCTGGTTGACCTTTTCCCGTGCCACGATGTAGCGGGTGTACGGGTCGGCGATGGGCCGGTTCGCCTCCGTCGGCGTGACCAGCTCTTCCGCGCTGCGCTCCACCGGCGCGGCGGCGTGCGGGTTGGCCGCCGCGACCCGGGTGAACGGCGCGAACAGCGCGCCCATGGCGGCCGCGTGCTCCTGGCGGGTCTGCCCGAGCCGGGCCCGCCGGGCGTTGTCGATCAGGGCGTACTGGCTGGGCGCGCCGGTCAGCCCGTGCGCGGCCTTATGCCGGGACATCATCCCGGCCAGCCCGTAGCCGCGGTCTTCCAGGCTGCCTTCGGCGTGTTCGGTGAAATCGGGCTTGTCCCCGGCCCGGGCCAGGTGCTCGATGGTGGAGATGGCCTCCGACCCGAAGATCAGCGTGACCTCGCTGCCGCCGCCCGCGATCACCGCGGCGAACTCGTTGACCAGGTGCTGCGGGGCCTGCCCGCCGCTGATTTCCAGGACCGCGCGGGCCGGGCTCGCGGCGATCCGGCCGGCCACGGATCGGGGGTAATTATCCGAACGGCCCAAGGGTGCCCGCGCCCCCGGAACGGAATTCTCGAACTGGCGGATCCCCGCCACCGTGTCGATCGCCGCCGCGACCGCGGCGGGCTCGGCCCCGGTATCGGCCAGGGCGTCGGCGGCCGCGTCGGCGGCCAGGTCGACGGGCGAGCGCATGCGGTAGTCCCGGGCATCGAGGCGCTCCGACGCCTGCCCGACCCCGACCACGACGGGCGTGCGGGGATCCAGGGACGGCTGGGTCATGACATTCCTTCCGGTCCCGGCTTGGCGTGGGCCAGGTCGGCGAGCTCGGCGATCCGCCGCTCGCAGTCGGCGACCATCTGGCGGGTAATCTGGCCGGCCGGCCTGAGCTCCGCGAAGGAGCCCACGACCTGGCCGACGAAGAACGACTCGAGGCGGAGCGCGCCCTCGTGGCCCGCCCGCGCGGCCGCGTCGATCCGCTGCCAGGCCTCGTTGACCAGCATCGGCTGCAGCGGCATGGGCAGCGGGCCGGGGCTGCCAGGACGTTCCCACTCCTCGTGCCAGGCGCTGCGCAGCTGGCGGGCGGGCTTGCCGGTCCTGGTGGGCGAGCGCACCGTGTCCGAGCTGGTGGCGCGCAGGAACTTGGCCTTGATGGCCTGGTTGGCGACGTCCTCCTCGCTGGACAGCCAGACCGACCCGCACCAGACGCCGGCCGCGCCGAGGGCCAGCGCGGCAGCCATCTGGCGCCCGGATGCGATACCGCCCGCAGCCAGGACCGGACGGCCGGCGGCGATGTCGACGATCTCGGGGGTAAGGACCATGGTGGCGATGGTGCCGGTGTGCCCGCCCGCCTCGGTGCCCTGCGCGATCAGCAGGTCCACGCCGGCCTCGATCTGCCTGACCGCGTGCCTGGGCTGCCCGACCAGGCCGGCGACGGCCACGCCCCGTTTCCTGGCCCGGTCGACCAGGCCGGGCGGCGGCGGGCCCAGGGCATTGGCGATGAGGGCGATCGGGTGGCGGAACGCGACGTCGAGCAGGGCGGCCGCGCCGGCCGGGTTGAGGCTGGCCGCGATCTCGTCGTGCTCGGCGATCGGCGCGGCTTCGGGGATGCCGTACCGGTCGAGCAGGTCCCGGACGAAGGCCAGGTGCCCGGCGGGAATCTGGGCGCGCAGGCTGGCCACGAGGTCGTCCGGGTTACCGGGCGCGAACTTCTCAGGGACGAGCAGGTCCACGCCGTACGGCCGGCCTCCGGTCCGCTCCTCGATCCAGGTCAGCTGGGCGTCGAGTTCGGCCGGGGTGTAGGCCGACGCGCCCAGCACCCCGAAACCGCCGGCGTTGGTGACCGCGGCGACCACGCCGGGCGAGCGGTTGAAGCCGACGATCGGGTGCGGCACGCCGACCAGGTCGGTGAAGGCGGTTCTCATCAGCCGTGCTCCCTCCAGGTGACGACGGCGTCGAGCGCCTCGATCCGGGCGCCGTCGGCCAGCAGCGGGTTGACTTCGAGCGACTCCAGGTCGTCGCCCAGGGCCAGGGCGAGATCGCCGATCCGGGCGACCACCGCGGCGAGGGCCTGCCGGTCGGCGGGCGCGGTGCCGCGGACGCCGTCCAGCACCGCCCGGCCGCGCAGCCGGTCCAGCAGGCGGCCGGCCTGCCCCGGCGTGACCGGGAGCGGCGCGAGCACCGAATCCTGCAGCACCTCGACGAACAGGCCGCCGATGGCCACGGCCAGGACCGGGCCCCACTGCGGGTCGCGGACCACGCCGACCAGCAGTTCGGTGCCGCCGCGGCGCATCGGGCTGATCAGGACGCCGTCGATCCGGGCGCCGGTCCCGGTTCCGCCGGCGGCCTCGGCCACGGTTCCGCCGGCGGCCTCGATACCGGCTCGGGCGGCGGCCTCGGTCACGGCCCGGTAGGCCGCGCGGACGGCGACCTCGTCGGGCGGGACGTCGAGCCGGACGCCGCCGATGTCGCTCTTGTGCAGGATGTCCGGCGAGACGATCTTGAGCGACAGCGGCCCGCCCAGGTCGGCGGCGGCCTTGGCCGCCTCGTCGGCCGAGCCGGCCAGCCGGGCCGGGACGACCGGGATGCCCGCGTCGCTGAGCAGCGTCCGGGCGGCGTGCTCCGACCAGGTGCCCCGGCGCCGGTCCGCTGCGGGCACCGGGACGGGCCGAGCGGCGTGCCCGCGCGCGGCCGCCGAGCTGGACGCGGCCGCCGCGGCCGGCGCCGCCGCCGAGCCGGGCGCGGCCGCGGCGGCCCGGGTGGCCTCGGACCACCAGGCGACGTGGCGCAGCGCGACCACCGCCTGCCGCAGCCCGGGGATGACGTACGGGACCCGGCCGCGCGCCATCGACGCCCGGGTGAAGTCCGTCACCGGCTGCATGACCTGGTTGATGTAGGCGGCCGGGCCGGACGCGGCCTGCATGCCTGCGCCGATCGCGTCCACGAACATCTGCCCCATATAGGGACGGCCTTCGTCGATCCACGGCACGCTGTTGATGACGCCGACGACGCCGATCGACGGATCGGCGGACATGACCTCGATCGACCGGGTGAAGATCGTCGGGTCGATGACGGCCGCGCCGGTGACGTCCAGCGGATTCTGCACGGTCCCGTACCCGGGCATGATCGCGGCGAGCGCGTCGCGAGTGGACGGGGCCAGCTCGGGCAGGGCGGCGCCGAGTTCATCGGCCCGGTCGGCGACGATGTCGCAGGCGCCGCCGGAGATCGAGACGATGCCGATCCCCGGCCGTTCGAGCCGGCCGAGCGCGGCGGCGGCCCCGGCGGTGATGAGCATGTCCTCGATCGAGTCGACCCGGATGACGCCCAGGTCGGCGAAGACCGCGTCGATGACCCGGTCGTCGCCGACCAGCGCACCGGTGTGCGCGGCCGCGGTGCGGGCCGCCAGCGCGCTGCGCCCGGCCTTGAGCACCACGATGGCCTTGCCCGCCGCGGCGGCCCGCCGCGCGGCCCGCCGGAACGCCTCCGGGTCGCGCACCGTCTCCATGAAGACGGCCACGGCCCGGGTGCCCGGGTCGTCGACCAGGAAGTCGAGCACGTGCCCGGCGGTGATCATCGCCTCGTTTCCCAGCGTGACCAGGTAGGACAGGCCGACGTTGACCATCGTGGCGAAGTCCACCATGGCCGAGGAGCTGGCGCCGCTCTGCGACAGCAGCGCCACCGGGCCGCTCTGGGTGGGCAGGCCGGGGATGGAGCAGACCGGCACGCCGTCGGTGAAGTTGGCGAAGCCGAGATGGTTCGGGCCGAGCAGCACCATGCCGAGGGAGGCGGCGTGGGCGGCGAGGGCCGCCTGGGCCGCGCGGCCGGCCTCCCCGGCCTCGGCGTAGCCCGACGACAGCACGCATGCGTTGCGGATCCCCGCGGCCGCGGCGTCGTCGAGGGCCTCGAGCATGCCCGCCTGCGGCACCATCAGGTAGGCCACGTCGACCGGTTCGCCGATCTGCGCGCACGAGGTCACGGTGGGCTGCCCGTGCGTCGGCACACCCCGCCGGCTGACCAGGTACGTGTGCGCCCCGAACCCGAACTCGACCAGGTTGCGGTAGGCCAGCATGGAGAACGTCGACTTGTCCGACGCGCCCACCAGCGCGACGCTGCGCGGGCGGAACAGGCTAGTCAGCCGCTCGCCGGTGATCTCGGTAGGCATGGCATAATCCTAGACGGTAAACGTTCAGGAACACAGCACCGGTCAGGAACACAGCGCCGAGGGGAAAACGCGGTGAGCGCGACGCACGTGACGCCCGGACGCCCGCGCGATCCGGGGGTGGACCGGCGCATCGCCCAGGCCGCGCTCGACCTGTTCGCCGACGCCGGCTGGGCCGGCTTCGCGATGGAGGCGGTGGCCCGCCGGGCCGGCGTCGGGAAGGCCTCGCTGTACCTGCGGTGGAGCAGCAAGGAGGCGCTGCTGACCGACGCGGTGACCTGGCGCCTGGCCCGGGTCGCCGACGTGGACACCGGCACGCTGCGCGGTGACCTGGTCGAGCTGGCGGACCAGATGCTCGACATCTACGCGGGCGACGCCAGCCGGGTCGCGCTCCGGGTCGCGCTCGAGGCCGCCGCCATCCCGGGCGTGGCCGAGCACTACGCACAGATGCGGCGCGCCCAGGTCCTCGCCGCCCGGGCCATCGTGCGCCGCGGCATCGGCCGCGGCGAGATCGCCCCGGACACATCGGTCACGCTGCTGCTGGACACGCTCATCGGCGGCGCCATGATGCACGCGCTGGTGACCCCGGCCGACCGCCGGGCCGACCTGGCCCGCAACACCGGGACCTACGCCGCCCAGCTGGTCAGCTTCCTGCTGCGCGCCGTGGCGGCGCCCTGAGCGCACGTGCTGCACCCCGCCGCGCCGAGCTGGGCCGAATCGTCCTGGGCGGCCCGGGACACTCGTCCCGTGACAGCGGGACCAAAAGGCCCCATCGTAGGAATGTGAGTCTGGGCCTTCAGGAACGGCCGGTTGCGGTGGAACCGGCCCGGCGGCTGATATCAGCGGCCGGGCTGGCGTGGGCGGCTGCCGTGATCACGACGATCCTGGCGCTCGCGGCGGCGGTGCTGGCCGGCCTCAGCCGCGACGTGTCCGGGTTCCTGGCGCTAGCACCTCTCGCCTACGCGTCGATGGGGTGCGTGCTGCTGGCCCGGCGGCCCGGTCATCCGATGGGGCCGCTGCTCTGCCTGGCCGGGCTGGCCGACGCGATCAGCGTGGTGCCGTACGCGTACGTACGGTACGGCCTGGTGCACCCACCCGGTTCGCTGCCGTTCTCGACCGCGATGCTGTGGGTGAACACGTGGGCGTACGTGCCGGGTACTGCGCTGGGCGGTATGGTCCTGCTGCTGGTCTTTCCCGAGGGGAAGCTGGTGTCGCCGCGGTGGCGGCCTGCGCTGTGGGCGGCGCTGGCCTTCATCCCGCTTGCCGTGGCCGGCTATGCCTTCAAGCCGCAGGACCTCGGCGTCCTGTTCGGCCATCTGTCGAACCCGTACGTGCTACCACAGTTTGAGACGCTGTTCCAGGTGTTCCAGGTCCTGTCCATAGCATGCGGGCTGGTAGCCGGCGTGGGGGCGGCGGCGAGCGTGACGGTGCGCTGGCGGCGGGCGGACCGGGTGGGACGCCAGCAGCTCAAGTGGTTCCTGGCCGTGCTGCCGGTAGCGATTGCCTCTCTTGTCGCGACCCTGGTCGGTCCGGGCACGCTGAGCCTGGGCATGGGAGTGCTGGCAGGCATCTTGATGCCGGTGGCCATCGGGATCGCGGTCCTGCGGCACAAGCTGTACGAGATCGACATCCTGCTGAACCGGGCGGTGCTCTACGGGTCGCTGACCGCGGGGATGGCCGCGGTCTACCTGGGCGTGGTCCTAGCGGCCCGTTCGCTGTTCGGGGTGCAGGGAAAAGGCCTGGTCGTGCAGGTGATCGCCACCGTGCTGGCCGCCGCGGCGTTGTGGCCGCTGCACGACAGGGTGCAGCGCCGGGTGGACCGGCTGTTCTACGGCGACCGGGGCGTGCCCTACGAGGCGCTGGCCCGGCTCGGCCGCCGCGTCGAGGTGGCCGCCGACACCGAAGCGGCGCTCAATTCCGTGGTCAAGACCATCGCGGACAGCCTGCGGCTGCCGTACGCTGCCCTCGAGCTGCGGCTCGGCGACGGGTGGAGCCCTGCGGCCGCGTACGGCGAGACCCCGTCGCAGGTGACCGCGTTCCCGCTCACCTCCCAGCGGGAAACCGTCGGGCGGATCCTGGTGGGCACGCGGGTCCCGGGTGAGCAGCTAGGCCCGGACGAGGAGCGGCTGCTGGCCGACCTGGCCCGTCAGGCCGGGCCCGCCACGCACGCCGTGGCGCTGCGCCGGGCGCTTGACGCGTCCCGGGCGGGCCTGGTCACCGCGCGGGAAGAAGAGCGACGGCGGCTGCGCCGTGACCTGCACGACGGGCTGGGCCCGACGCTGGCCGGCCTGACACTGGGCCTGGACACCGCCCGGGCCCGGTCCGCGGCGCAGCCGGAACTGCAGGAGCTGCTGGGCAAGCTCAAGGCGGAGACGCAGCGGGCTGTGACCGATGTCCGCCGTATCGTCTACGGGCTGCGACCCCCCGCGCTCGACGAACTCGGCCTGGTCGGTTCGCTGCGCGAGGAGGTCGGGCGGCTGCAGTACGAGGCACCCGCGCTCACCGTTACCCTGGACGCGCCGGGCGACGGCCTGACCGACCTGTCCGCGGCGGCCGAGGTGGCCTGCTACCGGATCGTGACCGAAGCACTGACCAACGTGACGAGGCACGCGCACGCCACGCGGTGCTCGGTGCGGATACGGCTGGATCGCGACCTGGACGTGGAGATATGCGATGACGGAGTGGGCCTGGCGGAAGGCTGGCGGGCCGGCGTCGGCATCGCGTCGATGCGCGAGCGCGTCACCGAACTCGGCGGGGACCTGGTGATCGAAGCCAGCCTTCCGCACGGAACCAGGATCAACGCCCGCCTTCCCGCCCGGGAGGAACCATGACCGAATCGATCCGGGTCCTGATCGCCGACGATCACCCGCTGTTCCGCGACGGCCTGACGGCCCTGCTGAGCGACGGGCCGGACACCGAGCTCGCCGGGGCCGCCACCAGCGGGACCGAAGCCGTCGAGCTGGCCAGGGACGCCCAGCCGGACGTGGTCATCATGGACCTGCACATGCCCGGGCTTAACGGCGTCGAGGCCACCCGCCGCATCGTGGCCGACAGCCCGCACATCAAGGTGCTCGTGCTGACCATGTTCGACGACGACGACTCGATCTTCTCCGCGCTGCGGGCCGGCGCCCGCGGTTACCTGCTCAAGGGCGCCGACCAGGAACAGATCCGCGCCGCGGTCCGGGCCGCCGCCAACGGCGAGATCATTTTCGGATCGCAGCTGGCCGCCCGCATGCTCGCCTACTTCACCGCGCCCACGGCCCCGGCTCCGGTGTTCCCGCAGCTGACCGACCGGGAACGCGAGGTGCTCGACCTGGTCGCCCAGGGCCGGGCCAACATGGCGATCGCGAGCAAGCTGGGGCTGAGCCAGAAGACGGTGCGCAATCACGTCTCCAACATCTTGACCAAGTTGCAGGTCGCCGACCGGGCCCAGGCCATCGTCCAGGCCCGGGACGCGGGCCTGGGACAGCAGTCCCGGGTCTGAGGGACACCGGCCAGGGACCCGGGCCTGGGACAGCAGTCCCGGGTCCGAGGGACATTCACCGCCCGTTCTCCCGGCGGCGCCGCGAATATTTCCCGGTCGGATCGTGACGGGTACCCCATGACGACGGGACGCGTGGTCGCCGAGGCTGTCACCAATGACTCGGCACGCGTTGAGGAGAACCGGATCATGACCGCTGAGGCAACCTGCACCCTGATAGCACCCGGCTCGGCCGATGCCCCGGCCGAGCCGACGGTGAACGACCTCGTGACCTGGGCGAGGAACGGCGACAAGCAGGCGTGGGACGCCCTGGTCGAGCGGTACGCCCCGCTCATCTGGTCGATCTGCCGCAGGCACCGGCTCGGCCGCGCCGACGCCGACGACGTGGCTCAGAGCGTCTGGCTGCGGCTGGTGGGCCAGCTGGACCGGGTCCGCGATCCGGCCGCGCTTCCCGGCTGGCTGGCCACCACCGCCCGGCGGGAGTGCCTCCGGGTGCTGTGCGCGGCGCAGGGACAACACGCGTCCGCGTGGGCCCGGGACGTGGAGAGCCTCCCGGACGAGCGGGCCGGACTGGCCGACCAGGGACTGCTCGCGGCCGAGCGGCAGGCGGCGCTGCGCGCGGCGTTCGCCCAGCTGCCGCCGAACGGCCAGCAGCTGATCTCCCTGCTCATCGCGGACCCGCCGGTGCCGTACGCCGACATCAGCGCCCGGCTGGGCATCCCGGTCGGCAGCATCGGCCCGAACCGCAGCCGCTACCTGGACAAGATGCGCCGGCACCCGGCCGTCGCCGCGCTGATCAGCGCCTAGAGCTGTGGCCGGCGCCGCCGGCCGGCTCGTCGCGGCTAGCCCGGGCGAGTCAACGCCCGCCGGGCTCAGGCATCGTGGAAGACGAGGCCGAGGGCGTGCCGACGGCCGGAACGGACGGTGCTGACGCCGTGCCGGACGGGGCCGGCGGACCAACCGCGCGTGCTGCGCACCGGCCGGTCCCTGGTGGTGAAAATCAGGCCGTGCCCCTGCTCCAGGGCGACGCAGGTGCCCCGGGACTGCGCCCGCGGCCGCTGCTCGACCAGGAGGAACTCACCGCCGGTGTAGTCCGTGCCGTACTCGTCCAGGCCGACCACGACCTGCAGCGGGAAGACCAGGTCGCCGAAGACGTCGCGGTGCAGGGCGTTCCAGTCCCCGGCCTGATAGCGCAGCAGGATCTGCGCGCCCTTGCCCTGCCCGGCCTGGTGGCACATTTCCAGCCACTCTCCCAGGGTGTCGGGCCACGGGGCCGGCCGGCCGAGGCGGCCGGCCCAGTCGCGGGCGATCACCAGCAGGTGCGGGTAGAGTGCCTCGCGCAGCTCCCGGACGGGTTCGGGGAGGTCGTGCGTGAAGTACCGGTACTGGCCGGAGCCGAACCGGTGCCTGGCCATGTCGATGGTGCTGCGGAACAGCTCCGGCTTCTCGTAGAAGGCGGCCAGCTCGCGGCATGCGGCCGGGGCGAGCAGGCGGGGCGTGCGGGCGCAGCCGCCGGCGTCGAGTTCGGCGGCGATGGCCTGCCAGTCGGCGGTGATCACAGGGAGTTCCCCAGCAGGGAGTTACCGAGCAGGGCGCCCTCGTGGACGAGCAGCTGCTGCTTGCGGGCCACGCCGCCGGCGTAGCCCCGCATGCCTCCGTCCGAGCCGATGACCCGGTGGCACGGCCGGATGATGGCCAGCGGGTTGGCGCCGATGGCGGCGCCGAGCGCCTGGACCCGGTCGCGCGGCACGCCGAGTTGCGCGGCGAGCTTCCCGTAGGTGATGGTCGTGCCGTACCGGACCGCGTCCAGGGCGCGCCAGACCCGCTGCTGGAACTCGGTCCCGCGCGGGGCCAGGTCGAGCCTGAAGACGGTCCGCTGGCCGGAAAAGTATTCCGTGAGCTGCCGGATCACCTCGGTGAACGCCGCCGGGTCACGGCGCCAGCCGTCCCGCACCGCCGGCGCGCCGCGCTGCCCGTCCATCGATACCGAGGTCAGGGCCACGCCGCTGCGAAGATCCGCTGACTCCTGGCCGACCAGGAGCAGCTCGCCCACCGGGCTTTCCATCGTCGTGTAGACGCTCATCGTCTCGGTTCCTCACTGCTAGCGAAATTCTGTCCTCACTAGCGAGGCTAGGCACCGGCCCCGAGACAAGCTGGCGGCTTTCGGACATGGCGATGGCGGCTCGCGGGCTGCGGAGGGGCTGGTACCCGGCCCGTTCGGGATAATGAGCCTGCTGCGCGGGTCAGCCGGGCGGCGTCGCGTCCCGGAGCCGGTCCGGGCCGCGCCGGACAGTGTCCCGCAGGTCCTCGGCCAGGTTCTCCAGCGCCGGGAGCGCCGCGAGCAGCGCGGCCTGCTGGCTCGCGGGCAGGCCGCGCACCGATTCGGAGATGACCGCGCTGCGCTGCGCGGCGATCCGCTCGTAGACGGACCGGCCTTTCGGCGTGACCTCCACCCGGGCCGCGCGGAAATCATCGGGGTCGCGCAGCCGCTTTATCAGGTCGTAGGAATCGAGCTTTCCGATGACGCGGGAAAGCATCGTCGGGTTGATGCCCTCGATTTCGGTGAGCTCGGCCAGGCTGAGCGGTCCGCGCATCGTCGTTATGCCCAGTACCGAGGCCTGGGTCGGGGTCAGGCCTTCTTCCCGGGAAGCGGCGTTGAGCTGCCGCGCGAGCTTCAGGACGACACGCCTCAAGCGGATAACCGTGTCATTGTCCATGCCCGGCGCTCCCTGGTGCGCTTCGGTGCTGCTGTTACAGATGATCGGCCAGCCAGGCGTGCACCTCGCCGATGCGGTCGGTCAGCAGGGTGAGATGGCCGTCGTGGTCGAGCAGCCTGGCCTGCACGCCGGGGATGCGGTCGGCGAGCCAGCGGCCGTGCCCGAACGGGACGAACTGGTCCTGGCGGCCGTGCATGAGCAGCACGGGGACGCGGATGGCGGACAGCTCGAACCCCCACGGGCTGCCGTGGGCCACGCCGTCATCCCACCACCCCTGGCCGCCCGGCGCCAGGCCCTCGCGGCCGGTCCAGGCGAGATACTCCGCGAACTCGCCGGCCAGGGCGGCCGCGTCGGTCGGCGTCAGCAGCGTCTGCCGCAGTTCGGTCAGGTCGCCGGCACGGGCGGCTATGGTCTGGTCGCGGTCCTTCTCCAGCTTGGCGCGGGCCGCGTCCGGATCGCTTTTCAGCAGCTTGAAGTCGTCGACGTTCTCCTGGCCCATGCCGTCGAACCAGTCGAGCCCCTCGGCGTCCGCCGGGGCCAGCGAGGCGAGCGAGGCGGCGGCCGTGACCAGGTCAGGCAGCAGCGCCGCGCAGGCGAGCAGGTGCGGGCCGCCGCCGGAGATGCCCCACATGGCCAGCCGGCCGATGCCGAGTTCGGCGCAGATGGCCCGGACGTCAGCCGCGCAGTCGGCCACGGTCCGGCCCGGCTGGGGCGTCGAGCCGCCGTAGCCGGGCCGGTCGTACCCGATCAGGCGCAGGCCGCGGGCGGCGGCGTCGGCGGCGGCGGTGCCGTACAGATGCCGGGAGTTCGGCGTGCCGTTATGCACCAGCACCGGCCGGCCGCCGGGATCCCCGGCCTCCTCGATGGCCAGGGTCCGGCCGTCGGGGGTCTGGGCTGTCCGCTGCGTATTCGCTGTCACTGCTGCTCGCCGCCTTCGGTGTTCTCCGCGTCCGGTGTTCTCCGCGTCCGGTGTTCTCCGCGTCCGGTGTTCTCCGCGCTGTGATCAGTGCTGCGGCCCTTACGCTACCTGGCGAGCGTTCAGCGGGAGCCGGACGGCGCCTGGGCGGAAGCTGGCGGCCCTGCCGATCCTGGCGGCGCGGGTTCCTCCGCCGGTGGCGGGGTCTGCACGGCGGCAAGCCGCCCGACGAGGCCGGTGAGCACGGCCGCATGCCGCCGCCGCCGGGCCCCTGGGCTGGGGTGCGTGGGCCCTTGACCCCATCTATCGGGGTGCGGGGCCCACGCACCCTAGGCCGCTGACCGCGCCGCACCCGGCAGAAATACCCGTTTCTTCGCAAAACCGTCATATCCGGCACGACGCCAACCGGCCCAGCGCCACCATCCCTGAGATGTGAGCGAGAGCCCTCCGGGGCCCAGATCCTCCACGCAGCCAGAATCCTCCTTCACGTTGATTTCCGCTTGCTTCCCACAAGGGTGCATCAAGGGCATCACTGGGATTAGCGTGACTATTGAGGTTTGCAGCGGCGGAGCGCGACCGATTGCAGCGGCGGATCGCGCCGGGCGCGGCCACGGGATAGGCCGTGGCGGCTGAGTAACACGTGGCATGGGGGGCGCAGCGGACGGTGCGTGCCCGGTGGTCCATGGCGTGGACCACCGGGCACGGTGCGCGACGGCACACGGGAGGCTGGCAACGTGGGTGACGGGGGCTGGGCAACGTGGGTGGCGGGGCTAGGCGATGTGGGGTGGCTGAGGGCTAGGCAACGTTGGTGGCTGAGGGCTAGGCAACGTGGGTGGCTGAGGGCTCGGCGATGTGGGTGGCGGGGGCGTCGTCCTTGTTCGACCACATCAGCTGGACCGGCACCGTGCCGGAGCCGTCGGCCAGTTCGACCTCCTGGAAGACGAGGGCGAGGCGGGTCGCGGCTTCCTTGACCGGGATGTCGCCGATCTCGCCGCCCTTGGCGGAGTACCAGCCGAGCTTGGCGCTGTCGTTGGTCCGGATGGCGTCTTCCACGTCGGGGTCGGTCCTGGCCTCGTTGAGCTCGTGGTAGAAGGTCGCGACGACGTTCTTCCAGGGCTGGTCGAAGGCGGGAATGCCGTTGCTCCCGGCGGAGTAGACGCCGACTGCGTAGTAAATGGCCACCTCGGCGCCGCCTGACGTGACGTGCGTTGATCCGTGGTACCCGCCCAGGCCGCGGCGGGAGTCGGCGTCCTGGTCGTCGTCGACGTTGACGACGGCGCGCTGGCGGCGCTCGTGCTCGGCTTCCTGGCCCGCTGGCGGGGTGAAACCCGGCGAGAAGCCGTCGACCAGGATGACCCCGCGGGGCAGCATGACGTTGATGAGGGTACTGGCCGGGTCGGCGTCGCCGAGGCCGCCGCCGCCGTAGATCCGCGCTGCGAGCGCTTCCACCTGGTCCTTGTAGACCGTGGCCGGCGCGGGATCGGGCAGCACCGCCGACGCCAGCATGCGGGAGCTGATGATCGGGTCGTAGTACTGCTGCATGACCGATTGCAGGCCGCTGTCGCTCATCGCCTTGGCCAGCGCCGCGTCGATGCTGGCGATGTCGGCCGGATCCCAGGCGGCGGGCCCGCCGAGGTAGTGGTTGACGAAGACCAGGTCGGCGATCGTCTTGCCGCCGAAGAGGTGGAGGTTCAGTGACGGCCGGGGCGGGAAACCCGCCGCGAACTGGTCGGCCGTCAGCTCTGACGCGCTCGATGCCGCCCGGTCGTAATAGGCGTGATGGGCCTTGGAGCCGGCCAGCAGGCTGACGTTCAGCGGACGGCCCACGGCCAGGTCGTAGTGGTCCTGCATCGATCCCCATCTCTGGTGTGGTGCGCGAGACCAGGCCCCTGTCTGTTCGGAGGAACAGGCGGTGCCGTTGATACGCTCCGCGGCCAGGTGGTTTCCCTCCGGGCCGGGCCCGGACGGCGACGCAGGCCCGCTGGGCTAGGGCAGGAGATCTAGCGCGGCCCGGATGATGCTGTCGGTGTCGATGCCGTTGTAGCGGTACAGGTCCTCGATCGACCCGGACTGGCCGAACTGCGCCACCCCCAGGGCGGCGTGCGGCACCTGGTTGACGGTGGCCAGGAACGACAGCGTGTGCGGGTGCCCGTCCAGGACAGTGACCAGCGGCGTGGCGCGGGCCGCCGGGAACGCCTGCTCCAGGATCCAGGGCTCCCCCGGCGACCCCGGCACCGAACCCGAACCCTGGCCCTGGCGGGCCCGCAGTGCGCGGAACAGCAGGCCGGGACTGGTCACGCAGACGACGTCGGCGGCCACCCCGGCCGCCTCGAGGCGCTCGGCCGCCGCCAGCGCCTCGGGCACGACCGCGCCCATCACCGCGATCGTGGTGGCCGGCCTGGCCGCGCGGCGCAGCGGGTACGCGCCGGCCACCACCTGGCGGCGGCGGCGTTCCCTGGCCGCCGGATCGGCCGGGATCGCGGCCAGCTTCTGGCTGACCGGCCGGGTGGACAGCCGCAGGTAGGCCGAGCTGCCGTCGGGTCGGCCCAGCCGGGCCAGGCTGGCCAGCAGGCACCATTCGGTGTCGGTGGCGAAGGCCGGCTCGTAGCTCACGCAGCCAGGCTGCTCGATCCCGATGGACGGGGTGGTGATCGACTGGTGCGCGCCGCCCTCGGGGGCGAGCGAGACACCGGATGGCGTGCCGACCAGGATCGACTGGCCGCCCGCGTAGATGCCGAACGACCACGGCTCAAGCGCCCGCTCCACGAACGGGTCGTACAGCACCCCGATGGGCAGCAGCGGCTGGCCCCAGCGGCTCCAGGTCGCGCCGAGCTCGCCCAGCAGGCCGACCAGGTTGGTCTCGGCGATGCCGAGCTCGATGTGCTGCCCGGTCGGCTTCTCCCGCCAGTGCAGGATGGTCTCGGCGTCGTCGGCGAACCAGTCGGTCCGCTCCCGGGCCGACCACACGCCGACCTTGTTCACCCAGCCGCCCAGGTTGGTGCTCGAGCTGACGTCCGGGCTGACCGTGACCACCCGGCGGGCCGCCTCGGGTGCCTCCCTGGTCAGGTCGAGCAGCGCCCGGCCCAGCGCCGCCTGGGTGGTGGCCACCCCGGCCGGGGTGCGGCCGAGGTCGGCCGGGACGGCGGGCGGGGCCTGCAGGGGCGAGGGCGGACGCTGCAGGCGCCGGGCCACCTCGGCGCACAGCGCCCCCGCCGCGCTGTGCGCCGCGGGCCGGTTCCACGGCTGGCCCGGGTCGGTGCCCAGCTGCGCCGCGAGCTCGCCGAACTGGGCCTGCGTCAGCAGCGCCGAGTGGTTCTGCGGGTGCCCCTCCACGGCCAGGCCGTATCCCTTGATCGTGTAGGCCAGGATGATCGTGGGACGGCTGTCGTCGATGGCCCCGTAGGCCTCGTCCAGGGAGCTCAGGTCGTGACCCCCGAGGTTGCGGACGGCCCGCGCGAGGGCGGCGTCGTCGAGGCCGGCGACGAGCCGGGCCAGGGACTCGTCTTCGCCCGGCAGGCGGCGGCGCAGCTCGTCCGGGTGGACGCGGAGCAGCCGCTGGTATTCGGGGTTGGGCATGGCGTCGATGCGGTGCCGCAGTGCCTCCCCGCCCGGCCGGGTGAACAGCTCCTCGAGCAGCCGGCCGTACTTCAGCGTGATGACCTGCCAGCCCGCCGCGGTGAACATGCCCCGCAGCCGGTCGGCGGCCATCAGCGGGACGACGCGGTCCAGCGACTGGCGGTTGACGTCGATGACCCAGACGATCTCGCCGAGTTCGGCCACGCCGGGGTCGACCACGGCCTCCCAGACGGCACCCTCGTCGAGTTCGGCGTCACCCAGCAGCGAGTACTGACGGCCCGGGGCTCCTGAGCCGTCGGCGGTGAACCGGTTGGCCAGGTACCGGCGGGCCATCGCGCCCCAGATCGGGGCGGTCGCGCCGATGCCGACGGATCCGGTGGAGTAGTCGACCGGGTCGGGGTCCTTGACCCGGCTCGGATAGCTCTGCAGGCCGCGATAAGCCCGCAGCGTCGGCAGGTACGACTCATCGAGCTCGCCGAGCAGGTAGTTGATCGCGTGCAGCACGGGCGAGGCATGCGGCTTGACCGACACCCGGTCCTCGGCGCGCAGGTGCCGGAACCACAGCGAGGTCATGATCGAGACCATCGACGCCGACGACGCCTGATGACCGCCGACCTTCAGCCCGCCGGGATTGGGCCGGACCCGGTTGGCGTGATGGACGATCGCCGTGGACAGCCAGAGCACCTGGCGCTCGATCTCGGCCAGCGCGTCCAGGCTGGTGGCGTCCTGCTGCACCTCGGTCATGTGTGCATGACAACATGCCCGCAGCTCATGCACAACTCTCAATACTGGACATTGCGCTGGTAGTAACGATTCCGGGGCGCTACGTCCGGTCCGTGTGGATCAGGCCGCGGGACTAGGTGAGCGGCAGCCAGTAGCAGCGTTCCTCGCCGTAGTCGGCGAAGCCGGCCCGGAGCAGGATCGGCCCGGACGTGCCGGAGCGTCCTTTCACCAGGGCCAGCGCCGCGCCGTGCTCGCGGGCCAGCCGCAGCCGTTCGGCCAGCACAGCCCGGTAGCTGCCGCGCCGCCGGTACTCCCGCAGGGTGACCGCGCCCCACAGCTGCACCACCTCGCCGCGCAGCGTGCACCCGCCGACCGCGGCGGGCTCTCCCTGCACCGAGGCCAGCACGCGGAAGCTGGACCAGGTCTGCAGGTCCCGGATCGCCTCGATGAACTCCCTGGCGAGCGCGGCGGCGGCGGGCTCCCGCCGGCCCCAGCCGTGCACGGTGATCATCGACGCGGTGCGGAACGTGCGCTCGTCGGCAACCATCTCGACGCTCACCTCGGCCGGGACAGCCAGGTCCGGCAGGCTGTCCAGCTCACGGGCCAGGATCCGCACGGCGTCGATCTGCTTGCCGCCGCGGGCGCGCAACGTCGTCTCGGTGTCCGGCGGCAGGGTCGCGGACGACACCCACCAGGCCACCCCCTGCAGGCCCCACCGGCGGACCCGCGCGGCCACCTCGTCCACGACCTCCGCCGCGGGCCGGCCTGCCCGCGACCGGGTGACATGAGCGGCGGGGAGGGTCGGGTCGAGCGCCCAGTCCGGGTAGCGGATGAGCCGGTAGTCATCGGTCAGCGCCTCGATGGCGCCGTCAGGGCGCCACTCCATGGCGATCGTCGTGTCAAGCACCCGCCGAGGTGTCCACGAGCTCAACGCCTGACCTCCTCCAGGGGCGCCGTAGCCCTTTCTTTCTACCGAACGGACCCGGCGCGTGCGCCGCTATCGTCCGTGCCCACCTGGGTTTTTCGCTGGCCGATGGCGGCGGCGCCCACGGCGGCCAGGGTCAGCCCCAGGCACAGCCCGGCCAGCGGGGCGGCCACGGCGAGCAGCGGAATGTAACACGGCCCGTTTTGTTGGTTTTCGTCCGGAAGCGTTACCCGTTGTTCAGCTCCCTGTCGCCTGCGCCCGGAACGATGTGAAGGCGCCGAAATGCGGTGTGCCTGGCAGGAGGACATCATGCGAACAAAAACGATAGGGCGGGCGGCGGCCATCGCTGCGAGCGTGACGGCCGTGCTCGGCGGCACCACTCTCGCCTCCGCGGCGACGGGACAGCCCGGCCACGGCAGCATCAAGCACGTGCTGCTGATCTCGGTGGACGGCTTGCACCAGCAGGACCTCACCTGGTACGTGAAGAACCATCCGCACTCGGTGCTGGCCGCCCTGGACCACCAGGGCCTGGAGTACGGCAACGCGGAGACTCCCTTCCCCTCGGACTCCTTCCCCGGCCTGGTCGGCCAGGTGACAGGCGGCAACCCGCGGTCAACCGGCATCTACTACGACGACACCTGGAATCACGACGTGTTTCCTGCCGGGACGACGAAGTGCTCGGGTCCCGTGCCCGGCGGCGAGGTCGCCTACACCGAGGCAGACGACATCAACCTGAACAGGCTGGACGCCGGCCAGGGCCTAGCAGGCCTGCCGGGCAGCATCCTGGAGATGACCAGCGACCCGCTGCAGGTCATTAACCCGAAGAACCTGCCCGTGGACCCGGTCACCTGCAAGCCGATCGACCCGAACCAATACCTGAAGGTCAACACGATCTTCAACGTAGCCAGGGATCATGGGTTGCGCACCGCCTGGTCCGACAAGCACCCGGCCTACCAGATACTGTCCGGGCCGTCGGGAACGGGTGTCCAGGACTACTTCACCCCCGAGATCAACAGCCAGGCCATCGGCTTCCCCGCGGGCGAAGACTGGACCAGCGACAACGCCGCGACCATGCAGTACGACTCCGATAAGGTCCAGGCGATCCTGAACGAGATCAACGGTTTCGACCACAGCGGGAAGCATCACGTGGGCGTTCCCGCCATCTTCGGGATGAACTTCCAGACCGTCTCAACCGCGCAGAAGCTGCCTACCTCGGACGGGCTGACCGGTGGTTACCTGCCCGGCGGCAAGGTCCCTGGTCCGCTGCTCACCCGGGCGCTGAATTACGTCGACGCCCAGATCGGCGCCATGGTGTCCCGGATCCAGGCCGACGGCCTGGCCCGCAGCACGGCCATCATCATCTCGGCCAAGCACGGCCAGTCCCCCACCGACCCGAACGCCCTGGCCCGCGTCCCGGACGGGCCCATCATCGACGCGATCAACGCGGCGTGGAAGGCCGCGCACCCGGGCGCGGGCGACCTGGTCATCTTCTCCACCGATGACGACGTGATGCAACTGTGGCTGAGCGACCGCTCGCAGGCGGCCGCCGACTTCGTGAAGAACTACCTGCTGACGCACTCAGCGGCGGGGAACAACATCAGCGGCAACGCGATAACGGTCCAGGCCTCGGGGCTGAAGGCGGTCTACGCGGGCGCCGCCGCCGCGGCCTTCATCGGCGTCCCGGCCAGCGATCCCCGGCACCCGGACATCCTCGGCGTCGTTCAGCACGGTGTCGTCTACACCGGCGGGAAGGGCAAGATCGCCGAGCACGGCGGAGACGACCGGCAGGACCGCAACGTGCCCATCCTCGTTGATGTGCCCGGCCTGCTGCCCGGCCTGCAGGGCGGCCGCGTCATCAAGGCCCCGGTCGAGACCACCCAGATCGCCCCGACCATCTTGCGCCTGCTCGGCCTGAACCCGGACGAGCTGCAGGCCGTGCAGATCGAGCACACGCGGGTCCTGCCTGGCCTAGGCGGAAGCGCCGGACACTGAAGATCCCGGCCCGGCGCCCGCAACCGGCGCCGGGCCACCCGCCCCCACAGCCGGTTCATGCTCGCTGAGCTGCTCGGATATCCGGGCGCGAAGAATTACGATGGCTCGTAGAGCAGATATGGCTGGCTGGTCGTAGTCCTGGCCGAGATGGGCTGGCCGCGCACCGTGGGGGACGCCGGTGAAATTCGTCCAGTACTACCTCGACTGCCTCTCGCAGGCTTCCTACCTGATCGGCGACGAGACCACCGGGCGGGCGGCCGTGGTGGATCCGCGGCGGGACGTCCAGGAGTACCTGGACGACGCGGCGGCCGGCGGGCTGAGCATCGATTACGTCATCGAAACCCACGTGCACGCCGACTTCCTCTCCGGGCACCTGGAGCTGGCCGCCGCGACCGGCGCCACCATCGTCTACGGGGAGGCCGCGGACCTGCACTTCCCGCACCGCAAGGTCGCCGACGGCGAGCACATCCAGCTCGGCCGGGTCAGCCTGGAGTTCCGGGCCACCCCCGGCCACACGCCCGAGTCGATCTGCATCGTGGTGTGGGAGACGCCCGGCGCTGACACCCCGTACGGGGTGCTGACCGGCGACACCCTGTTCATCGGGGATGTCGGCCGCCCGGACCTGCTCTCCGGCCAGGGCCAGAGCCCCGGGGACATGGCCCGCCAGCTCTACCGGTCGCTGCACGCGAGCCTGCTCACCCTGCCCGACGCCACCCGCGTGTACCCGGCCCACGGGGCGGGATCGGCGTGCGGGAAGAACCTGTCCACCGAGAAGGCGTCGACCATCGGTGAACAGCGCCGCAGCAACTACGCGCTGCGGCTCGGCACCGCCGCGGACTTCGTGGCGGCGGTCACCGAGGGCCAGCCGCCCCCGCCCGGCTATTTCGCCCGGGTGGCCGAGCTCAACCGGGAATCCCATCAGCTGGCCGACGTCGAGGAGCCGGCCCTGCTGCCGCTGGACGAGGTGCTGCGGCTCCAGGCCGGCGGCGCGGCCGTGCTCGACGTCCGGTCCCCCGAGGAGTTCGCCCGCGGGCACCTGCGCGGCTCGGTCAACGTGGGGCTCGACGGCCGCTTCGCCGAGTACGCCGCGCAGGTCGTCGGCGGCGACATCGTCATCGTGTGCGACCCCGGCCGGGCCCGCGACGCCCCCCTGCGCCTGGCCCGGGTGGGCCTGGACTCCGTCGTCGGAGCCCTCGACCAGCCGGCGGCTGCCTTCGTCCGGCACCCCGAGGTCACCGGCACCGCCAGCCGGCTGACCGTGCGTCAGCTGGCCGATGCCCGGGCCGCCGTCCCTGGCCTGGTCCTGCTGGACGTGCGCGGTCCGGGCGAGCGGGAACAGGGCTACATCGAGGACAGCGTGCACATCCCCCTCGGCCAGCTACGGGACCGGGTCGGAGAGCTCGATCCGGCCCGCCCGCTCGTCACGTATTGCGCTGCCGGCTACCGGTCCTCCATCGCGGCCAGCCTGCTGCGCGCTTCGGCCTTCGCCGACGTGTCCGACCTGATCGGCGGCTACCAGGCCTGGACGGCCGCCTAACCGCTACCTGCGCCGGCGGTCGGTGGCGCTGGCCACGTTCGCGACGATCACCGCGAACGGCGGGATCGCCAGCGCCACCGCCGTGACGAGCACGGCCGCGAGCGCCGAGTACCGGTCGATCACCGCCCAGGAGAGCACGAACAAGCCGATGCAGATCGCCATTAGCCCGAAATACCAGCGCTTGTCGGCACGCGACGGCTGCGGGCCCGCCGGCCCGGCCGGGTCGATGTCGTCGCCTGCCACGAGCCTGCGATGCCCGGCCGCCGACCGCTCAAACGCGGCGGGAGGATGGGTCCGGCCGGGTACAGGCCGGCGCGGCGTACGGGCATGAGGCGGTCGCGCTGGTTATGTTCATATGCATGTTCGACGAAGGCGTTCTGCTTGACGGGCTGAACGAGCAGCAGCGGCGGGCGGTGACGCACCTGGGCGGCCCGCTGCTGGTGCTGGCCGGGGCGGGCACCGGGAAGACCAGGACGCTGGTGGCGCGGGCGGCGTGGCTGCGCGGCAGCCAGGGCGTGCCGGCCAGCCGGATCCTGCTGCTGACCTTCACCCGCCGCGCGGCCAGCGACATGCTCGCCCGGGCCGCGGCCGGGTGGGACGGCTCGGTCCCCGGGTCTGAGCGGATCTGCGGCGGGACGTTCCACGCGATCGCGCACAAGGTCATCCGGCAGCACGCGGAGTCGTTCTCGCTGCCGCCGCAGTTCACCATCCTGGACCCGGGCGACACCGTCGACATCCTGGACGTGCTGCGATCGGATCACGGGCTGGCCGTCCCGGGACAGCGAGCGCCGCGGGCGCCGGCGTGCGCCGACATCTACACCCGGTGCGTGAACACCGGGCGGCCGGTCAGCGAGGTGGTGACCGCCAGCTTCCCGTGGTGCGCGCCATTCACCAGCCAGCTGGCCGGGCTGTTCCGGGCCTACACGGCACGCAAGCGGGCCCGGCACTTGCTGGACTTCGATGACCTGCTACTGCTCTGGCAGGCGGCGCTGGCCGACCCGGTGGCCGGGCCGGTGCTGCGCGGCATGTTCGACGCGGTCCTGGTCGACGAGTACCAGGACGTCAACGCGGTCCAGGCCAGCATCGTCCGGCTGCTGCAGCCGGACGGCAAGCAGCTGACCTGCGTGGGCGACGACGCGCAGGCCATCTACGGGTTCCGCGGCGCCGACCCGGCGCACCTGCGGCAGCTCACCGCCGACTACCCCGGGCTGGATATCGTCCGGCTGGACCGCAACTACCGGTCCCGGCAGGGCGTCCTGCACCTAGCCAACCTCATCCGCCCGTCCGCGCCTAGCCTGGACCTGACGCTGACCGCGGACCGCGGCCCCGGGATGGCGCCGCTGCTGGTCCGCTGCCACGACGAGGCGACCCAGGCCCGGGAGATCTGCGCCCGGGTGATCGACGCGCACGAGGACGGCGCCGCGCTGCGCGACCAGGCGGTGCTGGTCCGGGCGGCGCATCACAGCGACATCCTGGAGATCGAGCTCAGCGCGCGCAAGATCCCGTACGTGAAGTTCGGCGGGCTGCGGTTCACCGACACCGCCCACGTCAAGGACTTCCTCGCCGCCGCCCGGATCCTGGCCAACCCGGCCGACGACATGGCCTGGTTCCGGCTGCTGCGGCTGCACGAGGGCATCGGCCCGGTGCACGCCCGCCGCGTCCTGGACGCGCTGTTCGCCGGGCCGGACGGCCCGGCAGACGGCTGGGAGGGCCGGCCAGACGGCTGGGCTCAGGCCGTCGAGGCGGCGCCGGCCCGGTCCCGGCGGGCCCTGGCGGCGACCCTCGGCCGGCTCGCCGGGACGGCCCGTCCGGGGGCCGGCGGTCCGGGGGCTGACGGTCCGGGAACCGGCGCTCCGGAAACCGGCGCCCAGGCGATCGCGGCGGGGATCCTGGCGCTGCTTGACCCGCTGATCCGCGCCCGCTACCCGGATGCCGGGGTCCGGATCACCGACCTGCAGCGGCTCGCCGACGCCGCCGCGGCCCAGCCGTCGCTGCACGACGCGCTGGCCGAGCTGGCCCTGGATCCGCCGGCCTCCGCGTCCGACCTGGCCGGGCCGCCCCGCCTGGACGAGGACTACCTGACCATTTCCACCATCCACGCGGCCAAGGGACTGGAATGGCCGGTGGTGCACCTGCCCCATCTGGTGGACGGCGCGCTTCCCAGCGACATGGCCCTCGGCGACCCCGGCGGGCTGGCCGAGGAGCACCGGCTGTTCTACGTCGCCATCACCCGGGCCCGCGACCACCTGTACCTGTACGCGCCGCAGCGGCTGCACTACCAGCGCCGCGGCCGCGACGACCGGCACGGCTTCGGCCAGCTGACCCGGTTCCTGCCCGCCGAGGCACTGGCCGCCTGCGACAGCGTCATCGCCGCGCCGCCGGCACCGCTGCTGCCCGCGGTCGGATCCCTGGCCACGAAGGTCGATGCGGCCCTCGACTCTTTGTGGGACGGCTGACCTCGGCCGGCTCGCCGCCGCGGGCGGCGGCGCCCGGTAACAGCGGCTCGGGGGTGCTCCTCGGGGTGGCCCGCTCGATCGCGTTCCACCCGGTGTCCGCCTGTCGCTCGGCCCGCTCGGCCCGGCCGCCGCCGCGCAGGCCGAACAGGCGCTTGGCGTACAGCAGGTAGGCGGCGACGGCCAGGTTGATGATCAGCGCCACCACCTTCAGCGCGGTGACGCTCTTGATCAGCTCGTCTATCTCGTAGGGCACGAAGACGATGGTCGCCACGAACGTCAGGTACTCCGCCCACCGCTTGGCGAACCAGAGCCCGACCGCCTCGACGCCCTCCAGCAATGCGTATCCGGCGATCGCGGCGCCGACCAGGTACAGGTTCCTGATGCTGACGGCGAACAGGTACTGCAGGTCGTGCACGATGCCGTGCTTGCTGCTTGCGACCGGGCCGCCCAGGCCGCCCTGCAGGTCCTTGAGAATGCGGGTGAATTCCTGGTTCAGCGTGGCCCGGTCATGGGCGAACAGCAGGACGGCCGCGGCCAGCGCGCCCAGGACCAGGAAGTGCACCAGCCGGTCCAGGGCGATAAGCCGCAGCACGTAGCGGTCGCGCAGCGGCTTGCCCCGCAGCGGCAAGGTGATCTCGTCCCGCGCGGGCGGGTACTTCCGGGTGGGGTGATCCGGCAGGGTGAGCGCCACCCACGAGTCGCAGCGCATGCACCGGTACCAGCGCAGTCCGCCCGACTCGCGGGCGAACAGCTCGTCCCCGGCGCGCAGCGCGGCCGCGTCCACGCCCAGGATCTCGTGGCCGTGCAGGCCGCAGCCGATCAGCTCGTAACGCAGCTTCGGCCGGAAGCGGCGCGGCTTCTCGGTCCCCGGCGCCGCCACGTGCGCCGGCCGGTTAGCATCGCCTTCCATTCAGCACCCGCCATCCATGGGCTCAACTTACCGCCCGCCGGGCCGGCTCCGCCGCAGCGGTCAGCTGCCGCTCCACACGATGGGATGGTCGAAGTAGGCAGTCACCTCATTCGCCGCAGCCGGCCCGTCGTCCCATTGGACCTTCTGGATCGAGCCGCCGCCCGGGATCAGGTAAGCCAGGCAGCTCTGGTAGGACTTGCCGCTGACGAACGGCTTCGGCGGCGTGGAGTCGGCACACCGCGAGAACGTCCCCAGGAAGGTAATGCTTTCCTGCTGCTGGCCGCGGTCGTCGATCGCCTGGAAGGTGATGGCGGGGTCGCTGTCCTTGGGGGGCGGGGTGTCGCCCAGTGCGGTGACGCGCACCTGCACGTAGTACGGGGTGGATTTCCGCTCGCTCGCGTTGAGGTCGACGTTCGCGAAGTCCGCCATCGTGCCCTTCTCGATGGACTCCACGGTGACCCGGAGCTTGATCCCCGCGTGGGCGCCCGTTCCGCTGTCTGTCGACGGCGGAACCCAGCCGACGGTTGCGGCCCGGCCGAAGGCCAGGTGCGTTCCGGGCGGGGTCAGGCCACCGGAACCCGCACTCCGGGCCGGCGCGCCCGCCGCCTGGCCAGCCGCCGGGGACTGGCCCTGGGTACTCGCCCCGGGCGAACCGCTCCCGCCGGGACTGCTCACGCTAGAACTGCTCACGCTGGAACTGCTCACGCCGCAGGCGGCGAGGCCAGGTACAGCTGTCGCGGCTACGACCCAGGCAGCGATCCGGCCCGGCTTCATGGTGTCTCCTCGTATTCGCCCGATGGGTCACGCCACGCGCTCCCCCTCAGGGCGCGCGACGGCCAGGGCCGCGATCGCGGGAGATCCGCCATCACAGCCAGCCAAGGCTGCCCGCCGGCGCTGGAACCGCGCTGAAACGGCGCTGAAAACGCCCGGACATGTGACGGCCGCGGCGTGGTCCGCCGCGGCCGTCACCTGAGCCTGGTCAGGCGGCCAGCTCGGCCTGAGTCCCGGCCGGCGACTCCTCGACGGTGCCGGATGCTTCCAGCTGGGTGCCGCGGAAGAACACGGCGGTGAGAATGGCGGCCAGGACCAGGGCCAGTGCCGCGGCGAACGCGGCGCGGTCCAGGCCCTGGGTGAACGCGGCGCGGGCGGCTTCCAGCAGGCCGGTGCCGGCGGGCCCGGGCAGCCGTCCGGCCGCGGTGACCGCGCCGCCGAGGGTGTCACGGGCCGCGGCCAGCGCGGCCGGCGGCGTGCCGGCCGGAGCGAAGGCGGCCAGGCTGGAGCGGTATGCCGCGATGCCGATGCTGCCGAGCACGGCCATGCCGAGCGCCCCGCCGAACTCGGAGGTGGTCTCCACCACCGCGGCGGCGGCGCCGGCCCGGTCCGGCGGGACCGCGCCCATGATCAGCTCGTTACCGACCGAGATGACCCCGACGATGCCGCCGGCGTAGATGGTGGCCCCGATCAGGATGAACCAGATCGGCGAGTGCGCGTGCAGCTGGGTCAGCCCGGCGAATCCGGCCGCGGCGACGAGGAACCCGCCGGCGGCGATCCAGGCCCGGTCCACGCGCGGGACCAGCGCCCGGGTGGCCGGTACGGCGGCCATGGTCCCGGCCATCGGCACCAGGGACCACAGCGCGGCGGTGAACGGCTTCATCCCCAGTACTGACTGGAGGTACTGCGTGGTGAAGATGGCGAACCCGACGATCGCGAACATCGACACCAGGCTCATCGCGACCGACCCGGTGAAGCCCCGGCTGCGGAACAGCCTCAGCTCGATCATGGGCGCGGAGCTGCGCGCCTGCCGCAGGACGAACGCGATGCCGAGGGCCAGGCCGGCCGCGATCGACGCGGCGCGGGCGACGTCGAGGCCGTGGGCGGCGATCTCGGTGATGCCGTAGATCGCGGGCAGCACGGCGCCGAGCGAGAGGAGGGAGCCGGCCAGGTCGAACCGGCCGGCCTGCCGGGCGCGGAATTCCGGCACCAGCACCGGGGCCAGGGCCAGCAGCAAGGCCATGAACGGGATGTTGATCAGGAAGACCGAGCCCCACCAGAAGTGATTGACCAGGAAACCGCTGAGCACCGGCCCGAGCGCGACGCCGCTCATCATGCCGCTGGTCCAGACGGCGACCGCGGTGCGCCGCTGCTTCTCGTCGTGGAACATGTTGCGGATCAGCGCGAGCGTCGAGGGCATCAGCGTCGCCCCGGCGATCCCCATGACCGCGCGGGCCGCGATGAGCTCCCCGGCCGTGTGCGAGTAGGCCGCCCCCAGCGACGCGAGGCTGAACCCGGCGGCACCCATCAGCAGCAGCCGGCGCCGGCCTACCCGGTCGCCCAGCGAGCCCATCGTGATCAGCAGGCCGGCCAGCACGAAGCCGTAGATGTCGAAGATCCACAGTTGCTGGGTGCTGCTCGGCCGCAGTCCGGCGCTGATGAAGGGGACGGCGAAGTAGAGGACGGAGACGTCCATGGAGACCAGCAGGAGCGGCAGGAGGAGGACTCCGAGCCCGATCCATTCCCGGCGTCCCGCCCGTGCCTGAGGTGTGGTGTGAGTAGCCATGACCGACACTGTACACATGTCTAATACAAATGTCTAATACGTTTGTATCAGACGAACGTTCAAGGCTAGGGTATGCTGTTGCCCATGGGAAACCGGGAGGACCTGCTGGCCGGCGCGAAGCGCTGCCTGATCGAGAAGGGTTACGCGCACACCACGGCGCGCGACATAGCGGCGGCCTCGGGCGTGAGCCTGGCCGCCATCGGCTACCACTTCGGCTCCAAGGACGCCCTGATGAACCAGGCCGTCTACGAGTCGGTCGGCGAGTGGGCCGACCGGCTCCAGCGCTCCCCGGCCGACCGGGGCGCCCAGGACGCGGAACCGCTGCGGCGCTTCGAGTCGATCCTGGGACAGGCGATGGAGTCCTTCGACGGCCCGGAACGCGGGCTCTGGGCCGCGCAGCTGGAACTCATCAGCCTGCTGCGGGACAACGAGGAACTGCGCACCTTCCTCGCCGGCATCCAGCGCGACGCGGCGCTGGGCCTGGCGGAGCTCTTTCTCGGGACTGACCCGGCCCAGGACCCCGAGCAGGCGCGCCTGGCCGGCTCGGTCCTGCACGCGATGTTCATCGGCGTCATGGTGAAGTGGTTCATGGATCCCAAGCAGGCGCTGCCCGCACGCGAACTCGCCGACGGACTGCGGATCATCGCCGAGCACATCACGGGCCAGGACCGCGCGGACACGTGAACCCCGGCCGCGCTGCTACCGTGCCGCCATGGGCATCCCACTCAGCGAATCGGCGCTCCGGCTCGTCGACGGCAGGAACTACGCGATCCTGGCCACGGTCAATCCCGACGGCAGCCCGCAGACCTCCGTGGTGTGGGTCGGCCGCGATGGCGGCGACCTGCTGTTCTCCACGGTCGAAGGGCGCGTGAAGCACCGCAACATGCTGCGGGATCCGCGCGTCAGCGTCACCGTGCTCGATTCCGCGGACCCGGAGAACTACGTCGAGTTGCGGGGCCGGGTGTCGATGACGCCTGACGTCGGCCGGCGGGTCGATACCCAGCTGTCCTGGAAGTATGACGGCAAGGACCCGGGTGAGGACCGGCCCGGCGCGGTCCGCGTGGTCGTCCGGATGGTGGTGGAGAAGGCCACCGGATACGCCGCGTAGGCGCCGCGGGCCGGCCCGCGGTCAGGTCAGGCTGTCCACCTGGTGGACATCCCCGCAGGGCAACCCGAGCGCGGCGTGGTGCTTGCGGATCGCTTCCTCGTCCGGCCCTTCGAGCAGGCAGTAAACCTTGCCGTCGGGGTTGTGGTACAGGTCGACCTGGCGAACGCCGTACTCATCAGCCCGCTCGTGGCGGGTATCGTCGGCGATCTGCGCGATGGCCTCGGCGGGCAGCTTCAGATTGTCGTGATAATCCATGAACCTGGGCATGTCGGTGCTCCTCGACCGGTAGGGACGTCCTGCGGCCGGCGATGCTCGGCGCACCGGCCTGGATACCAATCCTGCTGACCCGCCTTGAACGGCACTGCAACGGCGCTGATGCGCCGCCGGGGCGGGACCTGTGGCGGTAGTTTCAGGAGGCCGGGGGGATGTTGTAGTTCATCCGGAACAGGTTCTGCGGGTCGTACTTGGCCTTGAGGCGGGCCAGTTCGGCGTACTTCTCCGGGCCGCCGAGGGCCTCGACCACCCGGTCCTGCTCGTCGAAATTGAGCATGTTGACGTAGACGCCCTGGCCGACCCACGGGGCCAGGTCGGCGACGGCCCGGCGGGTACGGGCGATGTAGTCCGGGTCGTCGGCGGGGTCGTCCCAGCGCATGGCGAAGTTCAGCCAGAGCAGGTAGCCGCGGTTGGAGAACGCGGTGTCCGGCTCGCCGACATCGCCGATCGCGCCGCCGAGGCCGATGATCTCGACCTCGCCCTCCATCGGCATGTCCCGCCAGAAGGCGACGAGCCGGTCGACGGCGGCGTCGGCCAGGTCGGCGACGTGCGCCTCCTTGGTGTAGTAGCGGTGGCCGTCCTCGAACTCGGTGTCGATGAGCCGCTGCACGCCGGCGGCGAACGGCAGCACGGTGGTGGCCTTGATGCAGGGCTCGCCGATCTCGGTCAGGCGGCCGATCATCTCGGCGCCTTCCGGGTCCTCGGCGTCGTCCAGCCACATCGAGACGAGCATCGCCAAGCGCTTGCCCACGTACTCGGGCGGGACGAACGGCAGGGCGGGCATGTCGTGCTTGAGCGCGGCATGCCAGCCGACCGTGCGGGGCAGGGTGGGCACCACGTTCGCGTAACCGCGCAGCGCGGCGGCCGCCTGCTCCGGCTCGTAGACCGAGACGCCGATGCGCATCATCGGGCCGAAGTCGTAGGCCCGGAAGGTGAAGCGGGTGACGATGCCGAAGTTGCCGCCGCCGCCGCGCAGCGCCCAGAACAGCTCGGGGTGCGAGTCCGCGGAGACCTCGATGACTTCGCCGCTGGCCAGCACGACTTCCAGGGACACGAAGTTGTCGCAGGTGAGGCCGTGCTTGCGGGAGAACCAGCCGATGCCGCCGCCCAGCGCCAGGCCGGCCACGCCGGTCTCGGACATGATCCCGGCCGGGACGATGAGGCCGTGCGGCGCCGTCGCGGCGTCGACGTTGCCGAGCAGGCAGCCGCCGTCCGCGTGCACCAGCTTGCGTTCGGTGTCGACGGTGACCTCGCGCAGCCCGGACAGGTCGATGGTCAGGCCGCCGTCCGACATGGCCTTGCCCGCCACGTTGTGGCCGCCGCACCGGACCGAGGGCGGCAGGCCGTGCTCACGGGCCACGTTGACCGCGGCCACCACGTCCTGGGTGCTGGTGCAGTGCAGGATCAGGCCGGGGCGCCGGTCGATCATCGCGTTCCAGACCAGCCGCGCCCGTTCGTAGTCCGCGTGGTCCGGGCCGATGATGTCGCCCAGATAGGTCCCGGACAGGTCCTCGGCAATGCGCAGTCGCAGATGCTCGTCAATTCTCGACGAGAGCGAAGGGGAAAGGGCCGGGGATGACATGGGCGGTGATCCTTTCGGTTCTAGGCTGAGACCTGCGATGCCAGGCGGCGCATGGCGGTCAGGGTGGCGGCGACGGCCTTGAGGTAGTCGCCGGTCATCGAGTCGGCGTATTCCTGCTCCCGGGCCGACCCGCCCTCGACGTCCTGCACGACCAGGGCAAAGCTGAAGCGGAGCCTGAGGTCGTCCTCGGGGCCCTCGATCTCGTTGACAATCGTGCCGAGCACCGGGCCGGCGACGCGGGTGAACGTCACCCGGTGCGGGGCCTCGAGCGTGATCCGCTCGGTGAAGCGCGTACCCCTGAAGTCGATGTCGCGGTCGAATACGGCGTCGCTGTACCGCTCGGTGACCTCGCAGTAGGTCATGCTGGGCACGAACGGCAGCGCGTTGTTGGCCTTGAGCACCAGGCCGTCCCAGACCGCGGCGCGGTCGAGGTGCGGCTCGCCGTCGACGTTGACCGGCAGCTGGTGGGTCACGAAGATCATGTTGTTTCCTCCGTTGGATCGATCACGGTGTTCTCCAGGGTGCCGAGCCCGTCGATGGTGACCCGGACGACGTCGCCGCCGCGCAGGTACAGGCCCCGGCCCGCGCCCACCCCGGACGGCGTGCCGGTGGCGATGACGTCACCGGGCTCGAGCGTGACGACCTCGCTGGCCGCCGCGATCAGCTCGGCGACCGGGCAGACCATGTCGGCGGTGGACTCGTCCTGCTGCAGCTCGCCGTTCACCCACAGCCGCAGCCGCAGGTCCTGCGGGTCGGGCACCAGGAAGGCCGGGGTCAGGCCCGGCCCGAGCGGCAGCGAGCCCTCCATGGACTTGGCCGCGAACCAGTCGTAGCGGAACGCCTCCGCGGGTACGGCGTCGCGCTGGTGGTAGCCGCGCGCCGTGATGTCGTTGCACACGCAGTAGGCCGCGGCGTGAAACCCGGCCCGTTCGGGATCAATGTTCTTGCCCCTGACCCCGATGACCACGGCCAGCTCGGCCTCCCAGTCGTACCTGGCCCGGGCGGCCGAACTGATCACGATCGGGTCGCGGGGGCCGATGACCGAGGTGGTGGGGGCCTTGAGGAAGAAGAACGGCCGCCAGCCCGCGGCCGGGATCTCGCCGCCCATCTCCCGCATGTGCTTGCGGTAGTTGACGCCGGCGCAGATCACCTTGCGCGGCCACTGCAGCGGCGGGAGCAGCGCGTCGCAGGTGATCGGCGGCGCCTCGGCGGGGTTGAGGTCGCGCAGCACGGCCTGGGCCGCGGGCCAGTCCTCGAGCAGTTCCAGCGGGCCCGCCCAGCGCTTGAGCTCGGTCGGCGCGACGAGCGTGCCGTCCTCGCGCAGCACCCCGAAGCCCGGGGTGCCGCCGGCGGTGTAGCTGGCCAGCGACCAGGTCATACCTGCTCCTCCAGGGCCGATACGCCGGACACCTGATCGTGCACGCAGGCGATGTCCAGGTCGCCCCAGCCGTCGGCCAGGGCCTTGTCGAAGACCTCCTTGGCCGCGGCGAACACCGACGTGGGCAGGCCGGCCTTGGCGGCGTGGTCCTCGATCTGCTCCAGGATCGGGTGCAGCGTGCGGATCGGGCCGGGGGCGGGAGACCAGGCGCGTTCGGCCATCAGGGGGGCGCGCTGCTTCCAGATGGCCGAGCTCGCGATGGAGTTGTCCAGGGTCTTGTGCACGAGGTCGAGGTCCAGGCCGCTGCTCCGGGCCAGCGCCATCGCCTCGGCGGCGGCCACGGTGTGCACCGCGAGCAGCAGGTTGGCGATGTACTTCAGCTGCGCCCCGGTGCCGAACGCGCCGGTGTAGATCCAGGGACCCGAGATGGCGTCGAGGATCGGCTCTACCTGGTCGACGCTGGCCTTGTCTCCGGACGCGAACGTGGTGGCCAGCCGCGGCGCGACCATGCCGGGGCTGCCGCTGATCGGGCAGTCGAGCAGGTCCCCGCCCCGGGCTCGCACCTTGTCGCGGAGGCGGGCCTTGCGGTCCACGTCGATGGTGCTCATCTCGATGTGGATGGTGCCTTCGGCCAGCGCGGTGAGCGTGCCCGCCGGGCCGTCGATGATCTCCTCGACGTCCTCGGCGGTGGGCACGATGGACAGCAGCACGTCGGCGGCGGCCGCGACCTCGGCCGCGCTGGCGGCCACGTCGCCGCCCGCCTTGACCAGCTCGGGTGAGCCGCTGCGCCGGTAGCCGGTGACGCGGAAGCCGCGTGACATCAGGTTCATGGCGATGGGCAGGCCCATCTTGCCCAGGCCGATCACGCCGACGCGGTCCATCGCTGCCTCCTCGCTGCTACGGCCCGTAACTGCGGCCCATGGTCGCGCTAGCTAAACTGTATGCAGTTTGGTGGTCGGGTTCAAGACCCGGTTAGAGAAAACTGCATGCACTTTCGGGCGGCCGGCGAGTCGGCGACATGACCGCGGACTATGGCTAGGGGGCGATGCGGTAGCCAACGCCGGGGGTGGTGCTGATGACGGGCGGGTCGCCGAGCTTGCGGCGCAGGCGGCCGATGGTGACCGTGACGGTGTTGGTGAACGGGTCGGCCTGCTCGTCCCAGACCTGCTCGAGGAGGGCTTCGGCGCTGAGGAAGGCGGGGCTGGCCCGCAGCAGCGCCTCGAGCACGCCGAACTCCTTGACCGACAGGTCCACCGGGCGCCCGTCGCGGGTGACCGTGCGCCGCAGCGGGTCGAGCTCGAGGCCCGCGGCCTTCAGGACGCGGGCCCGGGCGGAGGGCTGCCTGCGGGCCAGGGCGCGGATGCGCAGGACGAGTTCGGGGAAGTGAAATGGCTTGGCCAGGTAGTCATCGGCGCCGAGGCCCAGGCCGCTGACCCGGTCGCCGGGTGAGCCGGCCGCGGTCACGCGGGCCAGCACGAGCAGGCCCTCGAGCAGCTGCTCGAGGAGGTCGAGCTCGGTGCGCAGCCGACCGGCCAGCGCCGTGGTCTGCGGCGGGGCCGGTTCCGGCTTGGCCATCGCGACGTCAAGCGAGGCCCGCATGGTGGCCAGCGGGGTGCGCAGCTCGTGGGAGGCATTGGCGACGAAGCGGCGCTGGGCGGCGAAGGCGCCCTCGAGCCGCTCGAGCAGCCCGTCGATCGTGTCGGCGAGGTCCTTCACCTCGTCCGCGGGGCCAGGAACGGCGAGCCGAGCGTGCAGGTTGTCCGCTGAGATCCGGCGGGTGGCGGCGGTCATCCGGCGCAGCGGCCTGAGCACCCGGTGCGCGGTGAACCAGCCCAGCATCACGGAGACCACCGCCATGATGGCGAGCGCGGTGACTGAGCCGATGAGCAGCGCGTGCCACAGGGCCTGGTTCGCCTGATGAGCCTGGGCGGTGAGCTGGTCCTGCAGGTGGCTGATCTCGGCCCTGGCCTGGGTCAGCTCCGATGCCGTGCTCTGCGGCTGCTGGTTGTGATTGACCGCGGGGACGGTAGCGCGGGTCGAGGACTGCACCGTGACCAGGCCCGCGATGAGCAGCACTCCCGCGCCGGTCAGCAGCGTCAGCAGGCCGTAGAGCATGGTCAGCCGCAGTCGTGCGGTGTAGCGCCTGAGCATGGGTCGGCCTCCGGGCAGGGGACATGCGGTTCCAGCATGCCGTGTCCGGCCTAACAACGGCATAACGGCCCTCGTTCGGCCGGTGTTAGCGCCGGAGCCGTAGAACCGGCGGCATGGAAGCGACGATTTCAGTGAGCGGGCTGCGCAAGCGGTTCGGGTCCACAGTGGCGCTCGACGGGATGTCGTTCACGGTCGGGCCTGGTCAGGTGACCGGGTTCGTCGGGCCGAACGGCGCAGGGAAGTCCACCACGATGCGGGTTGTCCTCGGCCTGGACGCGGCCGAGGCGGGCACTGCGCTCGTCGGCGGCAGGCCGTACCGGACGCTGCGGCAACCGCTGTGCCACCTCGGGTCCCTCGTCGACGCCGGGGCACTGCAGCCGAGCCGGTCGGCCCGCAACCACCTGCTGTGGCTGGCGCACTCCCAGGGCCTGCCGGCCCGGCGGGTGGACGAGGTGGTCGAGCAGGCCGGCCTGACCTCGGTGATCAGGCGCAAGGCGGGCGGGTTCTCGCTGGGCATGCGGCAGCGGCTGGGCATCGCAGCGGCGCTGCTCGGGGATCCGCCGGTGCTGATGCTCGACGAGCCGTTCAACGGGATGGACCCGGAGGGGATCGTGTGGATGCGGGGGTTCCTGCGGGGGCTTGCCGCGCAGGGGCGGGCGGTGCTCGTGTCCAGCCACCTGATGAGCGAGCTGCAGGACACCGCCGACCACCTGGTGATCGTGGGCCGCGGCTCGGTGATCGCGGACACGAGCACCAGGGAGCTGCTCGCGGCGGCGTCCGGGGACCGGGTCACGGTACGGACCCCCGCCGGGCCGCAGGCGGCCACGGTGCTCGAGCGCGCGGGGGCCGCCGTGGCCGTCCCCGGCCCCGGCCTTCTCGCCGTGTCCGGGCTCGCCGCGAACCGGGTGGCCCGGGTGCTCGGCGAGAGCGGGGTGCCGTTCTCCGAGGTGGCCGCGCACCGCGCCTCGCTCGAGGAGGCGTACCTGAGCCTTACCGCTGACGCGGTGGAGTTCCGCGCCGCGGCGGCCGCCGGGGGTGACGGGCGATGACGGCGGGGATCAACACTTCGTACCGGTCGCAGGCCAGGCCCGGGCGCGACGGCTTCTGGCTGCTGCTGCGCGCGGAGTGGACCAAGTTCAGGTCCGTGCGCGGCTGGGTGATCGCGATGGTCGTGCTGGTGATCGTGACCGCGGGTTTCCTGCTGATCGGGAAAGTCGCGTGCAGCAACGGGAACTCGGCCTGCACGATCCCGCTCGGGCCCGGCGGCGAGGCGGTGGACGACAGCTACTACCTCGTCCGCCAGCCGCTGGACGGCAACGGCAGCCTCACCGTCCGGGTGACGTCGCTGACCGGGCAGATCCAGGCCGGGCCGTCCCCTGCCCGGGTGCGGGCCGGGAGCGGGTCGCAGACCGCGAACCTGCGCAGCGGGGTCGCGCCGTGGGCCAAGGCGGGGATCCTGATCGAGCCTGATACCGCGCAGGGCACGGCCTACGCGGCGATGATGGTCACCGGCGCGCACGGGGTCCGGATGCAGTACGACTACACCGGCGACGTCGCCGGGCTGCCCGGCGCCGTCTCCGCGGCTCTTCCGCGGTGGCTGCGGCTGGTCAGGACCGGCGACGTGATCTCCGGCTACGACTCGGCCGACGGCACGCACTGGACTCCGGTCGGCACGGTCACCCTGCCTGGGCTGCCCGCGACCGTGCAGGCCGGGATGTTCGCCGCCGCCCCGTCGTACTGGCGCAAGGCCGGGCAGTCAGGGACCGGCGGCGGCCCGACGCTGGCCACCGGCGTCTTCGACCGCGTCGGCCGCGCGGGCAGCTGGCCTGACGCGAGCTGGACGGGCACGGACATCGGGGCCGACGCGATGTACCCGCAGCTTCCCGGCGGGTACCGGCAGGGCGGCGGGACGCTGCGCGTGACCGGGTCGGGCGACATCGCGCCCGACATTCCCGGCACCGGCACCAACATCTCGTTCGCGCTGCTCGGGACGTTCGTCGGGCTGATCGTCGCGGTCGTGGTCGGGACGATGTTCATCACCGCGGAGTACCGGCACGGCCTGATCTCCTCGACGCTGGCCGCGGCGCCGCGGCGGGGGCAGGTGCTGCTCGCCAAGGCGGTGGTGACCGGCCTGGTCACGTTCTGCTTCGGTCTGGTCGCGGCCACGGCGGCGCTGGCGGTCGGGGTGCGGTCGCTGCGCCAGGGCGGCAGCTTCATCGACCCGGTGAGCACGCTGACCGAGGTGCGGCTCGTGGCCGGCACCGCGGCGCTGCTCGCCGTGGCGGCGATCCTCGCGCTGGCCCTCGGCACCGTGGCCAGGCGCAGCGCGGCGGCCGTCACGATCGCGACCATGGGCATCGTCGCGCCGTGGATGCTCAGCACGCTGCTGTCGCAAGGGGCGGCGCGGTGGCTGCTCGCGGTCACCCCGGCGGCGGGCTTCGCGATCCAGCAGGCCTACCCGAGGTACCCGCAGACGAGCATCGACTACGCGACGGACCGGGCGTACGGCCCGCTGGTGCCGTGGGCCGGCTTCGCGGTGCTGTGCGCCTGGACGCTGGCCGCGCTGGTGCTGGCCCTGTTCCTGCTGCGCCGGAGAGACGCATGAGCGAGCCAAAGGGCCGCGTCGCTGTCTGGACTGTGCTTTTCCCCCCGGACCCACCCCAGGAGCGACGGAGGAGCGACGAGGGAAGACAGCGACTTAAGGCGGCCCGGAGGCGAGGGGGGCAAACACTGCATGCGGAGTGGACGAAGCTGCGCACCCTGGCCGGGACGGGCTGGCTGCTGCTCGGCACGGTCGCGGCCACCGCGGGGGTGAGCGTGTTCGCGGTGGAATCGACCAGCTGCCGCGATGGCCTCGGCTGCCCGGGGGACCCGGCCAAGCTCACCCTCACCGGGGTCCAGTTCGGCCAGGTGGTCGTGGCGGTCCTGGCGGTGCTCGCGGTCAGCGGCGAGTACAGCACCGGCATGATCAGCGTCACGCTGGCCGCGATGCCACGCCGGCCCGCCGTGCTGGCCGCCAAGGCGGCCGTCGTCACCGGCCTGGTCCTGGTGGCCGGCACCATCGGCGTCCTCGCGTCCGTGCTGGCCGGGCGGCTCATCCTGCCCGGGCACGGCTTCTCCCCGGCCCGCGGCTATGCCCCGCTGTCGCTGTTTGACGGGACGGTGCTGCGGGCCGCCGCTGGTTCGGTCCTCTACCTGGCGCTGATTGCCCTGCTCAGCCTCGGGGCCGCCACCGTGATCCGGGAATCCGGCTTCGCCATCGGCGCGGTGCTGGCCCTGCTGTACATGTTTCCCATCATCGCCAGCGTGGTTACCGACCCGCACTGGGCGCGGCACCTGCAGCAGCTCGCGCCGATGACCGCCGGGCTCGACATCCAGGCCACCACCGGGCTGAGCAGCCTGCCGCTCAGCCCGTGGGCCGGCCTGGGCGTGCTGGCAGCCTGGGCCGGCGGAGCACTGCTGGCGGGCGGGCTGGTGCTGCGGCTGCGGGATGCGTGACGCGCGGCTCGTGACGCGTGACGCGGCTCGTGACGCGCAGCTCGTGACGCGCGACGCGCGGTGGGACAGCGCGGGAGGTCAGCCCGGGGGGCAGCGCGGGGGTCAGCGCGGGGGCGCCTGTGGGGTTAAACTGTATGCAGTTACTTGCTGTGGAACGGTACCCGCCCGCCGTCAGATCGGGGAGAATGTTGGCCATGCCTCGAGTCGCGCAGGTCCCTGACATCCGCAAGGTGGACCTGCCCGAAGCCCGGCAGGCCATCCCGCACGTTCACGCCTACCTGCGCGAATGCATCCTTGACGGCACGTTGTCGCCGGGTACCAAGCTGTCCCAGGTGAGCCTGGCCGCCCAGCTCGGCATCAGCCGCACCCCGCTCCGGGAGGTGCTGCGGATGCTGCAGGAGGAGGGCCTGGTCGAGATCGAGCCGAACCAGCGGACCCGGGTGGCGGGCCTGGACCCGCAGGAACTCGACGACGTGTACGCGAGCCGGATCCTGCTGGAGACGCTGGCGCTGTCGATGACCATCGGGCATTTCGGCGCCGAGGCCCGCGCCGAGGCCAAGCAGCTGCTGACCGCGATGCGGCGCGCGGCCAAGGCCGGCGACTTCGACGCGTGGTTCGCGGCGCATACCCATTACCACCGGATCTGCACCGCGGCGGCCGGCGACGCGATGCAGCGGCAGCTGCGCGCCTTCGCCGACCGGACCACCCGCTATATCCGCATCTACCAGCTGTCCGAGCCGGGGAGCTGGCAGGCGGCCGGCGACGTCGAGCACGCGGCGATCCTGGAGGCCCTGATGGCCGACGACGAGCAGGGAGCGCTGACCGAGATGGCGCACCACCTGGAGCGAACCGCGCTGCGCGTGCTGGCCGACTGCGCGCCGGACTTCGTGCCGGTCGCGGTGCCGCACGCGGTGGCGCTCATCGACCGCCAGGCTCCCGCCGCGCTGCGGCTGACGGGGGCGAGCTAAGGCTTTCCGCCCGCCTGGTCATCTGGCTTCAGTGTCGTGCTCGGTGTAGCTGGTCCTTCCCGGGGCCGCGCCTCAAGGCGGTGAAATCTCGGGCATGACCTGCTGGCGGCGGCTGCGGGACTGGCATCAGGCCGGAGTACGGGAGAAGTTGCACCAGCTTCTGCTGGTTGAGTTGCATGCCGCAGGAATGACTTGATGGCTGGCACGAATGGCAGTGGTTCTGGCGGTGTGGCAGGGCACTTCGGGCGCCAGGTGCGGCGAGACAGGCTGGCGCACGGCTGGTCGACAGCCGAGCTGGCCCGGCGCGCGAACCTCGATGCCGCCCACCTGTCCCGCGTGGAGAACGGACGCCGGCCGCCCACCGCGCGGATCGCCGCTGCCCTGGATGGCGTGTTCACTGAGCGGCGCGGCTGGTACCTCACCTGGCTCGAGGAAACCCGCACCGCGCCGGGGATCCCCGCGGAATTCCGCTCATGGTCGGACTACGAGGACCGGACGGCAACGCTCCGCGTGTGGACCCCCGGAATCGTGGACGGGCTCGTCCAGGCCCAGGACTACGCGGCGGCCCTGATAGCCACGTCTCCGGGAGTATCCGACGACGCGGCAGTCGCCCGCCTGAACGCTCGCATGGAAAGGCAGCACCGCGTCCTGGGCCGCGAGAAGCCGCCGAGCGTGACACTCCTGATAGACGAGGCCGCTCTGTACCGCCAGGTGGGGACCGCCGAGGTCATGGCCGCCCAGCTCTGCCGCCTGCGTGAAATAGCCGCCGTGCCGAGCGTGGTCATGCAAGTGATGCCCGAGGACTGGCAGGACGAGGCGACGACGTTCAGCAAGCGGTCGCTGGCCGGGACCGACTACGTCTACTGCTGGGTCGACGGGATCCACCTCAAGGTCCGGCTGGAGCAGGACAAAGTGCGCCTGCTGGTGATGATCGGGGTCCGGACGACGGGCACCGCGAATCGACCGAGTCGTGGCTCGATCTGCTCCGCGGCTGTAAGCGCCGTGGCATGGCCGCGCCGGTGCTCGCGGTCGGCGACGGTGCCCTGGGGTTCTGGTCCGCGGTCCGCGAGGTGTTCCCCGAGACCCGCGAGCAGCGGTGCTGGTGGCACAAGATCGGCAACGTGCTCAACGCGCTGCCCAAGTCCGCCCAGCCGGGCGCGAAGAAGGCGCTCGGCGAGATCTGGAACGCCGAGGACAAGGACCACGCCCAGGCCGCGGCCAACGTGTTCGCCGCCGACTACGGCACCAAGTGGCCCAAGGCGGCCGCCAAGATCACCGACGACCTCGACGTGCTGCTGGCCTTCTACGACTACCCCGCCGAGCACTGGATCCACCTGCGCACCACCAACCCGATCGAGTCCGCCTTCGCCACCGTCAGGCTTCGCCAGCGAGTCACCAAGGGCCCCGGCTCCCGCGCCGCCGGCGTCGCGATGGCGTTCAAGCTCATCGAATCAGCACAGACCCGGTGGCGGGCCGTCAACGCACCCCGCCTCGTCGCGCTGGTCCGTGCCGGCGCGGTATTCAAGAACGGCAAGCTCATCGAACGACCCGACGAATCAGAGGGTGGTGATCAGCAAGTCGCGTGACACGCCGATCCTCTCACCCATCGCCCTCCCTGCCCGCCGCCGTCGCGCGTGCCGTCTCCGGGATACGCGTTTCCGCAGCCGCTGACAAGGGTCCCGATCGTCATCTGACAAGACCCGCCTGATTCCACCCGGCTTGACGTATGCCGATATGGGCATATGATGGCGGCATGGCACGAGCAGCGACGACGTCCGACGTCTTCAACGCGATCGCCGAGCCGCAGCGCCGGGAGATCCTGGTGCTGCTGCGGGCGGGTGAGCGGCCGGTGACCGAGTTGGCCCAGGAGCTGAGGATGACCCAGCCGGGGGCGTCCAAACACCTGCGGGTGCTCC